>OFFB01001421.1_pt1 | contig 14446 bp, 15 predicted proteins | sample 1521281 | NCBI WGS metagenome assembly OFFB01 (sample SAMEA3504109, study PRJEB24116) | mouse gut metagenome | biome: mouse gut; feature: mouse-associated habitat; material: faeces | place: Denmark | collected 2011
ACCATTAGTCAAGGCACTCCTTCAAAAATGGAAGGTACTAGCTCTAATGGTATCTTTTATTTAACCCAAGCTACCCTTGGAGGACTAACCTTAGAGGGTAATCACTCCGGTAAGCAGCACCTTCCCTTACCAGACTTGGGAATTAACAACAGTATAAACGATTATCTATTAAAACACAATCCCTATAAACATTTAGTTTCGTAGACCATTTTAATACAACCATTGACAAAAGTTAAAAAATCTGTTATTATAACTAAACTTGAGCTTTCCAAAATCAGCACACACAACAGATTATGCCTTAGAAAGGTATAATTTATGGATGAATTTTTTAAAGGTCTTAATGAAAAATTAAAAGACCCTAGTTTGACACGAGAACAGAAGGTAAAATTAATTCAGCAGGCAGACGATACTTATCGTCAGAATGTTGATAAAGAGTACAAAGACTACAGGAATAAACAAATTTTAGGAGCTGCACTAGAGATAGGTTCAGCTGCAATTCCGTTTGGCGGCGTCAGCGGTCAGGTTGCCAAACGTGTTATTCCAAAGGTTGTGCAAAAGACAGTAGGCAGGAAATTAACAACAGATACTGCAGCCGGTGCGATAGGCGGAGCACTTGGCAGTGGTATGTATGGCGCAGGCGAAGGGTTGATGAAAGGTGAAAATCCTATAAAATCTGCTGCAAAACAAGCTCAATCAGGGTTTTTATCAGGCGGATTGCTTGGCAGTGCTATAGCAAAAGGTGAAAACCTTGCCCGTAAAGTAAATACTGAAGGAATAAATCAAATGCGCCAATATTGGGGAATCCCCTGGCAAAAAGCAAGCGGCGACCCGCAAAAGGCAATTGACACACTGATGGAAAACCAGAGAGGTTTTGTTCCGAATGTATATAATAAGCCAGGAGTTGGTAAATTTGATATTCCTTGGGGTACTTCTAATTATGGTTTAGCACACGCATTAGAGCGTCGTGCTCCACAAAACAAATTCAATGTCACTGAATTTGTTAATTCTATTCCAAATACAATTGAGAATGGCTTAGTTACCAAAGGAAGTGATTTACATCCAGATACAAAAAACATTATATCTACGAACCAAAAGCTTGCAATAAATCCAGATTTTCGATTAGGTGGAGTAACTCGTAATTGGTTAACAACAGCTATTCCTCAAGGTAAAAAAGCTAGGAAGCATTTAGGAGACTTGACACCATCCAATAATATTTCTTCTGAAAATGGTAGCTTTTCTGCGCCTTCTATTTCAGAACTTCTAGCTACTGATAGTATAAACGATTATTTGTTAAAGCACAACCCATCTCAAAGGTTAGCTCCTCAGATTGCAACATTTAATACCGCAGTTAATTCCAAAATGAATGATCTGCTTATACCTGATGAATTGAAACCATTTCTTGAAAAACACGAAGCACAAAATAAAAGTGCTAAGAAGCTTTTGGAAGACAGTAAACCATTCCAAAATATTGCATCTGGGAATGGTACACGTTCTATCCCAGAACTTCTAGCTAACAATAGTATAAACGATTATCTTCTAAAAAACAATTCTTCTCCTGTATTAAATGCCCGGGTTGAGGAAAACAACTTTGCAGGATATAAAAACCCTCATTCCGGCAGCAACAGAATTTTCGCAGCAGAAGAAATCGGTGATTTTTCAACTAAAGAATTTACCGATTATGAACCGGAAATCTTTGCACAAATAAATACTCCTATCGGCGCACCGTCAAGAAGTGAGCTTCGTTCTGCTATAGAATCTTCTACAGCAGTCTATGTTGAACCGTATTACAAAAGTGACGGATCATATGTAAAAGGTCATTACAGAGCAAGATAAAACTTTTCCCCCTTTCATAAACTTAGGAAAGGGGATTTTTGATTTACCCCTATCCTGCAAAATAATTCATCAAACCATCGTGAAGTTTTTCGTTTTTACAAAGCTTCTTGAGTTTTGAAATTGCACGGTTTTCTATCTGACGGATTCTTTCTCTGGAAACACCATACTGTGAACCGATTTCATCCAAAGTTTTTTTCATACCGTTATTATCCAGACCGTAGCGTAAAATCAACACATCACGCTCTTTTTGGCTAAGCTGGTTCAACATTCTTCTGATATCTTCAAGCAAACTGTCGTGAGAAACCTTCCCGTCAGGCGTAATTGTTGAATTATCCACAATAAAATCAGCAATTTTTGATGAATCCTCATCAGATGTTGCCGGTGTATCCATACTTACTGTAGATTGCGCAGACTTAATTATTGCAGTAAGTTTTGAAACCGGTAGTCCTAATCTATATGCAATTTCTTGTTTTGTTGGCGGGTGTCCGAGTTCTGTAGTCAAATCAATCGTTGCACGTCTAATTTTACCGATTGAATCAATCATATGAATCGGAAGTCTTATAATTCTTGCCTTATCTGCTATCGCACGAGTAATTGACTGCTGAATCCACCAGGTCGCATATGTTGAAAATTTATAACCTTTTTTATAATCAAAACGCCCTGCAGCTTTAATCAATCCGACATTGCCTTCCTGAATCAAATCAAGAAAAGACAAACCTCTGCCGATATATTTTTTTGCAATACTTACAACAAGGCGAAGATTAGCATTTACAAGAAGATCTTTTGAAAATTCATCGCGTTCTTCCTGAATTTTCTTTGCTAAATCAAGCTCTTCTTCTGAAGATAGAAGCGGAATTTTACCTATTTGTCTTAAATATATTTTAACACTGTCATCTGAATTTACAGATAAAAGACTTTCCTGTACTTTTGGATCTTCAACGGATTTTAAGACGTCCTCACCGTCTTCATCATCGCTGTCAGGTTCAATTTCCTGTAATTTTTTAAAATCTATATTCTCATCAGAAATATCATCTGTTAATATACCAAATTGTTCAAATTCTTTTTTCACAGTATGCTCCAATCTTATATGCTAATGATATAACTAACAACTGATTTTAGGCTCATCTAATCGTATTATTTAACTTTATTAATTAATTTCTGACGAAGGGTTTCAAAAATTATTGCACTTAAAGCATTTGAAACATTTAACGAATTAAAACTGTTTTGCATAGGGATTTTTACAACAAAATCCGATGCTTTAAGAAGTGATTTTGATACTCCTGCGTGCTCAGCGCCCATTATTACTGCAAAGTTCATATCATCATATTTAACATCAAAATAATTATCTTTTGCAGATGCGTCTGTTGCAATTATCCACCAGTTGTTATTCTTTAGAGTTTCAACTGCGTTAATCAGGCTATTTACTTTGATAATAGGAATATGATTTATCGCACCGGCACTGGTTTTTTCAACAATTGAATTCACCTGAACATTGCGGCGAGAAGGAATAATAATACCATCAACCCCTGCGCAAACACAAGTTCTTATAATTGCGCCAAGATTATGGGAATCTTCAACTCCATCAAGAATCACAAGCGATGAATTTGTATGTTCCCGTTCCTGCAAAAATTCATCCAAATCTGCATATTTTATCGGAGAAATCTGTGCAATAATTCCCTGATGATTAAATTCCGCATATGGCTGGAATTTTTCCTTTGCAACGAACTGAAAAACAATTCCTTTGTTTTGCGCAAGTTCTTTTATTTTATTAATCTTATTATCTGTGTGAATATTTTTTGATATAAGAATTTTATTAATTTCTCTGTTTCCGGCAATCAAAGCTTCCATAACAGAATTTTTGCCAAAAATAATATCATTCATAACTTTATCTTCGGGTTTTTCCATTTTACTTTGAAACCTCCAGCATTCTGTCAATACATTTTACGGCTTTTTGTACGATATTTTCATCAACAAAAATCTCGTTTGATTCATCTTCCAGAACTTTTAGAATATCTTCCAAAGATGTCATTTTCATATTCGGACAAACTATATTATTTTTAACAGGAATAAATTCCTTATCAGGATAATCCCGTTTAAGTCTATCAACAACACCTTGTTCTGTAGCAATAATAAATGATTTGTTATCTGAATTTTTTGCAAAATTCATAATGCCTGTAGTACTTCCGACATAATCAGCCATCTCAGAAACCGACATATGACATTCAGGATGTGCCAGAACAAGAGCTTCAGGATAAGTATTTCTTGCAGCTTCAATATCATCAGGGCGAATTTGCAAGTGTGTAGGACAAAATCCCGGATATGTAATAACTTCAACATTACCAAGCTGTTTTTCAACCCATTTGCCTAAATAAGTATCCGGAAGAAATAAAATTTTATCAGTATTAAGACTTGCAACAACTTTAACCGCATTAGAACTTGTACAACATAAATCGCACTCTGATTTAACTTCAGCAGTTGAATTCACATAACAAACTGTCGGAATACCCGGATTTTTTGCTTTAAATTCCAAAAGCTGATTATAATCAATCATATCAGCCATGCGGCAGCCGGCATCGATTTGAGGTAATATAACTTTTTTATCAGGAGATAAAATTTTTGCAGTCTGTGCCATAAAATAAACACCTGCAAAAATTATAATTTCAGCATCCGTTTTAGCTGCAACTTGGCTTAAATACAACGAATCACCAACATAATCCGCCACTAAATCAATTTCAACAGGCTGATAACAATGTGCCAATATTACTGCTTTTTTCTCTTTTTTCAGCTTATTTATACTTTCAACTAATGCTTGCATATAAAATTTTATCCTCCATATGGTGTAAATTTATGTTAAGATTTTTTCATTTATAAAATATATTGTATAATAAAAATAAGATTATAGTAAGAAGAGTAAAAAGGAAGATATGTCATTAAATAATTTATTTGGATTTGGTGGAGGAACTGACGTATATGTAACCATTTCGCCTGCTTGCGGCATGGAAATGATTGAACTTGACAAGCACGGAAATGTTAAATCATACGCACAAACTCCTATAGACTATAATGAAGCATTAAGAGAAGTTGCAAGTTATGATGACTTTAAAGCAAGTCTTGAAACATTATTTCAAATGCGTAACATCAATCCGGCAAAAGCAAATGTACACTTAAGCTTACCAACCGTTTGGTTCGGTACAAAAGAAGGTTTGCCGCTTTTATTAGATGACAACGCAATTACAAACATTGTAATCGGTGAATTGGAACAATCATTCATTTTCAAACGCAAAGAGCCGTTACCATTCTGGTTTGATGCTTTAGCTTCTTCTAATTCAGATTCAAGAAATGTATTCTATACAGCAATTCAAGCTGATGCAGTAAATAAAATCAGAGAAATCCTAACAGCAATGGGGGCAACTCTTGTCAGCGTTGAATGCTCATTATTTGCAGCTTTGAAAGGTTTAAATGTTACAGGAATTGCCGCTGAGCAAATGCAAAATGACCACTCCTGGAGTTTGATGATTATCAACAACAGCGGTTTCCAAATGCTTGGTTTGCAAGGTAAAAGAATCCTTGAATACTATGAAGAACCGCTTCCTCTAAAATCCTATGAAGGAGAAGAGATTTACTCAGCTATTGAAAACGCTGCTCAAATTGCATTGATGAGTACTCCGTCAAGCTCACTGGTTGTTTTATCTGAAACAGATTTGGTTTCTGCAGAAATTCTTGCAGGACGTTTACAATTCGGCGGTCAAACACTTTTTGTTGAAGATAACCAATTCAGAAAAGAACCTTTGATGGAAATGAGTTTGAACGTACTTTCAGACGATCAAATTAAGGTTTCATTACACTCAATCGGGGCAATTACACCTGCAGGTTTAATGCCTGTTGATGTAAACTTTATTGCAGAAAAAGGCAAGGCAAAAGTTGAAGTCGCAGTTATAAATATCGGAAGCCTTGAATTGACTCCGGCAAAAGCATCTGTACTTGTTACAATACTATTGGCAATATTAATGACACCTATGGGTATCGGATGCTGGTTTACAAATGATATGGCTGTTAAAACACAAGAAAAAAGCACAGAACTTGACAACCAAATTACTCAACTTGATGCTCAATTAAAAGAATTTGAAAAAGAAAAAGGCGACACCTCTTTTGATGCTGTTGCAGAAATCGAAAAAGTTCTTAAAAATAACAGAACAAAAATTATGGCATATGCAGCTTTGGGTGAATCAATTCCTAAAGATATCTATTTGACATACTTTATGACAACTGATGATGGTAAAATTAACATCAAAGGCTGCGCAGATTCTGTTGAAGATGTTTATGTATTTTTCAAAAATCTTAAAGATTCTCTTATTGAATCAAAATTACGTTTAAGTAAACTTGATTTAAAAGCAGGTTCTTTAGACACAGTTGTAGACAGTACAATTTCTACAATTGATACAGCACCTTATATTTTTGAAATCACAAATATGAATGACAGTGAATTAAAATCATTCTTTTCAAAATTAGCTGACGGAAATAAATCAAAAAGTTCAACACCGGCGACTCCGGCGGCAACTCCGGCAGCGACTCCGGCACCAGCAGCAGCAACTGCCGGCAATCCACAAGATGCACAATAATTATTTAAAAGGATAAAAAATGGATAGTGAAAAATTAAAACAATTTATTATACCGATTGCTTTAATCGTTTTAATATTTGTAGGACTTGGTTACACCGGAAGTAAAATTTACGAAAATTACCAGAGTTATACAGCTGCGAATGAAGAAGTTGCGCAAAAAACCGCAACTGTACAGGAAAAACAAGCCAAGTTAGACGAATATAAAAGAAAAGAACAAGAAGAAAAAGCTAAAGAAAACGAAAGCAAAAACAGTGAAAAACCGTTTTATAAACCTGTTATGTCAGGCTTAGATACAGAAGCAGTTATTGCAGGTGAATTTGCAGAAGTTCTTCAGCTTGTTCGTGCAAACCAGATTAAAGTAAGATCTATCAAATACGATTACGATCCAAAAGATGATGCTTTCGTTTCAGGCGCAGGAAGCCAGTATAACGTAGCAAGATTGAATATGGAAATGGTCGGTAACTATTCAAATTACGACAATTTCCTTAAAGAAATGTATAAACACGAACATTTCTTAGATATTCAAACTGCTGAAATCGTTCCTTATAAAAAGAATAAAAAAATTCTTCTTATAAACTTCAAAGTTAAATTATACGCTAAAAAATAATTATTCAAATTGAGAAAAATCTATTGAAAACAATTGTTTTTTAGACTTCATACAAGTATTACAGAAGCTCGTTTCAAGCGAGCTTTTTTTATTGTAATCGGCAAAAGTACTGCCGCAGCGCCCGCGGTAATCATTTGCTAAGAAAGGACATGTATATACGCCATTTACAGTAAGTATTCTACCATATTCGCAATCCAGTTTTTCCCAGCTGCTGTGAATTTCATCTTCAAGTTTTTCAGACTTATCATGCCATGGAATAACTTGAAGATTAGAGCTATCCAGTTCAAACCTGTTTCTGTCAAAAAGAGCCTGAAATCCATTAAACAACTCATCCATCGGCAATTTATAATAATTGGCGACTGTAATTATAGGGTTAAAATTATATTTTACCAGATGTTTAACCGCAAAAACTGCCTGACGGAAAGCTCCTCTATATCTTATATCATCATTTTTAACTTCATCATAGTGATCTATGCTGATTTTAAAAATTATTTCATTCATAGATTCATCCTCAACTTTTTTCAAAAAGCGTGCTTTTTTTTCATTGATAAACGAACCGTTAGTGCAAATACAAACATTTGAACGTTTCAAGCAAAGTCTTAAAATCGCATTAAAATCAGGATGCGTCATAGGTTCAGCACCTGTTAAGTAAATACATTCAATATTATCAAGAGTTGTATCGTTAAGTGCTTGTTTTATAACATCAATACTGATAAAATCAGTTTCTTTTTTATACTTTGGAAAATCGATGTAACAATGCTTACAGTGCTGATTACAGTTTTTAGCGGTCATTTCTATAAACAGATTTCTTAACGCATTCAAATATATAACTTCTGATTGGTAAATGTTACTCTTCATAATTAAAAACTCCTCTTTGACATAAACCATGTTTAAACAGTGGAGTTTTAAAATAAATTACCCGCCAAGGCAGAGTTTATAACATCTTAATTATCCGGGCAGGATTTCCTGCTACAACACAGTTATCAGGAACATCTTTTGTAACAACAGAATTCGCACCGATTTGAACATTATTTCCAACAGTTATTCCGCCGACAACACAAGCTCCCGCATAAATTATAACATTATCGCCGATTGTCGGAAACTCTCCTTCATTTGCTTTTTCACGAGATTTTGCACCTATTGTGACGTTTTGATATATAACACAGTTTTTACCCAGTTTTGCACTTTTGGCAATAACTATCCCAATAGGATGCGGAAATTCAATATTATTATCACGCAGCATTTTGGTATCAGGTAAATAACAGGTCGTATTCATCGGAATTTTTATTTTTATGCCCAACACGCAAAAAACCCGGTTCATTCCGCTTCTTTTTACGGAAAATAATCTTGATAATATATTACTCATAATTCCACCTACAACTAAACTTTATTTATTATAATTATGTTTTAATTCGTCTAACGAATCACCGCCGTATTTTAACAGAATTTCATCGGCAAGAACCCATGCGACACGGGCTTCTGCAACAACAGCACAAGCTTCAACCGCGCAAACATCAGAACGTTCAAAATGAGCTTCTGTTTCTTCCATAGTTTGTGAATCAACGGACTTAAGCGGGGTTTTCATTGTCGGAATCGGTTTCATAACCCCTGATATTACAAGGTCTTCACCATTAGTCATTCCGCCTTCAACACCTCCGGCATTATTAGTTTTATGTTCAATTTCGCCATCACTAACAAAAATTTCATCATGATAAGCGCTTCCCTGATATCCAAGCGGGTTTGTGCCGATTTCAACAACTTTTACAGCCGGAATACTCATAACTGCCTGTGCAAGTCGTCCGTCAATTTTTCTGTCCCAATGGACATATGACCCTAAACCGACAGGCAAATTTTTATAAAGAACAACAAATTTACCACCGATTGTATCACCTTTACCGCGCATTATATCTACTTCTTCAGGGAAATTTGCAGGACAACAGGCTGACCCTATTTGAGTGACTTTTGATGTTCCTGTAATATCAAGTTCTTTTAACAGCAACTTGGCAACCGCACCGACTGCAACTTCAATTGCGGTTTTACGGGCACTTGAGCGCTCTAGCACGTTACGCAAATCTTTTTGGTTATATTTTACACTGCCTGCGTAATCCGCGTGTCCCGGGCGGAATGTTGAAAAAGCTTTTTCATCGGTAACATCTTCGGGCGCAATACTCATAATTTTTTTCCACGCCTCAAAATCACGATTTTTAACAACAAGAGTAATCGGAGAACCGAGTGTTTTTCCAAACCGAACACCTGATGTAATTTCAACCATATCAGTTTCGATTTTCATTCTTTCTCCGCGGCCGTAACCCTGTTGTCGGCGGCTTAGTTCATTATTTATGAAATCAATATCGATGCTTATTCCTGCCGGAAGCCCTTCTATTATTGCAGTTAAGCATTGTCCATGACTTTCACCTGCTGTTAAAAACCTGAATTTATTCATTATTCACCTTTATTTTTATGTCTCAGGAAAGACTGAACCTTTGTTTGCATCATTTCTTCTTTAATTTTAAATCCTGAATCGGTATTTTGAATAATTTGATACATTTTTAACCAGTAAGTTTCTTTTGACGGCTGCCTTTCCGCACTGATTTTAATACCATCAGGGGTTTCCTGAGCAGTAATATTTCTGTACTTATTTTTATACTTTTTAAGTTTAGCAGTTTTTTGCCCGATTTTCAACTCTTTAAAAAACCTCTTTGGCGGAATCACAACATCAACGGTTTCTCCGGTCGGTTTCACAACTTCGCGGATAATTTTTGCATTAGGAGAATACATTTTTAAAAGTTCTTCATCATAATTATTTGCATAATTCTGATACTGCTTAAAAAATTCAACAGCATTTTGAGTCGTGCTTGCAAAAACAGACGGCGCTGTAAACATAGCCAAAAGCAGCAGAAGTAAAATTTTTAGTTTCATAAATTATATCCTTTTTTGTAATATATTTAAGGAATTTGTTAAATTTTTCACCCCCTTTTCAGGTCATTTTCTTGTTTTGGTGGTATTATTTAACTATGAAAAAGATTTTAATTGTCGATGATGTACCGGGCTGGGTAAGATTTCACCAAAACAATCTGGAATACATAAATCCGGAAGGACTTAAAATAGATTCTGCATTCAGCGCAAAAGAAGCCGTAGGAAAAATTGAAGCATCAATTGACGAGCCGTACGATGTAATATTTACTGATTTGCAAATGGAAAGTGATTTTCTGCCAAAGCTTGCAGGAGAATGGCTTGTTGAACAGATTAAAACATACAGTAAATATTATAAAAATTGTAAAACAGTTATAATTTCAGCTTCACCGTCAATAAAACAAATAGCTGAAAAACACAATGTTTTGTATCTTCCAAAAACCATTGCCCGTAATTCAGGCGCAGAAGTTTATAAAGAATTTATTCAATAAGTAAAAAGGAGTAATTATGCCGATAGATTTTAATCCTCATTTTATGTTTAACACAAACCGTAATATACAGCCAAAAGCTGTACAAAATCAGGTTTATGCTGCAAACAGAGAAATCAAAGAAGATACTTTTACAAAAAGTATTTCATTTAAAAATAATGAAATTGATTCAAATTATGACGGAATAAAAATCGATAAAAAATCTTTCGGAACAATCAAAAAAACGAATGAAGAAGCGCAACTTTACACAATAACAAATAAAAACGGAGCGAGTGTAGATTTATCAACATTTGGTGCAACAATAACATCAATAAAAGTTCCTGATAAAGATGGCAAACTAAAAGATGTCACTCAAGGTTATGATAATGTAACCCCTTATGAGGAATCTCCTGTAGGTCATGCCGGCGGCACAATCGGACCTTATGCAAACAAAATCAGTAACGGGAAATTTACAATCAATGACAAAGAATATTCATTAGAATGTAACAAAGATAACGGTAAAACTCATTCTCACGGCGGTTCTGAAGGATTTGACGTGAGAAACTGGCAGGCAAATGTATTACCTGACGGAATCGAGTTTACTTACATCAAAAAAGATATGGAAAGCGGATATCCCGGAAACGTAACAGCAAAAGTAACTTACAAATTTGATAATGATAATAACTTACATATTCAATATCACGCGGAATCCGATGCGGATACAATTATAAATATGACAAACCACACATATTTCAACCTTGACGGAGCAGAAAACGCACAGGAAAATTCGGTGCTTGAACATACCGTAACCCTTCCAAATTCTTCAAATATAACTAAAAATAGTGAAATAGCAGTTCCGACAGGTGAAATTATTCCTGTAGAAGGAACTCCGTTTGATTTTAAAAAAGCACAAAAAATTAAAGATGTTATAAATTCTGAATCCGACCAGCTCAAAATCGGTTCGGGCTTTGACCAAAACTACTGTATAGACAACTATGACGGCAAAACTTTAATTGATGTTGCAAATGTAGTTTCTGATAAGACAGGAATCAAGTTGAAAGTTTCAACAAATTTACCGGGATTTCAGTTCTATACGGCAAACCATCTTGGAAAATCCGCACAGCCAAACGGAAAACACGGACTTCGCTATGAAAAACGCTCAGGCTTCTGTGTAGAACCTCAATTCTACCCGAACGCCATAAACACAGAAAGTTTCACTGAAAAAGGGATTTTGAAGAAAGGTGAAAGTTACGATAGAGAAATAATTTATTCATTTTCTACCGCAGATTAACATCTTGCCTTATCTCAAACGTTAAATTATAATTCAAATTGAAAGGTATAAATTATGATTAAAAAAGCTTTATTTGGAATTATTGCAATAATTATTACATTTTTAGGTTTGTCAGCATTTGCTTCAACCACAAGTACTGCGACTTTTCCGCACTGGCAAAAGTCACCGATTAATGTTTACATTCCAAAAGATGAAAAAGCAGATACAATGCGCCGTGCATTTTCAAAATGGCAAGGCGAAAGCGGCGGCAATTTAAAATTTAACTTTGTTGAAAAAGGACCTGCAGATATTGACGTAGTGTTTACAGAACAATTTAGCGGGAAAAACGGTTCAATCAGTTCAAACAGCGTAAGAACAAGCGGTATGAAAATTACTAAAGCTGAAATCAAAATCTTAAAAGGTCCAAAAGTAAAAAAATATTCTAACAATTATGTTTATACAACAATGCTTCATGAGATAGGTCATGCCCTCGGGATGAAGGATGAGCCGCGCAAACCAACAAGCATAATGTACATGCCTATATCTGAAAAACAGGATATTCAAAAATTTGACGTTAAAAAATTCTACAAAGTTAACGGCTGGTCATTTGCTCAGAGAAATTTTAATAACTAATTATTCCCCCTGTTATTTCGGGCTTGATCCGGAATGAAAAAGATTTTATTTAGTTTAGTAGTTTTATGCAGATTCTGAAACGCTTGACCCCAAAAAAACAGGTGTTAATGCTGAACTTGTGTCAGATATTGTTGTAGATGGAGAAATTCTTTTCAAAAAGGGTTCTTCTGCAAAGCTATATACAAAAAACGTTACAAAGCGTGCACGTATGGGAAAAGGCGGATACATTGAAGCACAAAAAGATGGGTAGGATAAAGAAAGGGTATTCCGCCGTTATTGAGGAAGGAACTGCGATCGATACTGTGATTGAAAAGTAATAGTATTCCTCCTCCAACGGGGAGGAAACTGATACATTGTTCTATTATTTCCAACCGTATATCCTGTCAAGAGTATTTAAATCACCTTTTGTAATGGCTTGATTTCGACTGATTGCTGTCGGGTACATAATACTTGCGGTATCTGCTGAGTGTTTTAAACCGATAGCATGCCCGATTTCGTGTATCATAACCCTGAAAATCCTATCTTTTGGCATAAGTCTGCCGACAGAACCCGGAACATGATCTGCAATATCAATTTGCGCATACTTCATTTCTCCGGTATAAACATCCTGCTGAAAATGGGTTACACCAATCGCATGTTCCAAACCCGCCATAGATGCGTCTTTCACAAATATAACTTTTATTTGAGCATCATTCGGATTTGATACATACTTAAAAACTATTTTGTTATTTGTCACAACAGACCACTTCGCAAAAGCCTGTTTCATCAACTCTTTCTTTGAATTCGGCTCAATATAAGTTTTGATTGATTTAGGATTCGCCCAGCCGCCGGCAGCCATAACCGCTTCTCCTAATAAAAATACCAAAATAAATACAAATACCGTTAAAAATTTTTTCATATTATTACCACCCGTAAATTTCTGCTAAATTTCTTAAATCCGATTTAAGGATTTCCTGCCTGTCATCTTCTGTCGGATACATAATGCTGAGCGGATCAGCGGAATGCTCGCCAATCCCTATTGCATGCCCGATTTCATGAAGCATTACCGTATAAACAGCGTCTTTTCCCAGCTGATAACCGCTTGAGGTTTTTTCGGCAATATAAATAGTTGCCCTTAACATACCACCAGATGAGGTAAAAGTTGATTTAGTCAAACCGATTTCTCTTTCGGCATTTGGTACAATATTTACAAATTCTACCACAACCTGAGCATATTTAGGCGAATCCACATACCGAAATATTATTTTATTATTCGTAAGCCTTGACCACTCGGCAAAAGCATGTTTCATCATAATTGTTCTTTTATGATTTTGCGGAATATATGTCTTAATCTTTGTCGGATACTGCCATCTTCTGTTTACAGTTTTAGCCGAAACAGTACAAAATGTTCCGAAAAACACCAGTACCAAACAAATTATAATAACTATTCTCTTCACACAAATGCCTTTCTCTCGTGACACACATTTTATATATCGGCGTTTTAGAAAAAATATTTAAAAATTTTCCGCATATCTTATAAAAACTTTACAATCTTTGATAAACCCGGCAGGTGTGAATTATAATAAAATTGGGATGGCAGAAGAGATTATAACAACACAAAACTCAAAACCGGCACGTAAAAAATACGTGCTAAAAAAACGTGATACAGTTAAAACCGATTACAAAGTAAACTACGAAGCAGACTTAAATCAGGCACAATTAGATGCTGTAACATCAAAAGAAGGTGCATATCTTGTTATCGCAGGCGCAGGGTCAGGGAAAACAAAAACTCTTACATACCGTGTTGCAAGACTTATTGAAGACGGTATAAAACCAGAAAATATTCTACTTCTAACCTTCACCAAAAAAGCCGCAGCAGAAATGCTTTCGCGCGCGACACTTGTACTTGATGACAGGTGTGAAAAAGTTGCAGGCGGTACGTTTCACTCTTTTGCAAATATTATCCTGCGCAAATATTCTAAACTTTTGAAATTAAAAAATAATTTCACAATCCTTGATAAAACAGACTGTGAAGATATTATCAATCATATTACAGGGCAAATGTTTCCTAAAAAAGAAAAAAGATTTCCTAAAAAAAGCACCATTCTGGAAATCTATTCAAAAA
>OFFB01001436.1_pt1 | contig 14330 bp, 10 predicted proteins | sample 1521281 | NCBI WGS metagenome assembly OFFB01 (sample SAMEA3504109, study PRJEB24116) | mouse gut metagenome | biome: mouse gut; feature: mouse-associated habitat; material: faeces | place: Denmark | collected 2011
GGTGTATTGCCCTTGCACGGCATTCATGGTGTTTTTTTCGTAGGTGATTGAATTTGTGTATCTTTGTGATGTTATGAATGTTTTTACTCCGTTTTCGATGCCGTTTTATGTGATGGCGAAGCCTGCGGGGGCGAGTTGCAATCTTGCCTGCGACTATTGTTATTATCTTGAGAAGAAGCGGCTTTACCAAGGTGATGGTTTGGGTAAGCCGTCGTTTAATATGGGTGATGATATGCTTGAGCGTTTTACGCGTAGTTATATCGAGAGCCAGAGTATGCCTGCGGTGCTTTTTACGTGGCATGGTGGAGAGCCGCTGATGAGACCGCTGTCGTTTTACCGGAGGGCTGTGGAGCTTCAGCGTCGTTATGCGGGTGGACGTGTGATAGACAATTGCATTCAGACCAACGGCACGCTGCTGACCGATGAGTGGTGCCGTTTTTTCAAGGAGCATAATTGGCTTGTTGGGGTGTCGATCGACGGTCCTCAGGAGTTTCATGACGAGTATAGGCGTTCGCGTTACGGGCATTCGTCATGGCGCAAGGTGATGCAGGGGATTGAGTTGCTGAACCGTCATGGGGTGGAGTGGAACGCTATGGCTACGGTGAATGATTTTAATGCCGACTATCCGCTCGATTTCTATCATTTTTTTAAGGAGACAGGGTGCCGTTATATTCAGTTCACGCCGATTGTGGAGCGGATTGTGAATCATGCCGACGGGCGCAATCTTGCGTCGCTTGCCGATGGTAGCAGTGGGGAGCTTGCTCCGTTTTCGGTGAGTCCTGAGCAGTGGGGTGAGTTCACGTGCGCGATTTTTGATGAATGGGTGCGTAATGATGTGGGTGAATATTTCATACAGCTTTTTGACGCCACGCTTGCCAATTGGGTTGGCGAGCAGCCGGGAGTGTGTGCGCTTGCGAAGGCTTGCGGACAGGCTCCGGCGATGGAGTATAACGGTGATGTCTATTCATGTGATCATTTTGTGTTTCCGGAATATAAGTTGGGGAATATCCGCGATAAGTCGTTTGTGGAGATGATGACGGGGGAGCGTCAGCAGAAATTTGGCATGGATAAGCAGTCGGTTCTGCCGGGTAAGTGCCGTGAATGCCGTTATCTTTTCGCTTGCAACGGTGAGTGTCCGCGCAACCGTTTTGCGGTGACGGAGAGTGGGGAGCCGGGGTTGAATTATCTGTGCCGTGGATATCAACGGTTTTTCGCCCATGTGGCTCCTTATATGGATTTCATGAAGCAGGAGCTTGCCGCGGGTCGCGCTCCGGCAAATGTGATGGATTGGGTGAAGGATTAGGCTAATTAGTCTAATGGGGCTAATGAGACCAATGAGACTAATTGGACTAATTAGGTGGAAATAAAAAAAGCGGCATCAGCCGCTTTTTTTATTGAGGGTGTAGTGGATTATTCTCCTTCAGTCACTTTCCCGCCGAGCCAGGTTGAGTAGACGAGCTTGAACTCGCCCGGACCTTTGACTTCGTATTTCACGGTGTCGTTGACGTTGCCGGTTTTGCCGTCGAATGATGTGCTACCGTAGTAGGTGATGTAATCGACTTCATATATGATGGGGTCGTTGTAGCCATCTACGAGGTTGGCGTTGGGGTAGTAAGCTTTCAATGCAGCCGGAATGACTTCGTTGAGGAAGTGCTGGCGCATTGTGGGGATGATGTCGTCTCGGTTGACGCCTGCCCATGCAGCTTCGGCGTATTTGTCAACCTGGGTCAAGTCGTGGTTCACGTTGCAGTAGTAAGCCGAGCAGCCTGAATAGAACTCGGAGTTGCCACGGTCGATGTACTGTGATCCCTTGTTGTCCTTCACCCAATCGACACCATACTGGTAGAATGTCAATCCGGGTTCAGTCTGACGGTCGTTGGGGATGACGAGAGTTACGTTGGGGTCAAATATCCAAGAACCTTTTACCTTGGCATATTGGCTTGTCTTATCCTCAAGATAGTCGTACTTGGTCCACTGGTGACCGTCGTAATCGAACTGAGCGCAGTTGGCATACTTTGCGCCTGACTGGTAAGCTACGAGCATTGAATCATCGATCTTAGCGTAGGGATAGAGTTTCTTCAAGAAGATAGGGAAGTAGTATGCAGCGTCGGCATTGCTGATATACTCTTTGTCGATTCCCATTTCTTTAAGGTCGGAGGGGCTGATCAAAAGATCGATAGTTTTAGCAGGAGCCCAAGTGGATCCATCGAAGAAGTAAAGAGCGTTTTCGAACTTTTGGTCGGCAGTGGGTTTCGGAATGAATGTACCGTTGCCCATTTTAGCTGTAGCCTTGCCACCAACCTCGGTTACTACGAAGTTGACATAAGTGGGCTTCTTAGTGTTTTTGTCGGTGTTTACTGACAGAACGTAGCCCTTGATGTTGACTGTCTCATCCTTGGTGAAGAGCTTTTGAGCATCGGCAGTGAGCTGATATGCGCTACCGGTGGTTTCGCCACCGTCGACGATGAAGTTGGTGTAATTTCCGGTAGAGGTCACTTTAGCTGAGAACTCAACATAGACGGGCATTGTTCCCTTGCTGCCGTTGGCGAGGATAGCGTCGCGAAGTTCATTCATCTTAGTGCCATCCATGGCGAGTGGAGCAGGATAGGTGTAAGGCTCGCTTGAGTATATCACTTCCGATGTGGGAGCGAGCTGCAGACCGCCATTGTACTGGCTTCCTTTTCCGCTCACTTGCACTTCCATGCCTATATAATAGTCAGAGGCTTCAAAAGATGAACCGTAGTAAACCAACAGGCTTCCTGTGGCATCGGTGAGTATGTAGCCTTGATTGCATACAGCGGTCACAAAACCCTTGATGGTGTATTCATTCTTGACTTTTACCTGGTCGATGGGAGTTGCCGGGGCAACAGTGCCGAAAGTTGGCTCGGTCTCGGAAATATTGTAGTTCACGAGCGCGTATGTACCATCGGTAGCATCGGGATAGGTAGTTGTCAAAATCTCAGGGATTGCTTTTCCCGGCCAAACTTTCGAAGTTAAAGTGTAGGCGAATTTGTCGGGATCGCCCCATACAGCCTGATAGTTCAGGTTGGTGAAGGTGTGGACTTTTCCGTTGTAAATGCCGTTGATCACTTCATTCTGGAGCTGTTCCTTGTAAGTTGCGGCTACGGTTGATCCGTTGTTGGCGGCGAAGTAAGCGAATGAAGATGATTCAAGGAATATGGGCAGATATTTGTTTGCCGGGAAATCGGTGGTGAAATATCCGAGCTTCGCCCAGTTTTGCAGTTGGGTTTTGTTAAAACCATCGGCTTCAGCCTGGGTGAGTGCTGTAGACAGATCGCCGATTGCCTTGTAGTCGGCTTCGGTGAGCGTGTACTTTACAGTTTCGACTTTAGTGTATGCGTCGGGAGCTTTGAAGTCGTCGAGATACTCATTGTTCCAAGAGTTTTCCGAGCAGCTTGCCAAAACTGCGATTGCACCGCACGCGATCAGACCGTTGAAAATATTGTATTTCATAATTTGTTTCGCGATTAATGATTAGAAGTTGATTTGCATACGTACTGAGTAGGTGCGACCGAAAGAGTAGAATACGCGGTAAGCGTTTTCCCAAGTTCCACGGGTTGTGTTGTCAGTGTAAGCATCAACAACATAGTTGTAGTTGAAGAGGTTGTTCACGTTGCCGTAGAGAGTTGCTTTCACGCCGGCGATGTTGAAACGGTAGCTTGCGTTGAGGTCAACCTGCTGTCCCCAAGGAATTTTCCAAGGATCGGCTACGTTGATGATTGAGTTGGCGCCAAGCTGATTTGCCTTTACTTCAAAGTCGCTGTAGTTGCGAGCGCTTACGAGCCAGTCGGCACCGATGCGGAATCCTTTGAACGGAATGAATGTAGCCGAGAGAGAACCGGTGGTCTGTGCAGAACCGCCCACTTTCACGCCTTTCTGATTGACAGTGGCAAATGCGTGGTCTTCGGCACCGATTCCTGAAGCGAGTTCACCGCTGAGGTTCTTAAGCGGCTGTCCCTGTCCGTTGTAGAAGTAACCTGAAGCGTTGCTGTCCCATACCCAGTCGCCCCAAGAGAGCATACCTTCGATGTTCAACCAGCGAGTGGGCACCCAGTTGAAGTTGATTTCGATACCCATGTGGCGAGCGTCGACACCCTGAAGGTTGATGTAGTAGCGTCCTGAACCGTCGGAGAATTCGTCGCCACGGGTAGTGGTGCGGTCCATCCAGCGGGTGTAGTAAGCGTTGGCGAGCAAAGAGAATGAGCGTGACTTGTAGCCGTAGCCCACTTCGTAGGACATGACTTTTTCGTTGACAGCCTTCTTGTTGATGGCGTTGGAGGTGGTAGCCTGCAGGAACACACCGCCAGAGAAGTAAGGAGCGCGGCTGATGTAGCCAAGGTTGAGGAACACGTTGTTGTGCTCGTCGATGTTGTAGTTGGCTCCACCCTTCACGGTTCCGCCGATGAAGTTGGTAGTGGCTGACTTAGAGTGAGCCTTGTCGTAGTAGAAGAAGTCCTTACGCCAGTAGGTGTTGTTGTTGATTGCGCCTGAGAGGACAAGGTTGAGCTTGCTGTCGAGCATTGTGTATTCGCCCTGAGCATATACGCCTTCCTGAACGATGTAGCCGTTGTAGTCGCGGTAAACGACGTCGCCCACGCCGAGCTTTTCGTATTTCCAGTTGGGGTCGGCAGCGGCAGCGTTGAGTTCGGGCTTCACATTCTTACGAGAAGAGTAGTCCATGAAGTATTCTCCGTCATATAGATCGCAGATTTCATTGGTGTGCTTGCCGACGTAGTAACGGAGGTCAAGACCGCCGGTGATGTTGAGGCGGTTGCCATTGCGCTGCTCGATCTCCTTTTTATAAGAGGAAACGAGTCCGTACCATTCGTGAGAGTTGATAGACTTTGACATAACAAGGTATGAACCCTTGGTTGATGCGGCGTTGAGGTCCTGGATCGCGCCGTAGTCAAAAGTTCCGTCGGCAGCGCGGAATTCCATGTTGAGCACTCCGTTGCTTGCTCCGTACCACTTGCTGTAGGTGTATCCGTCAAGACCGTTGCCCTGTCCGCTGTAACCGCCACCGCTACCGATTGAAGCGTAGATAGCAGAAGAGAGTGATGATGTTTCATCGATCTGCCAGATGTGGTTCAATGAGATGTGGGGCTTGTGGTAGTAGTTGCGGCTTGAGTTGCGCACACGGCCCTGGTTGTCGTAGCCGAATGTGGGGTTGTAGCGGTACATGCTCTCGCCGTTCATATAACGCTTGCCGTAGGTCTGGTAGCCCATGATTGAAAGACCGTTCTGAGAGGAACGCTGATCGTGGGTCTGGGGAGCTCCTGTTGCGGTCAATGATATCTGGTGCTGGTCGTTGATGCGCTTGGAGATGTTGACGAAATAGTTGAAGCTGTTGAATTCCGTGCCCTGGATGTATCCGTCGCCCCATTTGCGAGATCCGAGGATAGTGAATGCCCAACCGTTTTTCATGAGGCCGGTTGAGAGTTTCACGCCATACTGGTTGTAGCCGTCGTTACCCATTCCGTACCATACACGACCGCCTTTCTCAACGTCGATTGTGCGGGTTGTGTAGTTGATGGTACCACCGATAGAGGGTGTTGACACGATTGTGGCTCCGAGACCGCGCTGAGTCTGGATGTTGGCGATGATGTCGCCGAGACCAGCCCAGTTGCTGTTGTACACGCCACCCCATTCCATATCGTTGATAGGAATACCGTTGACCATGACAGCAGTGTTCTTTGACTGGAATCCGCGCATGTTGATTTTAGAATCGCCGAAACCACCACCGTCGCGAGTGACCCACACACCGGGAGTGGTTTTCAATACTTCGGGAAGTTCCTGGTTACCGAGCTTGAGGTCGATGGTCTGCGCGCCTACTGTTGACACCGCCGCCGGAGTGAGTCGGGTTTTGGCGATAGACTGCTCTACCACTACGTCCTTCAGCATCTGAGATTCGGTCTCGAGCTGGATGTCGCCCATTGAAGATTTCGCTTCCAAAGTGACCGGACGGAATCCGATGTAGTTGACATGGATAGATTTTTGCGCGGGCACATTCAATGTGAATCGACCATCGATGTCGGTTGCAGTGGCAATCGATGTGCCGGGCACAGAAACAGTGGCTCCCACGACAGGTTCGCCCGCTTCGTCAACCACAGTGCCACTACACTTAATGTCTCCCGGCGCTGCCATAGCGGCAATGCACATGAGCCAGATAGAACCGGCTAAGAGAAGGAGTCTCTTAATCATAATAATGACTTGGTTAAAATGTTAATAATTGATTTTGCAATACACTAAGAAAATAAATCACGTAAATTTTAAAAGTTATTCACAAAAGTAATAAAAAATCTTGAATCCACCGAAGAAGAGTACGAATAATATCATGTTAAATCCATATTGTGGCAGCAATGAATATTTCCGGTTATATTATTTGTTAAATTAGGATAGAAGTCTTACCTTTGCACTAATATTTGGAAACGATGAAGGTTAAAATCCACCAAGAAGGACTAAACATACTGTTATTACTCTTTGGCATATTGCTGGTGATCAATATCCCGGCATGGCTTTTCATACGCCCTGAATGGATTCCGATACTATTCTCCTCGCTCTCACTTATAATCTATCTGCTGGTGCTTAATTTTTTCCGTTCGCCACGCCGCAATTTCAAGGGAGATCCTGAAAATGTGGTAGTTGCCTCGGCTGATGGAAAGGTTGTGGCTCTTGAGGAGACATTTGAGGATGAATATCTTCATTGCCGTTGCATTCAATTGTCGATATTCATGTCGGTGGTGAATGTTCATGCCAATTGGTTTCCGGTGGATGGAGAGGTGGTTTATGTGAAGCATCACAACGGACGATTTTTGTCGGCATATCTCCCGAAGGCGAGCACCGAGAATGAGCGTTCGACAGTGGTTATCCGCGCGAAGAACGGTCAGCTTGTGCTGATGCGTCAGATAGCGGGAGCCGTTGCGCGCCGCATTGTCACCTACGCTTGTCCCGGCGATGAGGCATCCATTCATGACCACATGGGATTTATAAAATTCGGTTCTCGCGTGGATCTGTATCTTCCGCTCGGGACTGAGATTTATGTGAAATTGGGCGACACGACCACCGGAGGAGTCACCGAGGTTGCCCGCTTAAAATAAAAATCATGTTGAAAAAAATAATTTCCAATATACCAAATACGATAACCTGCCTGAGTCTCGTGTGTGGCTGTGGAGCTATTATCGCATCTTTCGGATCATATATGAAGGTGAATGGACTGTCGTGCTTTGAATGGGCATTCATTCTCATAGGAATCGCGGCGGTGTGTGATTTTCTTGACGGTGCCCTTGCGCGTCTTCTTCATGCCTATTCCAATCTCGGTAAGCAGCTCGACTCCTTGAGCGACCTTGTCAGCTTCGGAGTGGCTCCCGGAATGCTCGTATATAACATGATCAGTGTGTCGACCGGTAGTTGGTGGCTCGGTCTTTTCGCCATCCTTATTCCGGTGTTTGGCGAGATACGTCTTGCCAAATTCAATATAGATGACCGTCAGACCACATCATTTTTAGGTCTTCCCATTCCGGCGAATGCGATTTTCTGGATCGGCGCTTGCTCGTTTATCTCCGCCTACGGTTATCCCGGCAATGCTGTCATGATAGCATTCATTCTGTTGATGTCATTCATGATGGTGTTCACGCGCCTTAAAATGTTCTCGCTTAAATTCAAGCATCTCGGACTGAAAGGTAATATGCGACGCTACATCGTGCTTGTCGGAGCTGTGGTGTTTGTGGGATTTTTCGGTGTTGCCGGATTGTCGCTGAGCATAATTTTCTACATTCTGCTTTCTCTTATTCCGGAGAGCCGTCAGGCTTAATGGGATAGGCGATTTTTATCTTACTACTATTATTTTTGCACATGTCGGTTTTTCTATTTTTCCTCATACTTATTTTTGTTGTGCTGCCGCTGGCTTTGCTGAGCCGATTGTTTGGCGGCATTATTGGCATTTTCCGTAGAGCCACCAACCGCGAATCCTATTTTGGCAACGGTTCTTCACGGAGTTCCTCGTCATCTTCAAGTGTAAAGCGCAAGAAGAAGATATTCAGCCGCAATGACGGTGAATATGTGGACTTTGAGGAGATTATAGAAGAAAAAAGCACTGCCGGCTCTTCGACGGCATCATCGAGAGAGGAGATTCACTATGAGATAGAGGATCAGGTGAGCGATGCGGAATGGACTGAAATAAATTCGAAGTAAATGTCATACTATATCCCACGGCTGTTAGAGTTTCTGCGCCGTCTTTCAGAGAATAATAACCGCGATTGGTTTCGTGAACATAAGGCGGAATATGATGAGTTGCGCGCATTGTGGCTCGCCGATCTGCAAGTGATGATTGACCGTATGGCTGTATGGGAGCCGGGGGTTGCGCGTTTCACGGCATCGCAGTGTGCCTACAGGATTTATCGTGACACTCGATTCTCGCTTGACAAGACTCCCTTCAAGGTGTATTTCTCGGCGGCAGTAAGCCCTTACGGAAGGCATATCGAGCGCGCCGGGTATTATCTTCAGATGGACATACGCCCGGGAGAGAGCGGCCTGTATGCCGGAATATGGCATCCTGAGTCAGCCACATTGAAGAAGTTGCGTCATGCGGTGGTTGACAATATCGAGGAATTTGAGGAGGTGTCGGCGGTGGATGGCGCGCAGTGGTGTGGCGACCGCTTGAAAAGCGCTCCTCAGGGCTGGCAAAAGAATCATCCTAATCTTGAGTATCTTAGAATGAAGGATTATGGAAAGGTGTTTCAGCTTGATGAGGCATTTTTCTGCGATCCGTCATGGCCAGAGAAGGCAGCCGATATGTTCAGCCGCCTGAAGCCTTTTGTAGATTTCCTTAACTATTCTATTGAGGAGTAGAGTTTCCGGAATTGCCGGGAGCTGGCTCATTTTCCGATGACCCGTTGTCATCTGCCGGGGAAGCTTTTTCCTGTTGTTCGTCGGCGGTCTCTTCCGGGAATTTGCGGTTATATTCGCTCAACACATACAGCACATCGAAATAGAATCCTTTAGGATCCTTGTCGTTTTTCGGCTTTATGGCTATATAGTCATAGTGTGGCGGCGCGTCCTCATGTGATTCAGCGATGTAATCGTGGAAATTGATGAGGTTGTATTCATGCTGCGGATTAGTCACTATCCATGCGTTTTCGGGCTTCAGTCCGTTGCCGGTGGAAAGTATCGCCTCAAGCAGATGATTGAGCTTGTATTGCCATATTGATGCGAGATGGTTCTTCTGCTTTTCCCTGTAGGCGTAGATGAGGAATGTCATCTGCCTGAGGTCAAACGGATCATCTTTCAGTGACAGTTCGGCGTATTTTATGATTGTATCGCACTCGGCAGGAGTGTGTTTGCCACGGTAGTATAGATCCTCGACCATGGATGAATACTCGCTTCTGCGATAGGGGTTGTAGTCTTCCTGAAACACATATCCGAGGTATAGATGCCTGAATTGCTTTAAGTTCATCGCCGTGTCATTGCGCTCAAACATCCGCAGCAACTTGGGATAGAAGTATTTTGACGAGGGGTCGTTGACCGCCTTCTGTATCTCTTTCATGTCGGGTTTCTCCCATGAGGGCTTTTTATCTTTGGTAGATGCGGCTCCGAGAGACAGCGCGACAAGGAACATGGTGAGTAATGAGGTCAATATATGTTTCATTGTAGAATCAGTTTATGGGTGTCGTTTAATTAAAATAACGCGGCGGCGGGGTGTAATCTTATTTCGCCTCCTCATTTTCTGCGTTTTTTAACTCAGGATAGCTTACGCGAGCGTGATACATGGTGCGCAGCCTTTCGGTGAACGCATCTTTTATGGTTCTTACGTCGCGGAATGATATGGGCGATTCGTTGTGAAGCCCGTCGGCTATCTGGGAGTCGATTATGCGGTTGACCAATTCGGCGATAGCTTCGGGAGTGTGCTCTTTTAGTGATCTCGATGCGGCTTCTACGGCATCAGCCATCATCAGGAGCGATGTCTCGCGGCTTTGGGGGTTCGGTCCGGGATAAGTGAACGGAGCGGCGTCGACGGTTTCGTCGGGGTGCTCGTTGCTGTAGGTGTTGAAGAAATATTTGGCTTTTCCGCTTCCGTGGTGCTGGCGTATGAAATCTTTTATCACCGGAGGGAGCTTTGCCTTGTCGGCGCGCTTTATACCATCGTTGACGTGATTTATGACTATTCGCGCGCTCTGCATGGGGTTGAGAGCGTCGTGAGGGTTGACTCCATGCTGGTTTTCGGTGAAAAATGCCGGATTGTTTATCTTGCCGATGTCATGGTACAAGGCTCCTGTGCGCACAAGCTGCACGTTGGCTCCTATGCGGTGGGCTGCTTCTGACGCGAGACTGCTCACTTGCACCGAATGTTGGAAAGTGCCGGGGCAGTTTTCCGAAAGCTCTCTCAGGATGGGGTTGTTGACATCTGACAGCTCGACAAGTGTCACTGATGAAATGAACCCAAACAGCTTTTCTATCACAAACACCAGCACGTAGGCAAATGAAATGAGGACAGCGTTGACGCCAAGGTATCCGAACATACGGGGATTGAGCTTGTCGAGGGTGCCTGTCTGCATGATTTCCATAGCCACGTATGACAGGCAGTAGGATATGAAGATGAAGAGTGCCGCCCTCACGAGCTGGCTGCGTTTGTTGAGCTCTTTGAGTGAGCTGATGGCGACGATGCCGGCTATAATCTGCAAGAACAGGAATTCAAGCGGAGCCGTTGAGATTATGGCGCAGAGCAGCACCTGGATGAGGTAGACGAAAAATGCCGTTCTGCCGTCAAAGAATACCACCATCATTATTGCCACGACGGTGAAGGGGACCATGTAGAGTCCGTTGCGGAAAGATTCCGACATTCCATAGGCAAATAGCACAAACGCGGTGATGAGCGACATTATGAACACCATGTAGCGGGTGTTGTTGAACGTGCGCCATCTGAATAGCGCCAAAAACAGGTAGAGGCACGTGAGTAGGATGATCACATATAGTAATTGTCCTAAGATGGGGTAGTGGTGACGGTCGACCTGATGAGCCGATTTTGTTTTTGAAATGCGGTCATAGGTCTTGAGCAGCGTGTAAAGCTCGGGTGTCACGATATCGCCTTTGTCGATTATGCGTTCGCCTTGCTGTATCACTCCCACCGGAGCCATTGCTTTTTGCAGCACCTCCTCAAAGAGTTTCTTGGTGGCTGCGGTGTCAAGCGATATTGTGGGGGTGAGGAATTTCGACATGGCTGTTAGCTCGATAGCCTTGCGGAATCTGTGTTCGTTGAACAGGCTGTCGAGGCTTGAGTATGCCGCACGCGCCGACAGGAAGTTGCCGGTGGGTATTGATATTGCGGTGTTGTCGTGAATGAAGCGGACTTCGGTCAGCTTTCCGGCGCGCACATCCTGATAGGTGTTTTGGTCGACAATGCCGTTTTCAAGAATGTTGCGCAGCGCGTTGATGAGCTGGTTGCGTTCTCCCGGAGAAAGTTCAAGTCCTTGAGTGGCGTTTATTCGTGCCGCGTAGGCTGATACGGTCGATTTTTCGGCAGTTACATCTCTCACATACACCGGCACGAAATTGCGTGTTATGCTGTCGCGCATATATTGCGCTCTTATGGTGTCGAGATATATGGGCATATCCGACGGTGCGGTGAGCAGTGAGTAGGACCACGGTTTGCCCATCTCATAGTGATAAGCGTTGCCTTGTTTTCTTGGGAGCAACCACACTATTATCAAAGCTGCCCCGAGGAACAGCAGCGCTTTTATTATATTATCTTTTGAAAACAGATTGTTCATGATAGACTAATTTATGCGGTTAGCGCGTTGAACGCCTTTTATGGTGCGCAGTTTTGAACACAGGTCGGTCACGACCTTGGCGTCGTTCACAAGTACTGACAGGTCGCAGTGAAACACTTCATTGTCGGCCTCGATGTCAAGTTTTCTGATATTTATGGCGAGATGCATGGAGATCATCTGTATTATCTCCTGCAATATTCCGAATCGGTCGATGCCCTCTATGCGGACATTGGCGAGAAACATTCCCGCCTGAGGCGCCCATTGAGTGTTGAGTATGCGTTTGCCGAAGCTTGCTTTCAGCACTTGCGCGCGAGGACATGACAGAGTGTGGAGTTCCACTTCGCCATCATCGTTCACCCATCCCATCACGTCGTCGCCCGGCAGAGGCTGGCAACAGTCGGAAAGTTTGAAATTTGATCCGTCGACATCCGAGCGCAGCACATAGGTCTCCTTCATGTTGATGGGAGCCTTTTCTGTTGCCGGGGCGGCAGAAGCTTTCTCCGACGACTTTTTGCCTTTGAGCGGGCGCAGGATTTTAGAGAACAGTGAAGGATTGGAAGGTTTCAGCGTTTTTGTGAGATAAGCCGGGAGCGTTCCCTCTTTCTTGCCGAGAATGGTGAAGAGCTGCTCCTTGTTCTGCACGTGCATGGCGCCGAGTATTTTAGTGACCACCTCATTGTTCTCTGTGATTGAATTGTCGGCGAGAAATGCCTCATATATCTTCTTGCCTTCATCTATCACCGGTTGCAGCTCCTTGCGCAGGGCTGCGCGAAGACGCGTTTTGCCCTTGGCGGTGGCAAGGAAATTGATCCATTCCGGTTTCGGGGTCTGTGATTGCGAGGTGAGCACTTCCACCTGGTCGCCTGAATTGAGCTTGTGGCTCAGAGGCACGAGCTTGTGGTTGACTTTTCCCGCGATACAGTGGATGCCTATCTGAGAGTGAAGTTCAAAAGCAACGTCGAGCACCGACGAATTGTTGGGCAGTGTGAGCAGTTCGCCTTTAGGTGTGAACACCACAATTTCCGAAGCAAATAGATTGAGCTTCAGAGTGTCAAGGAAATCGATTGCGTTTGGCTCGGGATTGTCCAGAATGTCTTTGATTGTAGAAAGCCATGCATTCAGCTCGCTCTCTTCCTCACCTTCGCCAATCTTGTATTTCCAGTGTGCGGCAAATCCCAGTTCGGCGATTTCGTCCATTCGTCGTGAGCGTATCTGCACCTCAATCCAGTTTCCGTCGGGACCCATCACCGTCAAGTGGAGAGCCTGATAGCCGTTGGCTTTCGGCACGCTTATCCAGTCACGTGTGCGTTCGGGATGCAAGCGGTATAGGTCGGTGATAGCTGAATATATTTGCCAGCATATTGATTTTTCCTTTGATATGTCGTCACAGTCAAATATGATACGCATCGCATACAGGTCATACACCTCCTCAAAGGGGATGTTCTTGGTCTGCATTTTCCGCCAGATGGAATACACTGATTTCAATCGGGCTTTCGCGTCATAGCTTATACCAAGCTCCTTTAGTTTTTCATGGATGGGGAGCGAGAAGTCATTGTAAACTGACGAACGGCGCGATTCCGAGGTCTTTATCTGCTCGGTGATGCGGGCGTAGGCAGCGGGATGCTCATATTTGAAACTTAAATCTTCAAGTTCGGTTTTAATGGCAAAAAGTCCGAGACGGTGGGCGAGCGGCGCGTATATGTAGAGTGTTTCGCCGGCAATTTTATACTGCTTGTTCGGAGCCATTGAGCCAAGTGTGCGCATATTGTGCAGGCGGTCGGCCATTTTTATAAGCACAACGCGGATATCTTCACTCATGGTCAAAAGCAGTTTGCGGAAGTTCTCAGCTTGTGCCGATGCTTTGTCGCCGAATATACCGCCGGATATTTTGGTGAGTCCTGCAACGAGCTGCGCGATTTTCTTGCCGAAATGCTGTTCGATGTCTTCGACCGTGAATTCGGTGTCCTCAACAACGTCATGAAGCAACGCGGCGCATATCGATGTAGAACCGAGACCTATCTCCTGGCTGGCTATCTTGGCAACAGCGATAGGGTGGAGTATATATGGCTCTCCGGAACGGCGTCTTATGCCCTTATGTGCCTCTTTGGCAAAACGATACGCACGTTCGATGATCTCGACTTTCTTGCGATGGTTGCTCGCGAGGTAGCCGTCAAGCACGTCTTTAAATTCCGCCTCTATAATTCTATCTTCCTCTTCAGGAGTGAGTTTTTTGACTTCTTCCATTTAGATTACAGGTTGAGTGATTCCGTTTGTTGCCTCTTGCGGCAATATATCAATTACAAACTTAACAAAAAAGTTTGTAATTGAAGAATGATTGGACTACAAAAATGAATATCGTTTCGTAGAAAGCCCTCAAAAATGCCCACATTGGAGCAGGGTCATGAGAAACACGAGGATTTCGACAATACCTCCTCAAGCCGACAACCTCCGGATTAATTACATATAGCACAACACCTCGGTCAGTAGGACCGTAAGAGTTTAGCCCGGCATGCAGCGTCAGCGAAATGCCGGGTATCGTAAACGCCC
>OFFB01001442.1_pt1 | contig 14267 bp, 17 predicted proteins | sample 1521281 | NCBI WGS metagenome assembly OFFB01 (sample SAMEA3504109, study PRJEB24116) | mouse gut metagenome | biome: mouse gut; feature: mouse-associated habitat; material: faeces | place: Denmark | collected 2011
ATATAAGTTGAAAAAATCGGCAAAAAGTGGTATAATATAACCATAAAGATAAGATATAAAAAAGAGCTGTTCAACAGTTTGGCGACAGCGAACAACTCTAACGAACAAAAGTATTTGCTATACACATTTAAATGAGTATGCTATACACTTTTATAATTTGATTATACCAAAATTTTTATATCTTGTCAATTAAAATTTAATAGATTTTTGGAGGTATAAAAATGAAAATCAAAGAACTAAAACAAATTATTTTAAATGGTGGGGCTACCCTGAACAGCACAGGCAAACAAGTTAGCTATAATAACGGCTATCAGGTCAGCAAAAAAGATTGCTATATTTTGAATGTTAAGAACTTAAACAAGGTATTAAAAGCAGTTAATAAAACATTAGCTAGCCTTGCAACAAACGACTTTTGCGGACTTTGGGTTGATAATGGCTTAATTTATATTGATATAAGCGAACACATAGCAAGATTAAGCAATGCAATGCAAATCGGCGTTGAACGCAAGCAAAAATCAATATTTGATTGGTGTTTGTCAAGGTGTATTTGTTTGGAGATATAAACAGAACAGCCAACCGATAGCGGAGCGGTTAAACTCCGCAAAATAAAAAGGAGATAAAAGAATATGGAGAAAATCGAATTTCAAACACTACGTAAAGCAATTAAGGGAACAGATAAAATAAAAATAATTGACATTTGCAACAACTGTAGCATTATTTATGAGGGAGCATTGAACAACGCACCTGCAAAAAATTGGGAAGTATTGTGTATACATATACAAGAAAACATTTTAATTCTTGAAGTTTGCTAAAGGAGGTATTTATGAAACGTTATAAAAATCTTTTAAAAACCGAAACAATATATACAAAAATGCCAATGGGTTGGAGTGTAATAAAAGAAGCACTTACCGCACCAATAGGCTATGTATGGATATGCAATCAAGAAAGTCATTTTAATGGTAAGCGAAAGCAAGCACTTTTAAAATTATAACCGAACGGCTGGCGGTATATCCAGCCAAAATAACTTATCCATAAATTAATATTTTTATTGATTCTATCGTTTGAACAGTCCGCCTGATGAGTCGTTGAAAATTACGACGAAATGCTATGTGGCATCGCGGAACACCGCAAAGGAGTTAAAAAAATTATGGAAAAATTTACTATAAACGGCGTTGACGTAGTTTCTTTTAGTTATGACGAACACAAAGAAAAAATAACCTTTTATGATGCTTTCATGTGTTCAATATGTGATATAGAATTTACTAAAACAGATTATGAAAAAATTGAAAATTGTAACGATGTTTTTGAAAAGTTGGCAAACATATTTTCTGACTAAAAACACAGAGCTGCCCCACAAGGGGTTAATGTGGCGCAACGGTTGCAAGCCCGTTGAACAGTCTAAAAAATTCGGAGGTATAAATAAATATGAATAGAACAGCAAAAGAATATCAAAATCAATGTGATAACTGCAAACACTGCAACGCAATTCACGGCGCGTGCAATTTGCAAGACTTTTACCACTGCGTAAGCATTTGCATGACTTGGGCAGATGTATACAAAAATTGCCCTATTAAAGAACAAAGCAACAATAAATAAAAAAGCCCGCTGTACGCCTGAACCTACCATAAAAAAAGATGGAACAGTTACAGCTTATATTGGTTGTGGCGGTGCATTCTATAGTTATAATTCTGAAAAAATGGTTTATAAAGGCAAGGCATTTAAAACCTGCAAGATATATGGTGGCTATTATTTAAGTGGATACTACCCTATTTATTTTGATTGCTTGGTATCAAATTTTGAATATGATGCAAGAAAATAAATGTTTGAACAGAATAAAAAATTTTTGCACAGTTGAAAGCAGTTTTTCAATACAATTTAAACCGAACTTGGCGGTCAATCTAAGTAAAGGAGTTTAAAATGAAAAAAAATGAAATTTTAGAACAAGTTGAAAATTTAGTAAATGGAATACGATGGTATGTTGAAAATGGATATATAATTAATAGTATATATTCTAACAATGAAGAAGTTATTGTGAATGTTTTCAAAAATGGGAATGAAGAAATTTTATCATTTAAAGTAGATTAAAGCTTTTACTAGCTTTTTCTTACACAGCTTTTGCTAATAAAGCGGGACACTCACTTTTTGAGCCGAAAAGGAGATAGAATGACAATCAATGAATTTTGGAATAATCACAACTCAATTATATGCAATAAACCTTTTATAGTTATAGGTTTTTTGGTTGTCAAACTTGATAACAATGTTTTTGCAAAATGTGATTATGTAAATCCATTAAATCACAATGATTTTTTGATAGAAAGTAAATTTTCTGCAGAACAGACATATAATTGGTTAAATGATGAATTGCTACATAGAAGAACAGTTGAAAAACAAATAATCTCTAATGAAGAATATAAAAAATATGGTTCATTAGAAAGTATATTATTAAATTATTAGAATAATTGGGGATTAAGCAATGGAACAGATTAAAAAATATAAAGTTTTGGAAAATTACGAAAGACATATTTTTTCAAATAATAAACAATTAAATTGGGATAGATACAGTAATGTTGACATTACTATATGCGATGAATCAGTTTATCATTGGTTTAAAAATGGCGATAGCTGGAACAATGCAGAATTTTATTTTGACACCATAGAACAGGTTAATACTTTTATTGATAAACAAATAGCAAAAGTTGAATATATTGAAATCAATCAAGAATTTGAAGCTTATTACTATATGATTTTTCAATATAATGAAGATACTGAAGAATATGATATTGACGACTTTGTTAATAGCAATTATTGGGGAAAAGGATATAAGCCTTGCTATTCAAGTGAACAGGTTAAAGATGAGTTGTACTACTATATTGAAAACTTGAATGACAAGAAACTAATTGAATTGAATAATTTCATACATAATAATCAATCTGAAAAAACTATGCACAACTGCATTGATAAAGTGATTGAAGATGGCGAAGATACGCCAATAGATGGTGATAATATCAGTTTTGAAGATATGGTGGAGTTTATCTTTTGGAATGATAAACTTGACTACAATAAAGAAATCAAAAATATCTTAAATTTATATATAGGAGAAAATTAAAATGACTATTGCAGAATGTGAAAAAAGAAATCAAGCAGTAATGAAGGCTTTTGAAGAATGGAAAAATGGAGAAAATTATCTTGACAATTATGACTGTGCTATTGTATGTTGTATGCTAAATATTAAATATCCTATAGCATGTCAAAAATACCTTGAATATACTAATTCGCCATTAGAAGCATGTACAACAACCCGAAGCAATCAGGCATTAAAAACAATTTATAATTTTTTGAAAAAATTAAAAGATATGAGTTATGCTTAATAAAAACATCATTCATTCAACACTAAACTTGGCAGAACTGCTAAACATACAAAGAACATAAACAACTTATATAAAGTCAAATAAAACGATTTAAGGAGATAAATAACTATGAAACAGACAGTTGCAAGAGATTGGCTCGACATAAACGAACCAAGCATACATAACAAATTATTTGATAAATTCGGCAATCGCTACAACAAAGTTATTGTTGAAGAATATCAACGCAACTCCGCTCGTGAATGGGTTAAGGTTACGGCTTACAATTCTTCTGAAAATTACTACCTTTTAGACGGAAAATTATATTGGAGAGCGGGCGATGGACTTATGCCTTGTGAAGCTGACTTTGACAACGAACAGTTGAATGTTTGCTGGAAAGTTGTTGATATTATAACTGACTTTATGCGTATTACAGGCAACACAATTTTATTTGAAAATAAATACCGCAGACTGAAAAGGCAAGACTATTCGGACGGAACTTGCTTTTATACTCTTCATCAATGGGTTGAACACCCCTACCCTCATTATGAAAAAGATTTCAGAGTTGACGAGGGCGCAGACAATCTGCAAAAACTAATTGATTATATGAGCGGTCAACTGTCTTGTAGTTATGAACATCTTAATCAAAAATGGGTACAGAATAGCCCGATAATGAAAGAACGCACGGAAGAAATTATAGCAAAAGAAACTGAACTCATCAACTTTATGAAACAGTTGAATACCCTATCCGCTTGAACTATCTGCGAAAATTTGATAAAATAGGAGATGAATTATAACCGAACAAGAAATTTTTACAAATGCTATTGCAAAATATAAACCAAATACAGAAGTAGTTAGTTTGGCAGAACTATTATATTCAACTAACTGTCCAGCTGTCTACTGTAAAGATTGCCCTTATGCTAAATACAATAATCACTGCAAAGAAATGCGATATGCAGAAGCAATAATCAGTATAGGATATACACTAAAAAAGGAGAACTTATGAAACTAACTGAACTTACAAACATAATCAAAATAGTCAATGAAAAAGCAATTAAAAATGAACTAAAAGGCTTAGGCTATATTAACTGTGAAAAGCACAAACAATACAAATACATTTCTATTGTAGACTTATTTAAAGGTAATTCACAAGAAACTGAAGAATACTTTGATAGCAAAGGCAAACGAACTTATCAAGGTGGAATATTTACGCAAGTTAAAGGCTATGAACAGCTTGAATTTATTGTTATCAATATCAATGATGACAAGCATAAATTCCCTATCAAAATGCTTGTTTGGGCAAAGGAGATAAAAAATGACAACACTTGAAAAATTTATACAAATCAAAAATATATATTTATCTTCGCTTAAAGTAATTACAAAAAGCAATGCCACTTTTGTAAAATACCAAAGCGTGTTAGACGATTTTGAAAAATGTTTGAGCAATTATTTTGCAGATGAACAGGCTGCTGAAATAACATCACAAATGATATTTAAATATAGCGAAACAGCTAAACAACGTGGTATAAAAAATAATACCTTGCGACACTATTTAACAATAATTAAGACTTTTTTAAGTTGGAGCAATGAACATAAATTTTATTTTGAACAGCCAATAATCAAGCAAGATATGCCAAAAAAAGATAGAATTGAATATGACCTTTTAACACAAGATGAAATCAATTTAATTTTGTCTGGTAAGATTCCAAAATACACAAAGCATCCAAATAGAAATCGAGCTATTGTATTCTTGTTATTATTAACTGGGCTTCGTGTTTCTGAATTAATTAATCTACATTATGAAGATATTGACTTCGATAATTATACTTTAACAATCATTGGAAAAGGCAATAAAAAAAGAACTACGGCATTGCCAAGTATTGCTATAAAATCGCTAGAAAGTTATATAAATCAAGGCTTTTCGACTACTAATAAAGGCGAGTTGCTATTTAAAAATAAGGATAACAAATCGTTTTCTGAACAGAATATATCACAAATAGTTGAACGCTACGTGGAAAAACTAACAGGTCATAAAAATATACGGTCACATGATTTGAGACACGCTTATGCTAGCTTATTGATTACGAACAATATTCCAATTCCACATATATCACAAGCTTTAGGACACAGTAATTGGGAAACAACTGCAATATATGCGAGCCATTTATGTCCTCAAAAACAAGTTAGTGAAATAAATAATGTTTTTAATAATATGTTTACTTAATAAGTTTTTTAATAAAAAAACATAATTAGCAAAATTTCGTCAAAATATTTATTTTTTCTATATTGCTTTCATAATTATTATATGGTATATTGAAAGAAAAAGGGAGGACAATTATGAAACAAAAAACTTTTTTTAACAGAACTTTTGTAATTCTTATTGGTCTTATTATCTGTATTTCTCTAATTCTATGCTTCTATGTATGTGACCAACAAGTTAATGCAGAAACAGCAATTTGGGAAAAAATTGATTATGAAGAAATTTCTTTCAAGGAAGATTCTACAAATTTTTCTTTATATTTAATTCAATGTACTAACTCTCAATTTATTAGATACAAGTATTTTTATATCTTTGTTTCTGGAGCTGGAGGAATGGGAGGCTGTTCTGATGAAAATAATGCTGGTTATGGTGGTGGTTCTGGCGCAATGATTGCCTTAAAAGTTGACAGAAATTCAATAACTCATTTAATATTTTTAATGGGAAAAGGTGGTGGAACTTTCGACCATGAAACGGCTGAATCGGAATATGGCGAAGGTTTTCAGACTCATATTATAGCACTGTATAGTGTTGAATCTACTATCAAAGCTGACCAAACTATATGTTATGGAGGTAAAGCTGGCAATAGTACTACCCAAGGTAAAGGTGGCTCTACTGAAATAAATAATAAAAATAGTTTTATTTCAGTTCTTCACTCTCAAAATGGTGCAGATGGAGGACAATCTTCTTCTCCGTTTAGTGTTGACTTAGGTTTTAGATCCCAATACTTTATATTTCGTCCTGCAGGTTCTAATCTTTCTGGCAAAGGTGGTGGCGCATCAGTATTCCATAGAGGTGGAGATGGTGGCTTATTATATCTAAATGGTTCTAATGGCATAAAAGGTGCTGGTGGCGGAGGTGCAAGTAAAGGCACTAAACAAGGTGGTTATGGTGGTGATGCTTATATTGAAGTATATGGCAGCAATATGTAATTAATCTTTTACAATAATATTATTTAAACATAAAAGCAAGGTTTATGCCTTGCTTTTACTTTTGTATTATTAAACAAAAAAAACTATTTCAATGATTTTGTAAAAAATTCCATATTCATATTTGCCTCCTTAATTCATTCAATCTTTTTGCTTTTTCAACTGCCAACTTATCCCACTCATTTATGTCGTGGTGGCACTCAATGCCTAACCTTTGACAGCGTAAATGCTCATTGCAAACTCGGTCATATTCAGTAAACCATTGCAAAATTTTTACAATTTCTTTTTGATTTGCCATTTTTTGCAATTCCTTTGTACTATATTCTACATAAATTTTAATTTCCTCTTTAAATTCCCGTTTAGGCAAATAAGGTACTGCTTCTTTGTCAATAACCTTGATAACTGACTTACCCCCGTTCGCAAATTCTGCCAAAGTTTCAAAATGAGCAACTTCATCTTGCTGTTGTTGTTCTGGTAAAATTTTAACCAATATATCTTTTTTCAAATATCCTTTTTCAAGGTCATATTCTTTTAATTCTTGTGTTTTTGTTTTATCAAATACTCTCATATCAATCTCCTTATGCAATTTTTTTCCATATATTTACAGCAAGAAACGGCATCATATTTTTTCCTTTGCCATCTTCGCCTACATTTTGTCCTGCAGGATAACATTCTCCACTATATTGCTCATTCCAACCTCTACCACCTGTTCCCCAATCATTAAATTTATCACTCCCTAAATATTTTCCTTTCAAATTACCATGACCCAGCCAATCAAAATTAAATAAATGCAATCCATGGTCAACAACTACAGAATCTTCACTACCGCCTACTGCACCTAAACTATATTTATCTCCCGCTCCAATCAAAACTCTATTAGTTAGCTTTTCCCAAGTACCACCATAAATTGATGCTGGATGAGTATCATCAGCAAACATTAAAACACTTCCTATTGGCATAGATGCAAAAGTTTGCCATGGATACCAATTATTGCCCAATTCATCGGCTGTTCTATAGTAAAACTTATTTGGCTCATTAGTAAAAGCTAATTGACTTGACGTTCCACCACTTTTATCCCACCATGGAGTAATTGTAAATAAACATGCAAATGGTGCATTTGTTATTGAATTCAATCCTATGTCACTATTATCTTTAAATTCTCCTATCATACTTTTTGGTGCGTTTTTCATATACCAAGTAGAAGCTTCCTCGCTATGTCTTGTATCTTTAAGCGGCAATCGTTCAGTCTTTATTTCTAGTTCCTCTAATTGTGTAGTTACAGCTTTTTGAGATATAATATTTGTTTCACTTTGTCCTGTTTCTTGCACAATTTGATTTTTATCAACTTTATTTGTATCACTAGGATGTCTATGGTCTCCAGCAGCATAAGCATTTGATGTTCCTGCACTAGCAGTTCCGTCCATTAATGGTAAAGTTGTACTTTTAGGCGTTGTTTGGTCTGGTACAGGTTTCCTACTATCAGTCCATCCCGTTTCAGTTTGATAAATCCAAACTGTCCCACTTTCTGCTGAATAAGCATAATCATTTGGTGTTCCTTGTAGTGCCTTTATTTCAGCATTAGTTGCTAAATATCCTCTAAAATGCGATTCATTTTGAATATCCTCGCGTATACTATTAAATTGGTCGGCTATATTATTACCTTCGCTATCATTTGTTGCTTGTCCTACGCTCATGCTTGGATAATTACCATCAGGACTTACATTGCCGCCATCATAGGCGACCACTTGCCATACTTCTTCCCAACCTTGTGTAATTGTTGGCTCAACACCAATATTATCTTTTTTAGCCATATAAGAGGCATTGTTTGAACGCACAATATTCAATTTTTCATATTGAGTATTTGCATTCCAACTTCCCGAAGGAACATTTGTTACAACTCCCAAAACTTCCATTCTACTAATGGGTGTTGTTGTCTGTCTTTCTTTTACTTTTTCATTTTGATACATTTCTTTTCTCCTTAGATACTCCAATAAGCATCTTGCATTATTATTCCGTTTTGTAAAGATTGATAATACCACACGCTAACTATTTTTCCCTTTACATCATTTCCGCTTAAAAAATTAGTCATAATAGGATTAAATGGCAATGTAACTAATGTTGAATCAAATGGAAATTGTATTGTGGCAGATTGTTTTTCTAAATCAACCGAAATAATAGTTGCTTTTTGTACTTTAATAGATGATTTTACTAATGGATGATTATTTATTTCTTCATCCACAATTAATTTCAACATTTCTTTAAATTTACTCGCTTCCGTATACATGCTCATTTTCATTCTTCCTTATTGTTTAAAAACTCGTTCATACTTTCTTCTGTCACATCGGGATAATCAGAAACTGATGTTGCTGTAATCGACATGGGCGAAGTTGTATTTAAAGGTAAACTAATTGATTGAATTAGATGATTTTCTATTGGTTTATTAGGCTTATCCGAACGAAGTACTGAAATTAGATTATTTTCTCGCAAGTGAAACATTTGTGAACAAGATAGTGTTACAGACTTCTGCAGAACCGTTTTTCTTTTCATATAATAATTTGCAAGAGCTTGACATTGTTCATCGGTATAATTACTATCACTGCTTTCAACAAATGTTTTAAGCCCTATAATATTAGCATTTGTATCGCTTGAGGGGTCTCGATTTGTTGCTCTAGCACCTACAATTTTATTACTCTCTAAACTTTCTCCCCAAATCATAATATCATTGTACACGTTTGACGGATTAGCCGTCTCTTCTAAACCAAAAAACGTACTCGAATATTCGCTAAAATCCCATAATATAGGTTTATCTATATCATTAATATCATCAGCTGAAGCTTCAATTCTAAGTGCACCTGTTGCATCATAACCAATCCATCCAGCAATCAACTGATTCAAATTTAATAAGACTTGTCCATACGTCCCACCTAATGAAGTTGCAACTGTATGAGGTAATCCACTCATAGGAAATTTTTGTTCAGGAATCACATTACCTTGTCTATCTTTATATTCGCTTATTGTTGCTATTTTATTGTTATAATAATCGGTAAATATTGGTATCATACCATCAATTTTTTCCCTATAAAAAGAAGTGTCTTTATGGGTAAAAACAGATAAATCCAAAATCTTTTGCATAGCGTTAAATATGTTTGGACGAGTATATGTTCCATCATCCTTTCTTGTAACAGCTACTTCATAAGTATTTTCAAGATTACCAAAAAGCGTTCCGTCCAAATACGCCCATTTATCTACTAATTGATATTCTACCGTTCTACTATTCGGTTTCCAATCGGTTTTAGGCGAATTGAAATAAAATACACCTTGTGGCAAATAAAATTCCTCGCCATCATCTAACAATACGCCTTTTGACAGCCGTACACGCCGTCCAAACCACAATTTATTAACGGCATAATCAAATGCACCATCCAAGTTCTCAAATCGCACAGAAGCAGTCCTACGCTGTCCATTATTCAATGAAATATTTATGTTTCCCTCTTGGAGAAATGCTCTACTATCTGGATAGCCATAACGTCTTTTATATGTACCATCAACAGCATAAGCAACTGTATCATTTGGATTCAAAAACTCTAATTTTGTTAATGGTATCATTTTATCCGGATGAGAAATAATCTTTAAATATTTTTCAAAATTACTTAATGCACTCATAATCAATCTTCCTCATTTGGCTCTTTGTTTATTTTTACGATTGCACTGACTTTACCATTTTCTAATACAAATTTTGCTGGAGTTACTCCTGTTGGAGTTTTTGCTTGCAATAATTCTTTATTACCTCCTGCTAAAGAAAATATAGTACCATTATATGGATAAGGATATCTTACAGATAATTCGCCTGTAGTAGTATTAGTTACAAAATTAGATAACAATATATCGTTATCATTATTCCAACCATAATCATCAGGCGTTTGAATTACAGTTACATTAGTTGCATCTCCTATTTCTACCCACTGAAGAGATATTGTATTAGATTGCTGTCTTTGATTAATATTTGTTGTTTGAGTGATTGGTGCACTAGTAACAATCATTCTTAAATGTCCTTTCATATCTCGTAGGAATAACTGATATGGTTCCGTTGACAAATTATACAATTCTTGTTCTAACTTAATATTATCGAAATAATCAATAGTAGATGGTTTTGTAACCCATTTCCTATTACCAACCTCTTTAATCAATGCTGCTTTTGTATAAATTACACCAATTAATGCAGATAAAGTTCCTGAAGCATAATTTTGAGATGATGGCATACGTGTTGGATATTTTGTAAAGTTTGCGTTGATAGAAGGATTATTATTGTTGGACACAGCGCTATTACTCATATTTAAAGCAAAAATATATTGTTTTCTTACATGATATTCGTCCAAATTACTATCATAATCGCATACCATTAAACTATAACTATCATAGTCAGCATACACTTGCTCATTTCCTTCAACAGCATTCATAAAAGCACCATTACTATCATAAGCATAAAGATAATACTCATATACTGTCCTACTTCTTAAACCGTAATCTTTCATTTGTATGGTTGTTGACGGAACTGTTGCAACAGGTTTTAAAAAGTCTGTTCCATATTCTTTTCTATATATTCTAAATCCTGTACCTGTAGCTGTTCCTGTACCGCCCTCTAAATTTGTTGTGAAATTAGCTGTCATATATATCTTATATTGGTCGCTATTCCAAACAGGTTCGAAATTAGGATTTTGATATAATGCTGCTATGTCTATTGAACTTTCAGCATTGTTGTAAATAGAAACAGTATCTACCTTAATACCATTATTTCCACCAAGTATTGATACAAAAGTTATTGATTGCTGATTATAATTGATATTTGATATCTTTTTTTCGACTAATTCATTATTTAAATAAAAATTAAATACTGCTTGTGTTGGCTTAATTATAGCTATTACATTATCAAATTCATTAACATACATAGGAGCTGTAAGTATATTATTGTTATACTTAATATAAAGAGGAACTCCTTTTTTCTCTAATTGTAATGAATTTATTTCATTTAATTTAATATCTAGCAATACTCCATTGCCTTGAGCATAATTATATATTGCAATATTATCTTGTTTATTTGAAGGTAAATCTCCTATGTCATTTACAGTTAAAATATATTTACTGTTAGGCGAAAATTGAATTATTTTCTCATAAGATTTTTCTTGCATTTCTTTTAATTTAATGTCTTGTGTACCATTCATTACAAATAAGTGAATGCTATACCCATTTCCACTACTCGAAGTTATGCACATTAAGCTATTACCATCATGAGAAAAAGTCAAAGAATTCAAATCTATTCCTGATATAGCACCTGTTCTTATTGAAGTAGAATGATTAAAATTCAATTCATTTCCACTTATTTCATAATAATTAATATATGCCCTTGTCGAACTTATTCCTGCAACTGCTAATATATTTCCTAATGGCGAAAAAGCAAGGGAATAGTATTTATCCGTAGCACTATTTAATAAATTTGACTTATAATTATAAGTATTATTATTAAATTCAAAAATCAATACACTTCCACCGCTACCTCCGATAGTACTTCTTTCAACTAGTAACAGATTACTATCCATAGAAAATGCAGCACAATTAGCCCCTGTTATAGAGCCGCTATTGCTTTCTAATTCTTTTAAATAAATTATATCAAAATCATTTACAGCAAATAATGCCACATTATATGAATATTGACTTTGTGCAACAACAAAGAACTTGCCATTAGCTGAAAATTTTGCACAACTTCCACCATATAAATTATTTATTTGCAAATCTGTGTCGTTGATTTTAATACTGCCTTTATTTACGATGTTATTTTGCTGTATTTCATAAATATTAACGCTATTGCTATTACCACCATTTGCAATAAATATAGTGCTATTTGGTGCAAATTCAATTAAATTAACATTAGTTATAGTACTTATTGTTTGAAATAAAGTCAAATCATCTTTCTCAACCTTATATACTACTATTCTATAATTATTAAGGCTATTTACGCCGACAGCTAAATAACTACCATTAGGCGAAAAAACTAATGCGTTAATAGTGGTATTCTCGCCAAATTTTATTTTTTCTTTTAGATTGGTCTTAAAATTCGCATTGCCTTTCCATACTGCAGTCCAAGGCTCTTTAAAATTCATAGGAATTTCTTCACTTTCTTTGGTCTCATTATCATAAATATATTCTTTATTCCACGTAACCGAATATTCATCTCCTGTTTCTGGATTCTTAGGCTCTAATGTCACAGAGCCATTTATAATAGGTGGCTTATAATCTTGCGGATTAACAGTTGGTGGAATTACTTCAACTCCTTCCCAACTTAAATATGCAGCATTAGATTTTCTTAAGCATTGTACACTAAACTTACCTGTATATTCTCCTTGATTAATAAAATCAGTATTGAAGAATATCCAACCTGTATCACAAGTTTGATTACTTTCGCTCATTCCATTGCAACGGATAGCATATTGCGTGCCATTAAATAATCCATTATATTCATAATCTAAGGTTGAAGTATACACATTGTGTGTGTCTGCTAATATGTCGCCTATAACTCCATTATTAACTACAGCAATGCGCCACCTTACCCATTGAATAGGCTTTCCTTGCGGTTGAATATAATTAGCATGGAAATAACCTATAGATGTTGTTACATTTGCATAGGCTTGTCCAATATCGATTCCTTGCGGCGGATTAGTCGATAAATTGACTTGACCTATACTAACTTGTGTGCCATTATCAATATAATAACCTGTATTTTTCTGTACATCATAATACAAAACAACATTATCAAGTATGTTCTCACTTAAAGTAAATTGTGCATAATTTAATAGATTTTCGCCTTTTGTAAATGAAAAATAATAACTGCTACCTATTCCCAAAACAGCGTTGGTTTTTATACTAACTATTTTGGGATTCAATAAATTATCTCCTGCTCCATTATCCCAAATATATTGGTCGGTATCCGTCCTGTAAATCTCTAGTTTTGGTTTGGCTACTGTAAAAAATACTGCTGGAGAACTTTGTCTTACCTCTATTAAGTTGGAAGATAAACCTAAATTCGTACCAATAGTTGGCTGTGTTGTGCTTTCGGTATATGGAATTTCGTTCACATTTCCATTTCTAATATATCCGCCTTGCTTTGTAACATTGTTATAATAAAATGCTGTGCCAATAGGATATTTTCCGCTTGGCAAAACAAATGATACATATAACTTGTTTTCGCTCGTAGTTGGTATTTCATAATAATAGTTTGTATCTTCTTTAACGTTAACCGCTTCCTTAAATGTTACCCTATACTCATTTTCATCCTCTATGTAATACTGAAAAATTCTCATTTTATATGAATAGCCATTTTTGATTTTTTCTTCTCTATCAACTGTTCCCATTTGTTTCCATGTTAATTTTGCATCGTAAGTATAAAATTTAGGCATGCCAAATCTGTCCGTGCCATAAAACCCATTAGGAATTTCCACATAATTCGTTGTCGTTAAATAAGTAGAATTAAAATCATTTTTATAAAAGTCGATTCTAAAACCGCGTAAAAGAGATTTACCGCCTACTTGCCACGAAATCTCCATATTGTCATTAACATCTATCACACTGCTATTAGTAAACGTGTCTGGAAAAATGTTATTAGGTTGAAATATTGCCATATAAATAGCCTCCTTGAATATATAATTTTTAGATAATAACAAAGTAACACCTGAATTAAAAAAATGT
>OFFB01001446.1_pt1 | contig 14223 bp, 9 predicted proteins | sample 1521281 | NCBI WGS metagenome assembly OFFB01 (sample SAMEA3504109, study PRJEB24116) | mouse gut metagenome | biome: mouse gut; feature: mouse-associated habitat; material: faeces | place: Denmark | collected 2011
CGGATAAGATACTAAAATATCCTTTGCACGCTTCATTGCTTTTTCATAATGAATAACCTCATCCCAAACTATCTTTTCCGTAACTACGTCTATTCCGTATTCCTGCATAAGTCTGGTAAATACAACGCCGCTTCTTGCAGAGGATATTTTTTTTGCACTTAAATCTGAAAGCTGCAGAACTTTCCTGCACCCGCACTCTCTCATTTTTTCCGCCGCAATCCTCCCCCCCTGTTCATGATCAGAAGAAACCAGCGGAATCCCCGGAATGATCCTGTCTAAAGAAAGAATCGGCTTATCCATTTCCGTATAATTCTCATCAGGAAGAAATGCTGCTCCAATAATCATTCCATCAAAAAGATTTCTTTCCAGCGTATCCAGATATTCTCTTTCTATCAATGGATTTCCTCTTGTATTGCATATCATCATATTATAACCATGCCTATGCAGCTCTTCCTCTAAATAACTCCATAAAACCGAAAAATATGGATGTAAGAGTTCTGGTGCCAGTACACCTATAATTCCTGTTTTTTTACGGTAAAGATTGCGAATCCACTGATTAGGCACATAATCCAGTTCTGCCACTGCCTGTCTTATCTTTTCTTTGGTTTCCTCAGCTACATAGCCACTTCCATTTAATGCCCTTGATACAGTGCTTGGAGCAACCTGTGCCAGCCTTGCGACCTCTCTGATGCCAGCCATAAACTACTTTCTCCTCCAATGTCTATTATCTCAAAATATCAAAGGTTATCTTCCAGGCTTGGCTGTTGATTCCCTTACCACCAATTCTGCCGGAAAAACCATATGCTCATACTTGGTTTTTCCTTCAATCATGTCAAACAAAAGTTTTATTGTCTTTTCCGCCATCAATTCCGCAGGCTGCCTGATGGTAGTAAGCTGTGGCGTATAAAATTCTCCGATAGGAATACCGTCATAACCAGCTACCGACACATCCTCCGGAATCCGAAGCCCTGCCTCATGAAGCGCCCTGCACACTCCCACAGCAAGAAAATCTGCAATTGTAAAAACTGCTGTAAACTCTGCATCTGAAGCCAAAAGTTTCTTTGCCATCTTATACCCATTTTCCATGGAATAGGGCTCCTGCTTTTCGCTTATCTCAAAAATAAGTCTTTCGTCAATCTCTATTCCCCTTGCAGTTAGAGCATCTTTATAACCTTCCAGTCTGAGTTTTCCTATGGACTGCGCCTCCATACTCTCTGTTATAATTGCAATTTTTTTATGCCCTAAATCAAGCAGATAATCTGTCATTTTGCGGCTTTCTCCCCTGTCATCCACAGCCACATTCGAATACGTCTTTTTTTCTTCATCCTGAGTAATTCCTATGGTGCTGAATACAAATGGCACCTTTAATTTCTCCAGTTGCTCTGGATCATGCTGATAGGCGCCCCCTAAAAAGATAATTCCCCTTAATCGTTTTTCCTTAATCAATTCCAGCGCTACAGCAATCTCATCCTCATAGGCTTCTACATGCTGCAGTACCATAGCATATCTTTTTTTCTGCGCCTGAGCTTCCACAATCTGAATTGCCGGACTAAAGAATGGATTAGTAATTCCCTTAATTAAAACAGCAATGCATCTTGCATCAGTGCGCTTTAAGTTTCTCGCACTATTATTAGGAATATAGCCCGTCTCCTTAATTTTCTGCATAACCATCCGTTTTGTTTCCGGATTAATATCTGCGTGATTATTAATTGCCCTGGAAACGGTACTTATCCCCACTCCACACTCACGAGCAATATCTTTTATCGTTATTTCTGACATAAAACTTCCCTCAATATTCAAACCATCTTCACCAGACTGATTTGATATCTATTGCTTAATTCTTCCATATACTTTACACATTTTATAAATTTTCTCTGCCAATCCCTCTTCGATCTGTCCTTTTACCATTCTCCACTTCCAGTTATCTCCTAAAGTCGAAGGTATATTGATCCTGGCCTCGCTTCCAAGACTTAAGTAATCCTGCATGGGTATAATCGCTGTATCTGATACACTGGAAATTGCTGCGCGGATAAAATTCCACACCATATCCTTATTTCCCTTAATGTTCAAATACCTTTTTGCAAAGCTCTTATCACGACGGTTTACACTTTGATACCAGCCCATCATAGTATCATTATCATGCGTTCCCGTATAGACAACAGAATTTGCCGAATAATTATGCGGCAGGTAATCGCTTTCCTCTCTGGAGTCAAAAGCAAACTGCAAAATCTTCATTCCAGGATAGCCGGTCTTTTTAACCAGCTTAATTACAGAAGGAGTAAGAAAACCAAGATCTTCTGCAATCACCGGCTTATTTCCTATTTTTTCCTTCATGACCTTAAATAAATCATATCCCGGCCCTTTTTCCCATTTTCCAAACTCAGCCGTAGGATCTCCAAAGGGAATATTGTAGTACTCATCAAAACCTCTGAAGTGATCAATTCTAACCACATCATACAGTTTATAGCAGTAAGAAATCCTCTGCATCCACCATGCATATTCGGTTTCTTTATGATAATCCCAACGGTACAAAGGGTTGCCCCAAAGCTGCCCTGTTGCTGAAAATGAATCAGGAGGACATCCGGCAACCCCAGTGGGTGTGCCATCCTCATCAAACTGAAACAATTCCGGATTCGCCCATGCGTCCGCACTGTCAAAAGCTACGTAAATGGGGATGTCTCCAATAATTTTTATTCCATTGTCATTGGCATATTTCTTAAGCCGCGTCCACTGATCAGCAAACAAGTATTGCTGAAACTGGTAAAACAGTATTTCTTCCTTAAGCAGTTCACTATATTTTTCAACTGCTTCCGTTCTTCTTAACCGTATATCTTTTTCCCATTCTATCCAGCTATTTCCGCCTAAATAATCTTTCACTGCCATATACAGTGCATAATTTCCCAGCCAGAAATCATTTTCCTCAACAAAAACCTTAAAATCGCTATTATCTTCTATCCTGCTGTTTTTAAAAGCTTCCTTTAATATTTTAAAACGTGAAAGATATATTTTTTCATAATCTACATAGGCTTCACTTCCACCCCAGTCACAGCTTTCGCACTGCTCTTTCGTGATGAAGCCTGCATCAATCAGTTCTTCCAGATCTATGTAATAAGGATTTCCTGCAAAAGTAGAAAAAGACTGATAAGGCGAATCACCGTATCCTGTCGGTCCCAGCGGCAAAATCTGCCAATAAGCCTGCCCTGCTTCCTTTAAAAAATCAACAAATTCATATGCTTCCTTTGAAAATGTCCCGATTCCATATGCAGATGGTATACTGGATATCGGTAATAAAACACCACTTGCCCTCATACTTCTTCTCCTATAAAATTTACCTTAATTTTCTCGGTAACGTTGCCGAGTCTATTTTAAAATTAGTATATCTCATGTACCGATACGTTTCAAGTTAATTTTTATATATTTTCGTAAATTTTCGCAAATATGAACCTAGCAGTATCCTCGTCTGCCAAAAGTCCGCGCAGACAGTAAATTCTATATGATACAGACACTTTCCTAAATTAAATCTGCATTCTCCAAAATCGTTTTTAAATCTTCATTTCTTATTTTTCCATCCGCATTTAAGCAGACATGGAGCTCCTCATTTTTTTCATTAATGCTCAAATTATTAATCTGAACATCTATATTCATCTTCCATTTTCATATTCTCCTTTGTACATTTAGTTTTTAACATTTAATATTTTCCATTTTCAATATTCTTTAAAATGTCTCTAATTCTTCCAGCATCAATGCAGCGTCATAACGTGTTTCATTATTTTTAGATGAATATTCTGCGGCAGAATCTGACAAAGATTGAATTAATTGCCACAGCTTGTCCATATGAATTTCTTTATTACTATACTGCTTACTTTCTAAGTGAATTTTACTTCCATGATACCTTATCTGATCATACGCAGTCACCTCTGGTTTCTCAGATAAACCTGTAAACGCCTTATCTAAAAATAATCCATTAATTGTAAAAATTAAATCTGCCTTTCCAATTGATGTGTCTTCAATTACTGCTATAATCCCAAATCTGAAATCTTTATTTTGAGTAAAATATTTTTTCCTCCCTTTTGTAAAGTAAGCCTCAAAGTCTCCTTTGGTCAGTGGATTCCATTTTGTATATATTTTTGTATGTTTTGCATCATTAAGTAACAAATCCTTTTCTTCTATTTCTTTTACCATTTTACGGCCTCTGCTTACTGTTTCTGCTTTTTCAAATGCTTCTCCACCTAATAAATCACTGGAAAAATATACCGTTGATTCTGCAAATTCATTACAGAAACCGTCACGTGAATATTGCATTTTAAACTCTGGAATATTATGCTCTATACAAAAATTGTGAAGTACCGATTCTTCTTTTGAAAAAGCATCTAATCTCTCTATTTTTTTTACGTAACTTATTATTTCATTAATTAACTTTGTAAAGAAATCCTTTGTAAAAACGTCAAAGGACATCTTCAATATTTTTTCTACTGCTTCAATTGGATTAGTACCATTCAGCGCTGTTTGGGCATACTCCAAATTATTTCTGTTTTCCACAATTTTCTTTTCAATTGTACTTATAAGTTCTTGTACCAGCCTTTGCTTCGTTTCCCCGGTATATGGAATTATTTGAATAACATCGTTTACCACTTCATTTAAAACATCCAAATATTCCAATGTAAAATTTGAATCACTTATCCGATCTATAAATTCCTGTTGTTTGTTCCCACCCTTAAATACTTTTTTATATTCGTTCGTTCTTTCTTCAATTTTATTTACAGAAAAGAAATTGTCATCATAACATTTTCTTTCAAATGGTGTCGGCACCGATTTGTTAAATTTAATATAACAAATATAATAATAAGCCTTAATCACATAAGCATATTCATGTAAAAGTTTATCCTGCTGCTTGTCTATGAACATTTTTTCCAACTCGGCCATACCTTTTCCATCTTCAGGCAGAGGAAATAATAATTCCTCAGGTATTTTTTTGCTCAGTAATTTATATTCTGTTATATAATTATTATTTTCATTTATAATGTTCTTCACTAATATAATACTTAGTAATTGCGCATTCGATATATCATTGTATTGTTCATTTACTAAATACTTTAATAACGAAACAGCCCGTTCTGTTTCTCCTAATTTCAAATATCCAATTGCACATAACTGTAAAATATCACATTTCCTTCCCGAAAATTTCTGTGCAGTTTCAATTAGTTTTATCTTTCTGGCCTTATCCACAGACTCATCCAGCAGCTCAACACATTCAAGCGCACAGGAAGATGTAATATAATCTTCCCGTAACAATGAGAATTTATTTACTTCCATGTAATACTCGAAATGTATTAACGCTTGCTTTCTATATGTATCACCAATTTCGGTTTCACCATTTAAAAAAGCTTTTTGGGCAATTTCATTTGCCGCATGACCATAGTAATACCAAAATGGCGGATACGCCGCAAAACAGTTTTTAATCGCATCCAGGCGGTCATATTTTCTTAAAACATTGGCATCCATTAATATTTGGTTATATTGAGAAATCTGTCTTTCTGTCAGCCTATATTCATCCGGAAAATTATACCGATCTGCAAGTCTCCAGGCTGTATCAAACAATTCTCTCCTTAAGCCATTAAATTGTTCTATTGCAGTTCTTTTTAATTGCCATTCCTGCCTTTCTCGTTCTAATTTGTTTTCTGCCTTGCTTTTCCTATAGTTCATATAGCCGATGCCTATTTGTGACGCTAATGCTACAGCCATGGAAATCGGATTTCCTCCAGCAACAATAAGCCCCAAATTAGGCACTGCCGCCCAGATTGCATTCTTCATTTTTTGCTGATACTCTTTCTCAATAAATTTCTTTTCTTCTTCCTGTATTCTGAAAAAAGTTATTGTATCTAATAATTGCCTGAGAATACTCAGCAAAGCCTCATCTTTCGGCATGTGCTCCAAGTTTAAATTATTTAAAATTGTCTCATATTCCTGTTCCAATATATGAACATCTTTATAATCCACTATTTGAGACACCGAAACAGTGCATAGATTTAAAGCATACGCAGCTCTGATCTTTTCATATTTTTCTTCTTCTTCGCTTTCGAACTCACCAAGTCCATTTTCTGTCTGCTTATTATTTGTCAGCATCTGGCATAGAGACTGAACCAGCAATTCAGTATTTTTTTGAGATTCTCCCATTGTTTCGCACATTTTCTTCATACATTCAATTTCATCTTTTCTTTTTGTAAATAATGCCATCTTAAGTTCCCCCAATTATATATTTCTTTTTGCTATGTTAAATACTTATATTTCTATCTCCATCATTATCGGAACATGGTCTGACACAGTTCTTTTATACTTATCAAAATCATCATTACAATACTTGCGGACAGCATCAATTTTTCTCGCCCGCATCATTATGCCTTCAAATCTGCTTTCCTCAAATGAAAAGTGATCATAGTCGTGGGCATATCCACCATTCCTTTCTTCGTTTCCGCTTTGAAAAACATTATTTTTCAGCGTTGTAAATTGATCCTGAACAGTCTTTATTTTTCCCCAATTAGTTACTTCAATCAAATCCCTCATATCAGTTTTTAAATATAGTGGATCCGGTCTTTTTAAACTTTCTTTCCAGTCTCTACGCAACTCAGCATTATAATCACCCAAAAGTATTGTATATGAAGGCATATTGTTGCCGTAAATTCTGTCAGATATTCTTGGATAAACTTCTTTCATTAAAATATCCAACTCCCTCTCTCTGGTTTTTCTATCCTCTGCACTATCATTCCCATAATATGTGTGGACACAAATCAAACGTATTTCCATAAAACATCCACCAGGTAAACCTTCTGGAGTAAACCTTGCATAAAAAGGCTTTCGCATCATTTCCTCTTTAATATTATTTTGTTTCACCATCGCCGGATTATAAGTTCTGATTGTTCCATCAGGTAATTTTGTCGTTGACAGCCGCAGCCTTCTTTTATTCCACAGAAAACCATAGCCTTCATGTCTTGATGTATTATTTGTTTTTGCTTCAGCCCAGCTAAAATCCCACTCTGGTCCTGCTTCCATCAAAATTGATTTCTTAACAAAATCAGAATTGTGAGAAAAAAAAGCCTTTCCCTCACTCAAAACCTCCTGCAATGCAACAACATCAAACTTCTCTTTTCCTATAATCTCTGCAATTTTTTGTAAATCCCTTGCATTATTCTTTCCAAGTGATGTCATTCCCAAATTCCGTACATTAAATGAGCCGATTTTATAACCCATATCATCACCACCTAACATAAGATTATATTATTTATTCTAAAATTCCCAAATGATTTTGTCACCTTTATATCTTCAACCATGCTTTTTTCTGAAAGATGAAAGTATTATATCATATTAAGATTGCAACGTCACATAAGTACTGTCTTCAAATGTCTTCAATATCTGAAATGCAAAAAAATAACGGAAACGCTGTATTTATCAACGTTTCCGTACTCTTTCAAAGAGCGCGAGACGGGACTCGAACCCGCGGCCCCGACCTTGGCAAGGTCGTGCTCCACCAACTGAGCCACTCGCGCATTTATTCATCCGTACCCGACGGACAAATAATACTATACATGATTTTTTTTACTTTGTCAACAAATTTATTTGAATTTTTTACAACAGTTTATTTTTTACTCTTCTACCCTGTCCCTGCGCTTTACTCTGAAAATTCTTTTAAGAGATTCGTTAATGCGCTCTTCTGTCAGCGTGCCATTCTGAACCGCCTCCAATACACCGTTATAAGCAGTTTCAAAATCCTCCGGCATCAAGATCATATCGGCCCCCGCCTGTAAAGCCATAACCGCCGCCTGATCAGCAGTATAATATTCTGTAATTGCTGACATGTTCATAGCATCTGTAATAACAATTCCCTGATATCCTAATTGTCCCCTAAGTATTTCAGTAATCATTTTTCCTGACAGAGAAGCCGGTGTATTATCTCCCGTTACATTCGGCGTTGAAAGATGTCCAACCATGACAAAATCCACTCCTGCGGCAATACCTGCCTGATAAACAGGGAAATCAACCGCCGCAAAGTCTTCCAGCGTTTTATCCGTAACTGCCATCCCTTCATGAGTGTCCTCTGTAGTATCTCCAATTCCCGGAAAATGCTTTAAGCAGGCACTTACCCCCGCCCCCTGCATTCCCTGTACCATAGCTGTCGCCATAGTCGCTGCCAGGTTTGTGTCAGAACCAAAAGAACGATCTCCTATAATTGTATTGCCTTCTGCTGCAACATCCGCCACTGGTGCAAAATTTAAATTAAAACCAAATCCGGACAAATAACTTCCAATTGCAGTTCCCGCTTCCTGTGCTTTTGTGGTATCACCAGCTGCTCCTATATCGGACATGCTTCCAACATTCTCAGCCAGACCACTTTCTGCCACCCTGCTCACCTGACCGCCTTCTTCGTCTACCGCAAGGAAAATAGGATATTTGCTCCAGCTTCTTGTATTGGAAAGCATTTCCGTAAGCTGTTCAGCGCTTTTAATATTCTGTGAAAAATATACCAGACCGCCTACTGCATGCTGGCCTAATTTTTCTTTTGTCGTATCACCCGCTTTAATCACCACATCCGTATCCGTAAGGGCCTCCGGCGTAATAATAAACAATCCTGCCACTTTATCTTCCAAGGGCATTTCCGCAATACTTGCGTTTACAATCTCGTCCAGATAATCAACCTCTTCATAATTCTCTGTGGATTCTTCCGGCGCCTCCACTACCTGTGGTTCCTGTTCCGCCTGGGAAAGTTCTTCCAATTGTTTCTGCAGTTCTTCCGCCTGTTTTCTATCCTTCATTCCTGCAATAAGCTTATTTACTCCAAGAACCCCTCCAAAAACCAGACTGACAAGGAAAACACCTAAAACCACATAGGAAATAATCTGATTTCTCACCCTGCGCCTTCGTCTATATTCCCTTCTGTCTATTTCATCATTCAACTCTTCCATTTTTGCCATAGCATACCATGCCTTTCTTCCAATCCACTCTAACCATACACCAATACATCATACCTTATTTGTCTTAGGATTTCTACTGAAAATTACATATTTTAAACTACAGCCATACAAAAACTGCAACATATTTTTTCAAAAGCCTGACCAATTATTTTATAATTCAAAGCGGGAATCAATCTTTTTTGATTAATCCCCGCTTCTAAACTATGCTATCCAATGGCCCTTACCTCTCTTTTCTTTTGTTTTGGATAATGCTCCTTATTCAGTTTTGCTTTTTTCTCTTTCGTACTTTAACCTTTTTTCTTTTGTACGGGTGTACTGTAACGCCTTTTTACTTCTCTTTAGTACTTCGTTACTTTTTCTTCTGTGTCTCATACGAATTTGAAATTCGCTTTCTTTAGTACTTTGTTCTTTAGTACCTTAAAAGCTTAACTCTTCCACATTTGTCATTTGATTTAATAATAAATCAAATAACTTATCTTAGGTTTCTGGTGGTCTGTACCTTCCTTTCTTTAAGATTATCTATGTGAATTTGTTTTTGTAAGTTCATTATATCCAATACCTTTTGATTTGTCAACACTTTTTTTGCCTTTTTTATTTATTTTTACATATTTCTCTTTTTTATTCGTATTTATCTGATTTTTTTACATTTTAACCCATATTTTCGTATTTTTTCCATATATAATACCTCCCAAACCGGCTCCGCTTTAAATTAATTCAATTTTTAGTCTTATTTAGGTTTCTTAAATATTTGCAAAAAATATTGATGCATCATTCTTCCCTGATTTATAATATTTATTAAGTATATTAATCTGCATAACAGTTGGAGGAGGATTTTTATGACGCCAAAACAACTTGCCTTTAAGGCTGCCGTAGAAAACATTATCAAAAAACTTGCTTTAAGGAATATGGAAGGGTATTTTTTTGAAGACTGCAATTCCTGCGTGAAGGAAATTATTCAAATGATGGAAAATGGTTCCTCCGTTGGCTGGGGCGGCAGTGAATCCATTAAAGAGTGCGGCCTGATGGATGCGGTCAGATCCGGTAATTTCACTTTACTTGACAGACTGACTGCAAAGTCCCCCGCAGAAGACCGGGAATTATATGCAAAAACAGTGCTTTCCGATTATTATCTGATGAGCACAAACGCTATTACTCTTGACGGAGAATTAATCAACATTGATGGAAATGGCAACCGCATTGCATGCCTGATTCATGGCCCCAAACATGTAATCCTGGTAGTCGGTATGAATAAACTAGTCCCCGATATCGAATCCGGCTATGCAAGGGTACGTAATCTGGCAGCACCTGCTAATGCCAAACGCTTAAATAAGCATACCCCCTGTTTTAATATGGGAAGATGTGCCGATTGTCTTTCTGAGGACTGCATGTGCAGTCATACCGTTATTACCAGAAGAAGCGGCATTCCGGGAAGAATAAAAATATTTTTTGTTGCACAGGAATTAGGGTATTAAATAATGTCCCTTTGTACGGTTCCGTTTATATTCCCGGCAAATAGCAAGCTGCACAGGCATAGTCTACTGTGCAGCTTTTAAATTTTCCCTTAAATTAATGGATATTTGTCTGTCAATGTTTGAACAATTGCTCTTGCCTGTGGAATTTTTTCTTCTCCACCTTTTATAATTAGTTCAATTGCTTCTGCAATCTGATCCATATCCTGTGCATTCATACCTCTTGAGGTAACTGCAGGAGTCCCCAGCCGAATACCACTGGTTACAAAAGGAGATTTAGGATCATTGGGAATTGTATTTTTATTTGCAGTAATATGTGCTTCATCCAGCATCTTTTCAATCGCCTTGCCCGTCAGGTCAAAGGGAGTAAGATCCACCAGCATTAAATGATTATCCGTACCTCCCGAAACAATTTTAATGCCTCTGTTAATCAGACTATTGCAAAGTGCCTGTGCATTATCAATAATACTTCTCTGGTATACTTTAAATTCATCAGACAAAGCTTCTTTAAAGCAGACAGCCTTTGCAGCAATCACATGCATCAGCGGTCCTCCCTGAGTACCAGGGAATATAGCTTTATTAAAATTATACTTTTCCGCTGCTTCTTTGTTTGCAAGAATCAGTCCGCCTCTTGGACCTCTTAAGGTTTTATGGGTTGTAGTGGTCACCACATCTGCATAAGGTATCGGACTTGGATGAAGTCCTGCCGCCACAAGGCCTGCAATATGCGCCATATCTACCATTAATACAGCGCCTGTCTCATCAGCTACTTCTCTGAATTTCTTAAAATCTATTGTTCTTGCATACGCAGATGCACCTGCTATAATCATTTTGGGGTTACATTCTAATGCAATTTCCCTTAACTTATCATAATCGATAAATCCTTCGTCATTTACCCCATAAGGTACGATCTTAAAATATTTACCGGAAATATTCACCGGACTTCCATGTGTTAAATGTCCGCCATGATCCAAATTCATTCCCATAATGGTATCGCCCGGATTGCAAACCGCAAACTGTACTGCTAAGTTAGCCTGGGCGCCTGAATGGGGTTGTACATTTGCATAATCACATCCGAAAAGCTCTTTTGCCCTGTCAATTGCCAGATTCTCCACCACGTCAACGCACTGGCATCCCCCGTAATAACGTTTACCAGGGTAGCCTTCCGCATATTTGTTAGTTAACGGACTTCCCATTGCCGCCATAACTGCTTTGCTCACCCAATTCTCAGATGCAATCAGTTCAATATGGCTGTTTTGTCTTTCCTGCTCATCAAGAATAGCCTGCGCAATCTCAGGATCAGCATTTTTCACTTCATCAAATGAATACATAAAACTTCCTCCTCTTTTATATGTTGAATTAACCATTTCATTTAAAAACACCAATTACCGCTCATTATACCATGAACTGTTCTGAAAAAAAACCATTCCTTTTTATTTTTCAGGCTGAAGATTATGATAGCTGAAAAATATCCTAAGTATTCCTTAATATTTCTGGAATTATGGGAAAAAAACTTTACTATAAAGAAAAATACTGCTAAAATATGAAAAGGTTTCAGAGGGACAAAAACTATGTATTACATTATTGTAAATCCTGCTTCAAAATCAGGAAAAGGATTAAAGATCTGGTCGCAAATAGAACCGGTTCTTATTGAAAAGAAAATCAAATATAAACTGTTTTTTTCCAAAGGAATCGGACATGTCAGCAGACTGGTCCGAAAGCTTTCTGATTCATTGGTAAATAATGATCCTGATTCCATAATAAAGCTGATCATTCTTGGCGGAGACGGAACCTTAAATGAAGCACTTCAGGGAATTTCCGATTTTAACCGTGTTCACCTGGGATACATTCCTACCGGCTCAAGTAATGATCTGGCAAGAGATCTACACCTTCCTAAAGATCCGGTCAAAGTGCTTACATCTATCTTATCCTGCCGGACGCCCTCTGCCCTGGACTTAGGAAGACTTACTTATGACAGCTATTCCAATGAACTTTCCAGACAGCATAGTAATGAAGAGGCTGTTTCCCGTCTTTTTGCGGTAAGCTGCGGAATAGGATTTGATGCCGCAGTTTGTGAAGAGGCGCTTGCTTCAAAGTTTAAAAATATTTTGAATAAAATTGGTCTGGGGAAATTGACTTATTTAACAATTGCCCTTAAACAATTGATTAAGGCCAAAAAAATAACCTGTGAAATCACCCTTGATGATGCCCCGCCGATTTATCTGCCTAAATTTTTATTTGTGGCTTGTATGCTTCATCAGTTTGAAGGCGGCGGCTTTAAGTTCTGCCCCCAGGCAGATGCATTTGATGGTCTTACAGACATTTGTGTTGTAGGAAATATCCCTAAATGGCTGATTATAATGGCACTTCCCACTGCTTTCTTTGGCAGGCATTATTTCTTTCATGGAATCGACCATTATACTGCCCATAAGATTCACCTGGAAACCTCCGCACCCTTATGGGTTCATACGGATGGCGAGGTTACCAGAAAAAGCAGTTCCATCACCATAACAGGAGAAAAGCAAACGCTGCACTTTCTTTTGTAGTTTTTAATCAGAAGTACCCTCACAAAATGTGAGTATTATTATGTGTAAAAGTAAGAGGAGAATTCATCATGAAAGTTTTTTACGAACGGTATAAGCATGCTATTCCGCTTATTATCTATGCAGTCATTTATTGTACCTGGTTTATTTATTTGGAAAAAACCGTAACTCACCCGTCACGAATCATTCATATGAAGATAGATGATGCCATTCCCTTTTGTGAAGTGTTTGTAATTCCCTATTTTCTTTGGTTTGCATATGTATCAATCGTAGTTCTTTACTGCTTTTTTAAGAACAAGCAGGAGTATTATAAATGCTGTGCTTTTCTTTTCACGGGAATGACTATTTTTTTGATTATATCAACGTTATGGCCAAACGGACATCATCTACGTCCCTATGCTATGCCAAGAGACAATATTTTCACTCAAATGATAGCATATCTGTATAAAACTGATACGCCTACTAATTTATGGCCCAGCATACACGTATATAACTCTATCGGCGCTCATTTGGCAATCGTGCATAACAGGCGTCTGGCACAAAATAAAGCAATATGCACCGGCTCTTTTATATTATGCGTGTCCATTATTTTATCTACGGTATTTATTAAACAGCATTCCATGTTTGATGTGCTCACTGCTTTTATTTTATCTGCCATTATGTATGTGATTGTTTATCAGGCTGATGTTATTTCTTCTTACCGTGCTCACCGTTCGGAAACAAAGCGGCGCAGATTGCGTGGTGCTTGAGAAAAAAGGCGGCATCTTATGACCATTTAGTCATAAAATGCCGCTGAAATATTTTAAATAAATAAACTAATTTAATAAACCATGTGTCTGGCCTGTTGACATCTTATTAAATCAGTTTATCTCATGCTCTATTTGATTCTGCCTGACAAATTTTTGCCTGTAATGTGAACTCTCAAAAAAATTTTCTCTAACAGTAAAAGAGATACCGTATTTGCTGATTACCGGATCGTAGGCATAGTAGCGGATGGGATGCCAGCTTTCTGCACTTCGGTTAAACTGCCCTCCTGTCGTAGCGGCAGGTGCAGGCTGTTTAGAAATCAGGTATCACCATCTCCTTCCCATTTAGAATCTTTTCAGTACATCCGTTTATATAAAGCACATTTAGATAAGTATTCAGCACTAAATTTTATGCCTTTGCTGTTCTTTGAAAAAATTCTATCATATTTTTTAAACTGCTACTATAACATATACCTGACAAATCAAATTTAAATAATAAAAG
>OFFB01001459.1_pt1 | contig 14155 bp, 10 predicted proteins | sample 1521281 | NCBI WGS metagenome assembly OFFB01 (sample SAMEA3504109, study PRJEB24116) | mouse gut metagenome | biome: mouse gut; feature: mouse-associated habitat; material: faeces | place: Denmark | collected 2011
CAGGAGCGCCGCCATGCGGCGCTCCTCCTCCTCCGGCAAAGCCGGCTGGTCGATCCGGTAAACGCCGTCGTGTAAATAGGGGTCAATGCAGACGAAATAGCTTCCCAAAACAGTGGCGCTCTTGGCTCCATAGGCCTCCTCATAGCGCTGGGCCAGATCCGTATTGCTGATGGGCGCGTATTGCTGCAGCAGATCCAGCACCTGCCGGTCCCGGTCTGGCTCGCCGATGACGATGGTGGGCATCTTCTTGAACCGGACACGGCTGTCCTGGGGCAGGATTTTTTTCAGAAGATTGTACAGCTCGTACTCATTCCGGATGTCGTATTCCTCCATCAGCTCCGGATGGTCCCGGAAGAGCTTCAGGGAGGTGATTTCCAAATCCTCATACTGCTCCAGATCCAAGGTCTCCAGCAGCGGGGCGAAGTCCCGTTCGGCAATCGGGTAGTAGCGAAAGCGCTTGCGCAGATTCCACAGCACGTAGCTGCTGGCAAGGAGTTTGTTTTCATATGAGCGGGAGTTGATGGCAAAGGACGGCTCCTCTCCCAGTCCTAAAGAATCCAGTACGTCTTGGTACTGCTGGAGGAATTCCTCCATGCTGACGGTGTTCTGGCAGCGGGTCCGCACCGTGTAGTGGACCAGGCCCGAGCGGTTCTTGCGAACCCGGACGCCGTCTATGGTCACATACTGCCTGTAAACCGCCCGCTCCGCCTTGCGCCGGAGGGAAACCGGGACATTTTCGTCCGCCAGGAGATCCTGAATCGGCTTCTGGTCCATCCTGGGCCGCTCTATTTCCAGATAGTGATAGGTTTCCTCCGGCTCGTCAAAGGCCAGCTGGAACTCCTCCATGGAAAAATTATAGCGATTGAACAGGTACTGGTATCGGTCCTCGTAGAGCCGGGGGCGGACGGACAGGGCCTTCCGCATGATCTGGCGGACCCGCTCCCGGCCCACGCCGTGACGCTGGCCGATCTCCTCCAGGGTTTCTCCCCGGAGACGAGAGAGCAGCACATCCCGGTGCCGCTGGTCGGAAATGCGCTCCGCGAACTCCAGGGCGGTGGGCCAGCGGCGGCAGACGCAGTTATACCGCAGGGTAATCTGTTCCCGGCGCAGCAAGTCCCCTAAAAGGAGCTTCAGCGTTTGGGTGGAGGTTCCGGCGGGCATATGCCGCAGCAGCTCCTCCGGGCTGACGCCCTCCTCGTATGCTTCCAGCTGCCGGAGGATGGCCCGGCGGGCCTCCCGGCGGATCGCTCCCTGCTGAAAGGCTGCGTCCAAAAGCTCCGCCTCTCCCGCGCCGGGGGAGGCCTCCCGGCAGGGGGCCAGCAGCCGGAGCAGGTCCCCCTGGGACAGGCTGGTGAACGCGGCCAGGCTCTTTGCCACCGCGTACAGCGGCTCGCCGGTCTCCCCGGACGGTGCCGCTTTCTCCGGGCCCGGGAAGGCGGATTCTCTGCGCAGCGCGTCCAGCTTCTCCATAATCTGCGCGGCGGTCTTCATGCCCATGTTCTCGATTTCCAACAGGGACTCCAGGGTGGCGCCGGACAAATCCGCCGCAGTGCGTGCGCCCATGCTCTCCAGGCAGTTGATCGCCCGGACGGACAGCCCCAGCTCCTGGACCGGGATGTCCGGCAGGAGGGGCGGCGGGGGTTGTGTCGATTCGGGTACCGGTTTGGGCTTGGAGGCCGCCAGCGCAACCCCGTCCCCGGCGCGGATGCGGGCGGTAAGCGCCAATATCTCGTCCACACTCTTCGCGCCCATGTTCCGAATGTCCGGCCACGCGTCCGGCGGATAGTCCAGCAGCTGGCCCACGGTGGCAATGTTCGCCCTCCGCAGGCAGTTGTAGACACGGATGGAGAGAGGGAGGAGTTCTATGGAGTCCTCCCGCGTCAAATACAGCATAGCAATGTTCCTTCTCCCCTGATTTTATGATGTTGCGGCTTGAGAAACTCGTCAAGCTGTCTGCACGGAGTTTTTCAAATATAGGATACCATACGGAACCGGCATTTACCATATGCAAACTGCATAGGGCCGAAAAAAATTTAAAACCCTATGCAGACGGCATATGGTTTTCCCTGTTTAAAATTGGTAGAATAACGTTAGAAAACAGCGCTATGGAGCGGAGGAAGGAGGACCGTATGGAACGAGACACGGAGGCTTTGCGGAAGGAACTGCTGGAGGAGGCCTGCGCCGGAGCGTTTTCCGGCCTGGGGGCCATGATTCTGGACGCGGACGAGATTCAAAACGCGGACGGGGCGAAGCTGGAAGAAATTGCGCGGCGGTACGGGAAGTAACAAATTTGCGCATGAGCTTTCGGTAAACCTCTCCGCTGCCAAGGAAGCGGTGAAAAACGAGAGGCCGTCCCGTCTTTTTGTGCCGGAGGAGAAACACGCCGCCCCGCGAATCCTCCTTCAGGGGGCGGACCTCTTCAAATTCCTGCGCAATGACGCTGGAGAGCCAAGCGTAAATAAAAGATCGCCTCCTAAAAAAACGCAGACCCTATGCAGCCTGCATATGGTTTTTTCCGCCTCCGTCTGGTATGGTAAGAGAGATACCGGCCGCATTTCCAAACCAGGCAATATAAAGAAAGGATGGCAGAACCATGCAAGTGAACGGAGTACCCCCCAAAGGCAAAGAACTGGAGCTGTTTCCCGGACTGACGCTGCACCTGCCCTTCGGCGTCGCCTACGCCAGGGACGAGGACGGCAGCATGAATCTCCTCAAGCCCCGGACCTCCCCGAAGCTCTACCGGGACGGCCCCTTCGAGCTGGACGACGAGGCGGAGACGACGTGGAAGATCAATAGCCTCCGCAGCCTCTTCAGCGGAACTATTGAGGCCCCCCGGGCCGAAGCCGCCAAGGCGGTGGAGGAGAGCCTGGAGGACGCTGCCCGAAGCCTCACGGAGGACCAGGACCAGAGCGAGAGCGACGAGGACCGCTACACCTTCGGCACGGAGGAGGGGGAGGGCGGCCTGACCTTTCAGGCCAATTTCTCCACCGCCAAAGCCGGCGGGTCCTATGAAAAGCCTGTCACCAGGGGCAATGTGACCTTGTGCGTGGTCCACCAGAGGATGCGGGTCATGGGCTTCCACATCACGGTCAGCCACCTGCTCATCGGCGTGGTGGACTATCCCCAAATGCGCTACTACCTGGCGAGCCTGGGCATCCCGGACGAGGACAGGCGCGGGGACATCCTGAAAGAGGAGATCTTCCCCCTGCTCTATACTCTGCAATTCACCGCCCCGCCCAGTCTTGGGGAGATTCTGGGCAAAGAGCCCGAGGAGTTGTTTCCCGCTGCCGTCCGGGGCCTGGACTTCACCGCCGGGGAGCAGGTGGAGGCGGGGGAGTTCACCGTCACCATCCCTAAGGGTCTCCATTACACCCGTACCGAGAATCCCGAGACCCGGCTTTTCACCGCCGTTCCCCAGGAGATTCCCTTTGACGCCGAGGATTTCTGGGACTACTCCGCCATAGCCCTGACCCTCCAGACCGGGGCCCCCATCGTGAACATCCACGCGCCCCTGGATACCGCCGATGGGGAAAAGGAGGTGGAGCTGATTTTACAGGCGATGAGTATAAGCGACTCCAGCAGCGCCGGGCAGACGACAGTGGGAAAAACCACCCGGGCCGCCCGGAGTCCGGACCACTACATCTGCTATGAGCTCCTGGACGACAGCGACGTGGATATGAATTTCCGCTACTATGTCTTTACAAAGAACTTCCTCTACGTCGGCCAGTATGTGGGCAAAAAGGCGGGTCTGGGCCCGGACTGCAGCAAGACCCACACCGGGATTCTGGAGACCTATCTCAAGGGCTTCCGGTACGCCGGCGGCAGTGAAAAACTGCTGGAGGACGCTAGCCGCAGGGCCCTGGGGCGCTTCGCCGGATCCGACGGGCGCATGGACGCGCTGAAGGCCGTGCAGCTTTTCAACCAGGATGTGCTGTTCTTCCCCGACGGGGTTTTTTCCTGGGACGGGACGCACCATGTGTTCACTGGGATTCACCTCAACGCCGAAAAGGAGGAGGGATACCCGGACGTCAAGGACCATCTGGAGGAGATCGGAAAGGCTGTGCTCGCCCTCGTCAACGAATGCGAGCAGGACGAGCGCCTCCGGGTTCCGGCGGCGAAGCTGGGAGCGGGCCTGCGGAACTTCCTGAACGGCGCGGACCTCACCGGCGGGGCGCTGTTCCACCTGGCGGCCTACCACCTGTTCTGGTTCAAGGAGGATGAGGAAACGCCGGGGCAGTTCTCCCTTCTGATCGACACCCGGCTCAAGGCCAGCGTTCCCGACGCGGAGAACTATTTCAAGCGGCTTCTGGAAATCCTCCGGGCCTACAACGGCGACCCCGCCCCGGTGGTTTCCGGGCCCGCCCTGATTTTCCGGGCTGTGGACATCCCGGACATCTTCGAGGATGGAGGACCCTGCCTGGCTGGCCTGGAGAATGAAAATCCCGGCGGGGAAGAGGGGGCCGATGAAGAGTACCAGGCGAAACTGGCTAAAGTGCCCTTTGACCGCGTGTCCTCCGTCACAGTCTCCGGCAGCGCCTTCGTCCTCACCGGCGACTTTGAGAAAAGCCCAGAGGACCGGGACGCGGTGAAGCGCCTGATCGAGGCCAAGGGAGGACGCTGCACCGGCTCCGTCAGCGGAAAGACCAACTATCTGGTCATTGGCGCGCTTGGAGGTTTTGGAGAGCGGAAGATCGAGCGGGTCCAGGAACAGCGGGCCAAGGGGAAGGACATCAAGATCATCCGGGAGGCGGACCTGATGGCCGCCCTGGAGGGCCGCACATCGCCGCCCCCCAAGCCCGGTCCAAAACCTGCGCCCAAGCCCGCGCCCGCAAAACCTGCGCCGAAGCCCGCGCCCACCCAAGCCTGCATCAAAACCCGCACCCAAGCCTGCATCAAAACCCGCGCCCCAGCCCGCGCCCACCGTACAGAAGGCCAGCGAAGAAACGGCCGCCCGCGCCAGGATCATTGAGCCGGTCCTGTCGGCTGTACCCATGACCACTGCGGAGATCAACGCCGCCCTGGGCACAGACTATACCGCCCTCCAGGTCGCTGTCGCTGTAAAGCTGATTTCGGGCGCCGGCACAACCACCGTGAAACGGCGGATCTCCACAGGCGGTGTGGACACGGAAAAGGACTATACCGCTTATTACCTGAACGCCAAGAACGCCAAACCCTCCGGGCCGAAAGCCCCTGCGTCCAGGACCCTCGCCAGTGAGCCGGGCTTCCGCATGGAGGAGATCGAACCCAAGGCGGGGGAGGAGGCCCGTTTCCGCGTCAGCATTGACCTGTCCGATCTGTTGGGCGGCGGGGACGGCAGCGCTGCGCCCTCGCCGAAGGCCTCGCCCGCATCCACCGCCAAACCCACCGCCAGCTCTGCCGTGGATGCGGAAAAACAGAGGCAGAAGGAGCAGGAGGCCGCCTATCGAAAAGCGGTGGACGTCATGAAGGCAGATGTTCAGAAATCCATTGAAGCGGGAAAAGAGACGATTGCCAAGCAGAAGGCCGAGGTCCAGCGCATTGCGCAGGAGAAAAGCCTCGCGGAGCAGAGACTGAGGCAGCTGGGACTCTTCAGCTTTTCCGAGAAAAGGGCGGTGAGGGAGCAGATTGCCCAGTTTACAAGAGAGAGCAGAGAGGCCGAACAGAAGCTGGAAGGCCTGAAACGAGAGGCTCGAAAGAAGGCGGAGGAAACCCTGGAAAAGCACCGCCTTCCCCTGCCCCCTGCACTGCTTGGAGGCAGCAAGAGCGCCAGCAAGAGCGCCAGCAAGAGTGCCAGCAGGAGTGCCAGCGGGGATGTAGCCGCGAAAGCGCAAAAGATCGAAGGGGTGCTGAGCATTCTTCCCATGACGGCAAAAGAGATCAACGCCGCTCTGGGGACAGACTACACGGCGCTGCAGATCGCCAACGCTGTAAAATTCATCCCGTCGGCCTGTACAGCAAAGGCTTTCCGGATTGAGACAGACAAAGATGGAAACCCGACGCTGCGGGAGTTCACCGCCTATTATAGCAAATAGCCGGCGCTGTGAAATTCACCTTATAAGGGCAGCATACACGCAATAAAATACTGCGCCTGCACCGGTACGGCGAGTTGTCCCGGGAGCAGGCGCAGTTATTCTTTAGATAAGAGAAACCCGCATAAACTATTGAGTTCGCGGTGATAAGGAAGTATTCAAAGCAGCACTTTTGACATTTTTGATAATATTTGCACTCGCAAAAATATCGACTTTCAAGGAGCTTTTCGTCAACTCCACGAATGGTCCCTTTACCGGATACCGCTCCGAGCCACAGAGGACAGAATGCTCTAAAATGTGAAAGATGCCTGAAGATCTGTAAGCAGCTTTCCACGAATATCTTCGAACTGCTGAGAAATGACCATAAGCTGGATCTGAGATTGTCCCAACAGCATCACCTGATTCAACACCAGGGATTCCACCGCGAGCATAATGATCTCGTAAAGTATTTGTTCTGTATTGGAAAAGGGACCCTATATGCACAACACGAGTATATCTGTTACCCAGACGGCAATAGATACAGGCCAATGAAGACACTTGTGCATCACCAAGTTGACCACATCCATCCCCCGGTAGAGGATCCAACCCGCATAACCATTCCTAATGCGGCGCCCAGCAGTCCTCCACCTAAAAGAGCGGCCAACAGCGGGCCCGTTGTAAGGCAGGTAATTCCTGGCATACGCTGCATAACAGCAAGAAAAAGCGGATAAAGCGGGGAACTCACTACCGTTGTGAAAAAGAATTTTTCCCCAACACAAGCAGGCCAAGAAGCAGCATGAACATATTCAAAATCAATACTGCCGTTGCCGTATCAACGGGAAAGAACCGGCTTATCGCCAGACCGATCCCTGTTGTTCCTGCCATGATAATGCCATGGGGCTTGATAAATGCAGTCACCCCAAAAAGCAACAAGAGCATTTCCTATCAGGATCACTGCCCAAGTCCGCAAAATATCAAATATTCGTTTACGGAAGATTTTCATGATAGCCCCTCCTTCCATATGAAGCAGAGAATAAGTACGGCGGGGGAGCGGCTGCTCCCCCGCCGGTCTATACTTGCTTATTCGCCGTACATCACCTTTGAAATGATCTCTTCCAGCACCTCACGGGGTTGTGCGCCGAAGAGCGTCTCTTTGATCTCGCCATCCAGCATAAAGTATAAGGTCGGCGTCCCGGAAATCTCAAACCGCTCTGTATAGGCCGGACTCTTCTCAATGTCGCACTTGGCCAGGTTGATCTCCGGGTTGTCAAACAGGATCTCGCTGATCACCATATCCAACATCTTGCAGGGACCGCAGTGGTCGGTATAAAAGTCCGCGATCCAGAAGCCCTCTTTGGTTACGGCGTCAAATTCTTCCGCAGGTACAAACTTAGTCATTCCTCGTTCCTCCTTGCCAGTTCGGCTTTGATTTTATGATACATCATTTCGGTCAGCTCTGAAAGAACCTCATAATGATCCAGCGGATCCGTTTTCCCCTCGCAGGGCAGACCCAGCAGATTCAGGCAAATCAGGCACTGATGAATCTTTGTTTTGTACCACTCATGGCGCATGGAGATGAAATCATCAAAGGAATCGCATTGCCACATCTCCTGCATCTCTTCCTTCGACATCTGATAGAGGTCGATCCCCTTTTCGTCCAGAAACAGCTGATGAAACATCTTACGTTCCAAATCGCCCAGGATCCGGATGTCATCCTCACTGTACTCCGCTATAGGATGATCTTTTAACAGGGCCTCCATGATATAGTAATTGATATTGGCAAGCGCCTCCATGGTTTTCCCTTCACAGATGAATGCCTCGTATTCGGCATAGGTATGGAGAATATTTCCTTTGTAATCCTTCTCCTGAAGGGCTTCCACCATCTCATCCGTAGGCTCCGGCGCGGTTTTGCGCTTGATTTCCAGAACCGTCGCAGAAACGGACTTCTCTTTTACGGTGACCTCGCAGCTTTCACCAACTCGTTTGCCTGCCAGCGCCGTCTCCAATCCCTTGTCATAGAGTCCCCGGCCAATCGAAACTATCACCCGCTCTTTATTGAATTTGGGGAGCTCGCTGACGGTGCGCAGTGTCAGCGTGTCGCCCAATTCGGCGCGGACATCCTCCGGTAAAGAGGTCAGTACCAGCTGATCCTTCACCACGCTCTTCCTGGCCAGTTCTCTCAACTCTGTCGGGCTGGGAATGGTAGACTTACCAGAGCCGTTGGAGCCGATGACGGCTGTCACTTTGTGCTTCGGGATCTGGCAGGAGACCCTCTGCAGGACCGGCTTTTCACCATAACTGAACTCCACGTCTGCAAAGGTGATGTCCGCGTCAGGTTCATCCAGAGTGCGGCCCTGATCGACCTGCTCATCGGGCAGCTTCATGGCATTGATGACCCGGGCCAGAGCCCCGTTGGCCTGACGGATGGTACCAACCATGTTGATGACATTGGTAAAAAATGTACCGACAGAACCGGAGATCGCATAAAAAGCAACCACTTCGCCGGCGGACATGACCCCGGCGGACACGAGCCCCGCGCCTGCGGTGAACGGGATCAGAATACTGATAATGTTGTAGACTGTCTGCAAAGCGGTGTAGAACGCAGACATCAGGCCGGTCTTGATCTGCATTTTATACTGTTCCTGGAACTTCTCATGCCCCTGCTGGATCTCCAATTCCTGGGCATTGGAGGTCTTGACCAGCGGCAGGTTGCTGGTGCGTTCCGCCAGATAAGTGGTGGACTGAGACAGCATCGCCTGGGTTTTCTGGGCAATGAGGAACCGAAGCTTGGCATAACCCCATCCAACTAAAATGCTGAACGGGATCAGCAGCATCATGTAGTTGGCGATGGTCCCATTCAGTGCGTACATGGTGCCGATCATCATGACCGAAGACAGAGAGCCGGAGAGGAAGCTGACGATACTGGTGACCAGCTGGCTGGCGAAGTCGCAGTCTGTGGTGACACGGCTGACCAGGGTCTCGCCGCCGTCTGCATCATAGCAGCTCTGCTTTGTGTAGATGACCTTCCTCCAGAGCTCTTTGCGCAGTCCCAAATTGATCCGCTCACTGGCGATCCCCCCAAAAATAGAACTTCCAGCAATGCAGACGCCCATGATGCTGTAGCTCACGGCAAAGCTGACGAGCTGGGCGGTGGGAACGTTGCCCTGCGCGTCCACCATATCTCCGGTAAAAACGCTGATGCTCATAGCGGCCAACGCCATGACAACAGACATTGCGAATACAAGGACAATGAAGAGCCAAGGCATCCTGATGCCCTTAAAAATGCCAATGTAATCCTTAAAGGACGCCTTTTCTGATTGGTAGCTGACGCTGTTTTTCATTACGCAAACACCTCCTGATAGGACTGCTCCTCCACAAGTTCACGGTAGATGGGACAGTTCTGCATCAGTTCCCTGTGGGAACCCTGGCCCTCGATCCTGCCCTGGTTCATCACAATGATCTGGTCGGCTCCGGCTATAAAATTCAGTTCATGGGTCACGGTCACAATGGTCTCTCCCTTGAACCGAGAGAAGAAGGTATCGCTGACCGCCTGAGCAGCCTCGGGGTCCAGCGCACTGGTGGGCTCGTCCAGCAGCAGGATGTCCGCGTTCTTCAACAGCTCCCGGGCGATGACCAGCCGCTGCCGCTGTCCGCCGGACAAGGCGCTGCCCCAGATGGCCAGCTGGGCATCGAAACCGCCCTTCTGGCGCATAATGTAGTCGTAAATACCGGACAGCTTGGTCACCTGCTCCAGCTCGCCAGTAGTCACCTGCCGGGCAATGCCATAGGTCAGGCAGTCACGCACCGTGCCGCTGAATACAGCCGCATCCTGGTTCACATAAGATATGCTGTTTCGCCAGGAATGCAGATCCAGTTCGCCGATGTCTTTGCCGCCCACGGTGATGGAACCGCTGCCGGGCGTATAAAGACGTTCCAGGAGCTTGAGAACCGTAGTCTTGCCGGAACCGGACACGCCTACAATGGCAGTCGTCTTTCCCTGTGGGATAACGAACTCAATATCGGAGAGGATCTTCCGGTTTTCGGCGTAGCCGAAATGCACATTCTGGAAAGCAACATCGCCCTGCGGGATGTCCTTGGAAGCTGCTGTGCCGGATCCCTCCTGGGGCGCTTCCATCAGCCGGCCCAGACGGGCAGCCCGCCCCTGGAGCTCCTTGATCTCCGTCCACTTCGCGGAAAACTGCCGCAGGACCGTGTTGATCATGGGGACGAAAAGATAGAAGGCCAGCCAGGCTTCCAGCTCGATCTCCCCTTTTTTTAGTAGCGTGCTGTCCCAGATGACGGCAATGATGATGCCTACCGCTTCGGTGAAGAAGGTATAGGAGCCAACAATACCATTGATGTACTGATACTGCACCTTGGCTTTATACAAGTCCGCCGCCGCCGTCACGCCGCCCGCTTCTTCCTTGCTCTCGGTAGCAAAAGACTTGATCAGCGCCAGATTCCGGATGCGCTCCGTCAGAAATCCCGTCAGGCCGCCGATCCTGGACTGGATGGCATAGCCTGTCTTCTGTACCCATCGGCCCATAAAGACCGCGTAGAGGATATACACCGGCACCAGCACAAAGAGTACGCCCAACAGCTTCGGATAATAGGCGGAGATCTGACCCATACACATCATCAGGTATATGCCAAGGGATGGGATACCGATGATCAGCCGGATCAGCGCAGACACCGTCGCCTCTGTGTCGCTGGTGACAGCGCTGAGCAGCCGTCCGGGGTCGTTTTCGCTGTAATAGCTGGTCTCAATGCCCATCATCTGTTTCCAGACAGAATTTCGCGCGGCGCGGACCGACTTGGCATCGGCCATGAGCTGAGAGAGGGCGCTTGCCAGGGACAGCACCAGCGTCCCCGCATAATTGATTACAAGGCCCATGATCGCCGCCGTGGTAAAATCCCCTGCGTACAGCGCCGCTGTAGATCCGGGGATCATGGTCACCACGGCGTAATACACAATGGAGACCGCCAGGGACAGGATGATCCATCCCCAGCTGAGCTTCACCTTTCGGAAGAAGCTCCAGAACTGCTTCCAGCTTCCGCCTTCTTTCGGTTTCCGCTGCTTCTTGCCCTCACTCATCACAACTCACCTCTGCCTTTCTTTTTCAAAATAGCGCAAGGAGCCCCGCTAAGGCTCACCTCCCTTCCGGGGAAGTGCCGGGCCTGTACGGTGCTCCTTGCTCATACTATACGCTGTTGTTCCGGGCTTTTCAATATAGCCGGTCCCTTTGGGAAGATAGCGGTCTGATCGGACAATTTTGCGCCTGTTTGGGTCAAAATCGGGTCTGTTTGGTTATAACTTACAAGAATTGCACACCGCAGTCCCGCATCTGCTTCTGCATGGCGGCATATTTGCCGCGGCTGACCGGAACGCGCTGGCCGTTTCTGAGGACGGCCCAGTAGGTCCGTCCAAAATCCGACTGCGTTGCGCCCACCACATGGCGCAGCGACACCAGGTAGGACTGGTGACAGCGAAACAGATCAAACTCGCTGAAAATCAGTTCCAGCTCATCCAGGGAGTTTCGGGCTGTATAGCTTTGCTTTTCACAATAAACAACAGCTTTCCGGTTCTCTCTGGTAATATACATGATCTCAGCAGGAGCGATCAGCACGAACCCGCCGGTACTCTCAATACCGATCCGCTCCATGACGCCGGGGTTTTGCATCCGGGTCTTCTCAAACCGCTGGAAGGTCTTTTGCAGCCGAAGCGCATTGACCGGCTTGCACAGAAAGTCCAGCGGTTCATAATCGTAGCTTTTGGCTCCCAGTTCTGTATGGCCGGTCAGAAACACATACTTCGCCCTGGGCTGGGTGGATTGGATATATCCGGCAATGGTGAAGCCATCATTGTCCGGCATCTCTATATCCACAAAAACAAGGTCAATGGGGATACTTTGCAAAACACGCATGACCTCGACTGAGTTGGACGCAGTATGGATCTTATTTTTTCTGTGTATAGTGAGATCATTTTTCGGGACTGCTCCATGGACGCTGGCTCATCATCTACGACCAGGACGCTGATCTGTAATTTATTCACAGGAAATCCTCCTTTTTCAGATTTCTGCAACCGCCTGCTTCGTACAGTCAATGGGGATCTTGGCAACAAAATGGATGATATTTTCCTCCAGCTGTGTGTAGACTGTTCCGTGATACCGCGCCGCCAGCAGGCGGATGCTGCTCAAGCCCACGCCCTCGTGACCATTTTTCGTGGTATATCCCTGTTGGAATATCCTGCCCAGCTCTTCTGTGGGCAGGATTCGTTCTCCTAACGCATTGGACACACGGATTACACAATATTCGCCGCGTTTCAGAATTATTAAATTGATTCCGTAGGATTTATCCTGATGAGTCATTGTCTCATCAATAGCATTTTGAAGTAAATTGCTGATGATTTTATTGGTCTCGTAGACATTGGTAGCGATCTGCACCAGATCGGTTTCAATGTCTATGTGCAGCTGTATGCCCTCCCGTGCGGCCAGGGCTTGAAAATTGTGGATCATAGCGGAGATCGCCGGATCCTGGACCGGCAGTACCGCGTTCATCCGGGAGAAATCATCCTCCAGAGCAGCCACATACTTTTTACATTCCTCGATCTTTTCTTCCCGGATCAGTCCGGCGATCGTCTGGACATGGAAGTTGTAGTCGTGCCGCTGAGACCGGATCACGTTCAGAAAGCCCTGCATTTCGCTGCGGTATTGCTGCTCTACCAGCACAGCAATCCGTTCCCGCTTGTAGGCGTTGATGAGGATGAGAAGAAGGATAGCGGCCCAATAGAATACCATGCCCGCTGCGCTCCAAAACAGGATCTCAGCCGTCCTTTTCAAGGGGAGAACAAGCGAGCCGACGGTGGCAGCCGCGCATACTATGACCGCGATCAGATAGTTATAAACCAATTTCAACTGGATACGTCCTGGTTCCGGCGCGGTCTCTGCATAGTATTCCCGCCAGTCCACAGCCGGGAACAGGCTGCACAGCCTATATGTAAGAAAGAGGAACAGGACCAACAATGCGCAAGTCAGAATGCCGCCCGCAATACCTGCATAGCGCAGCAGAGCGACCCCTGCAGAGATCAGAAGCGAATACCCTCCCTGCGCCAACAGGAATGCCAATATGGCGTCTCCATGATTTCCCCGCTGCTGCAGCTGGACAGCAAAGGTTGTCAATAAGAAAATCATTATCGAGAGCAGCGGAAGCAGCGTCAGATGCTCCGTGGCATATAAGCCAAATGCTCCAGCGCTGCAAATAGCAGCGGTCAGGGTAGCATTGAACAGTGCTGCCCGATAGGGCATACGGATATACCTCAGCGATAACCACCATGCGGCAGCGGCAGAAAGAGCGCAGCAGATACTCTCGACCATGGTACTCCTCCTCTGTGGCGGATTTTGCTGGTATCGGTTCGATTATAGCAAATTTTGATCATCATGCAAGGAAAATCAGTAGACGGCGTTTGATACACATGCGCTTTGACAACATCCTTTTTGTAGCCTTAAAATCAGGAGTTTTTCATCCAATCCTTAAATTCATCCAAAGAAATCTGCTCGGCATCACACGCATGCTTCCTCGCCTTCGCCTGTTTGGCCCAAGCGGAAAATTGTTCCTCGGAAATTTTTCCAGCTTTGATCCAAGCAAAGTATCGCCTATATTCCCGGCGGTACTCGCTGAACACGACGTCCTTTTTACTGTTCTTAGCCCACTTCTGTACTGGAGCAATGTTCCGGCAGAGCTTCCCGGATGGCTGCGGCCTGCTGCAATACTCCGCAGTAACTCTCCCAATGACAGGAAAGTATCTGCCGCAGCTCCTGCACCGGCGGACTGGAATGTTTTTTGCAACACAGTCCCTCAGTGCAAAATCAATCAGGTCTCGAATATCGTTAGGATACAGAATTGTTCCACAGGAGTCCTCGCTTATTGGTCCAAAGCTAACTGGGACGGGTTTGAAACAAAACAGGTCTGGATTGTGCGGCTGGTCAAATAGATAATTCTTCCTTGTGTTCTGCTGCACGTCCCGTACCACGCAATACGGTTCTATGACACAAAAATCATAGAGAAAAAATGGCGAAAATAGCGAGAAAAAATAGGAAATAGCGGATGGTGACGTATGGCGGCCAGAAAAATTCAATCGAACCAGTCTAAAAGCGGCTGTCCACGGAGTC
>OFFB01001464.1_pt1 | contig 14095 bp, 12 predicted proteins | sample 1521281 | NCBI WGS metagenome assembly OFFB01 (sample SAMEA3504109, study PRJEB24116) | mouse gut metagenome | biome: mouse gut; feature: mouse-associated habitat; material: faeces | place: Denmark | collected 2011
ATGATTTTAAGCATAGTGGGAGCTACATCGGCAAGCTTTCCATCCATTACCTTGGCGTCCTTTCTTTCAGTCACATAGATGCATGGAACCGGATTCAATGAGTGGGCGGTGTTGGGAGTGCCGTCGCCATTGATTGCATTGTCGGCGTTGCCATGGTCAGCTATGATGATCACCTCGTAGTCCGATTCTTTAGCAGCCTCAACTGTATCCTTCACGCATTCGTCAACAGCTTTCACTGCCTTTTCGATTGCTTCGTAAACCCCGGTGTGTCCCACCATGTCGCCATTGGCATAGTTTACAACGATGAAGTCATATTCCTGGCTCTTGATAGCTTCCACCAGTTTGTCCTTTACCTCATAGGCGCTCATTTCCGGCTTAAGGTCATAGGTAGCTACTTTCGGAGATGCCACGAGTATTCTTTCTTCTCCTTCATAAGGCTCTTCGCGTCCTCCATTGAAGAAGAAAGTGACATGGGCATATTTTTCAGTCTCTGCTATGTGAAGCTGTTTTTTGTCAAGCGAAGAGAGATACTCTCCGAGAGTGTTGTTGACGTTCTCTTTGTCAAAGAGGATGTGGACGCCAGTGAACGACGCATCGTAAGGAGTCATGCAATAGTATTGCAGATTCGGGATGGTGTGCATTCCTGCTTCCGGCATATCATGCTGGGTAAGAACCATAGTGAGCTCTTTGGCTCGGTCGTTGCGGTAGTTGAAGAAAATCACGGCATCGCCATCCTTTATGGTGCCATCTACATTTTCGTTGACAATGGGTTTGATGAATTCGTCGGTGACATCCTCATTGTAGGATTCCTGCACGGCTTCAGCCATGTCGGCGGCTTTTTTGCCTTCGCCGTTCACGAGCAGATCGTAAGCGATTTTCACGCGCTCCCAGCGTTTGTCACGGTCCATTGCGTAATATCGACCTATGATTGAGGCGATTTTACCTGCCGATTTCTCACAGTGGGCGGTAAGGTCTTCGATAAATCCTTTTCCGCTTCTGGGGTCGGTGTCACGGCCATCCATAAAGCAGTGGATATATACCTTTTCCAGTCCATATTCTTTAGCGATGTCACACAATGCGTAAAGATGGTCAAGTGAAGAGTGTATGCCGCCATTTGAGGTCAAACCCATGAAGTGGATGGCTTTGCCATTGTCGCGGGCGTATGAAAAAGCGTTTACAATCTCCGGGTTCTTCAATATTGAACCGTCCTGGCAGGCTTTGTTGATTTTGACCAAGTCTTGATAGACAACTCGTCCTGCGCCGATATTAAGGTGTCCCACCTCTGAGTTTCCCATCTGTCCGTCGGGCAAACCTACATTTTCTCCGCTTGCTTGGAGTTGAGAGTGAGGATAAGTATTTACAAGATAATCCCAGTAGGGGGTTGGGGTTTGAAATATTACGTCACCTTTTCCGTGATTTCCGATTCCCCATCCATCGAGAATCATCAAAAGAGCTTTCTTAGCCATAATACAGAATATTTTGAATTTTGGTGCAAAGTTACAATTTTTCTCCGAATATATAATGATAGACCTCGGTCACATTTATTTTTAAACGAGCTCTATACATAGGGGTTGGAGCGTTTCTCGTCGCCCACGGTGGTTGGAGAGCCGTGGCCGGGGAACAGTATCGTTGAGTCGGGCAGGGTGAGCAGTTTCTCCTTTATGCCGTTTATCAACTGCTGATGGTTTCCTGCCACCAAGTCCGTTCTGCCTATGCTGCCCTGGAATATCACATCGCCGGTGAAGGCTATTCCGGCACCGGGTAGGTAAATCACTATGCTGCCCGGAGAATGCCCCGGCACAAGCAACACATGAGCTTTTTCGCCACATATCTCAATGGTGTCTCCATCCTTTAGATCAATGTCGGCGACTACTGCGTCAGTGTCACACGGCAGACCGAACATTCGGCACTGCATGGCGGCTTTTTCTCCCAGAAAAGCGTCGAGAGATGATGCCATGATTTTTACGCAGTATTTCTCTTTCACATAGCCGTCGCCAAAGATGTGGTCCACGTGCATGTGAGTGTTTATGAGTTGAGTCAACGTCAAACCATTGTCCGACAGGAAAGAATCCAGCACTTTTTGCTCGGCTGCATTATGCATCCCCGGGTCGATAATGGTCGCCTCTTTTGATTCGGTGTCCCATATTATATATGTGTTGACACCAAACATGTTGAATTGAAAAGTTTTTACTTGCAACATAGTATTTTGATTAAATCTGTACGTAAACCAGTTTTTTGGTCTCAAAAAACGGTTCAGAGAAATATTTTATAAGCGGTTCTTCGATTATCGGATACTTTATATTGTGCATCTCCGACGCGAGATCTCCGCCTTTGAGGCATATCAATCCGTTGGGATAGCCGTTCACCGATACATTGGATATGTTTTTTTTAATGAGTGGCACAAGCTCATCAAGACGCATCACCGCGCGGCTCACTACAAAATCATACTTGTCGCGGCATTCGCCTATGTCGCCATGTTGGAACGTCACATTGGTCAGCGATAGGGAATTGGCGATGTCCTCAGCCACTTTTATTTTCTTGCCTATGCGGTCGATGAGATGGAATTGGCAATCTTTCCACATTATGGCGAGCGGGATGCCGGGAAAGCCCCCTCCGGTGCCCATATCCAGGATTCTTGTGCCGGCGACAGGGTTTATAAACTTGGCGATGGCAAGTGAATGCAATATGTGGTTCACGTATAGATTGTCAATGTCCTTACGTGAGATCACATTTATCTTGCTGTTCCATTCCGGATAAAGCTCTCCGAGTTGTTCAAACTGACGTGTTTGTAGCTCCGTGAGTTTGAAATATTTGCTAATTATATCAATATCGTTGTTCATAATAGACAAAGGTAAAACAATTTTCAGAGAAAAAACAACTGAGAGTTGCAAAAATAAAATGTTTTGTTTAATTTTGCACTCGCTTTAGCACTTGATAATAATCTCCAACATTATAAGAAGATGAAAAGAACATTTCAGCCCTCTAACAGAAAAAGAGTGAATAAGCATGGATTCCGTGAACGTATGTCTACCCCCGATGGACGCAAGGTTCTTGCTCGCCGTCGCGCTAAGGGTCGTGCTCGTCTTACTGTAAGCGACAGCATTGCACGCAAATAAGAAATCCATAGGAGACTTATCAATGCGCATCGGTATATTCTGCCGGTGCGTTATTTGTTTTTATTAAACTTACTCACAGATGACACTAATTGACGGAAAAAAAGTTGCCGACACTATTAAAGAAGAGATTGCGGCAGAAGTTGACAAGATGGTTGCCAACGGACAAAAACGCCCGCATCTTGCGGCTATACTCGTTGGTCATGACGGTGGAAGCGAAACCTATGTGGCTAATAAGGTGCGTTCGTGCGAGCAGTGTGGATTTACTTCGACGCTAATCCGTTTTGAAGATGACGTGACCGAAGAAACGCTGCTTGAAGCCATATCACGACTGAACAATGACAAGGATGTCGACGGATTTATTGTCCAACTGCCATTGCCCAAGCATATTTCCGAGCAAAAAATAATTGAAGCCATAGACTATCGCAAAGATGTCGATGGATTCCATCCGGTAAATGTGGGGCGTATGTCAATCGGGCTCCCTTGTTTTGTTTCGGCGACACCTGCCGGAATTTTGGAACTCTTGTCAAGATATGATATAGAGACTAAAGGAAAACGATGTGTGGTGCTCGGACGAAGCAACATTGTGGGGAAACCGGTTGCGACGCTCATGATGCAAAAGCACAACCCGGGCGATGCTACAGTGACAGTGTGCCACAGCGCCACTAAGGACATAAAGGAGATATGCCGCGAAGCCGATATCATTATCGCCGCCCTCGGACATCCGGGATTTGTGACTGCCGATATGGTTAAGCCGGGTGCTGTGATTATTGACGTTGGCACTACCCGTGTGCCGGATGCATCGCGCAAAAGCGGCTTCCGTCTTTGCGGAGATGTTGACTTTGAAAATGTAGCTCCGCTCTGCTCATTCATCACTCCGGTTCCCGGAGGTGTGGGACCCATGACCATCTGTTCTCTGATGAAGAACACTCTTCTTGCCGGTCAACACGCTATATATTAAACGAAAAAACACCGTCTATGCACGGGTTGATGATATTGCTATTTACCCTTGGTTCTCTCATAAAGGGTAACGAAGAGATCCGGATTGTATTTGCCGGAGATGCCATGCAGCATTCGGCTCAGATTGAAGCTGCAAAAACATCCGACGGCAAATACGATTATTCGGAATGTTTTGAATCCGTAACTCCGCTTATTGAGAGCGCCGATTATGCAGTGGTGAATCTTGAGACTCCGCTTGCCGGCGCTCCATACACGGGGTATCCTTGTTTCAGTGCCCCTGATGCATATCTCGATGCTTTGGCATACGCCGGGTTTGACATGATGCTTACCGCCAACAATCACACTCTTGATAAACGCTCAAAAGGCGCAGTAAGGACGTTGGATCAGCTTGACGGAAGGTTTCTCGATCATTTGGGCACATATCGCGACAAGCATGAGCGTGACTCCGTATTGCCGATGGTGAAAAACATCGGTGGATTTAAAATAGGATTCCTCAATTATACTTATGGCACCAATGGCATTGAAGTCACGCCGCCTGTGATTGTCGACTACATAGAGCGTGAGAAAATCACCTCCGATATAAAAAATCTCAGGGGTGCGGGTGCTGAGCTGATCGCTGTTTGCATCCATTGGGGTGATGAGTACAAACTGCTCCCTAATGCGGCTCAGCGTAATCTTGCCGACTTCCTTCGGCAACAGGGAGTGGAAATGATAATAGGATCTCATCCTCATGTGATACAGCCTATGGAAATGAATGAACTCCCTGATGGCGGCAATTGTTTTCTGGTTTATTCCTTGGGGAACTTCATTTCAAATATGAAAACTACTGACACTCGCGGGGGAGCGTTGGTGTCAGTCACTCTATCTCGCGACAAGTCAGGGAAGGCGGTTGTGAAGGACGCGTCTTATCGATTGGTCTTCACTGTTCCCGGCAACAAATCGCAAAACTTCAAGCTTGTGCCGGTCGAAGAGTATGTGTCAGGGCAGTGGACACAGCATTGCCGTGCCTTTGAAAAATCGGCAGAGAATATTTTTAAGAAATATAACAGGAACGTGGAGCGGGATACATCGCTTATTAAAAGGAGGCAGTTGCCGCCATTGAGCAGCGTGTTGTCTCAATATGCCCAATAGCCGTTTAAATGAATGAATAAAAAATTTGATCGAATCTGGATTCTGGTTGCCGGATGTTTTGCCATTTTCATGACGTTTGATGTATTGTGGAGCCTTGGAACCACATTCCGAGGCATGAGCAATCCGGCTTTATATGTCAACGCTATATTTGCGTCATTTTTACTGACGTTGCCTTATTTGCTGTTTCGCAAAGTGTGGATTCAAGGAGTGATAATGCTCCTTCTTGACATTCTGCTTGAGGCAAATCTCATGTATTGCCGCACATATTTTACGGCTATCCCTGCCGATAGCTATTTCCTTGCCGGTAATCTTAAAGATTTCACGGCAAGCGTATGGGATTCAATGAGATTGAGCGACATTACATTGCCGGTGGTCACGATAGCCGCCCTCTGGATTGCATTCCGCGCTCCGATGAAAAAAATTACTAAACACGTAGCCGGGGTCTATGCCTTGTTTACTGCCGTAGCCGGTGTTGTGTCATGGCTCCTTTCTCTTCCAGGAGGAGGATATAAGCCGCAGATAAGCGCGATGGAGGAATCATGCTACTATTCCACGTGTGTTGTCCCGGTGTACACCGTGTTCGGAAATCTTATTTATCAAGGAACTCAGACCAATTCGGCAATGCTCACTCCTGAGGATGTGTCGGAAATTGAAGAGTGGATCAGCGAGAAGGAGAGGATGCGTCCATTTACAGCATTGCCTGATTCCATACCCGGACGTAAGAATCTGGTAATAATATTATGTGAATCATTGGAAAGCTGGGTACTTCAACGTGATGTCGACGGCGTTCCAATCACCCCGTTTCTTAACTCGCTCATAGCCGACAGCACCACTCTGTATGCCCCTCATGTGTTGACCCAGGTGGCTGCGGGACGTTCAATCGACTGCCAATTGCTTTTGAATGCCGGAATGCTTCCGATGATGCAGAGCGTGTACAGCATGAAATATCCTCACTCTACCTACAAAACTTTGACCAAAGCGATGAAAGAGAGGAATCACGACACACGTGCCTATATCCTTACTTGCGATAAGCCGATTGTGTGGAATCAGGAGGTGATAGGGAAAGCTTTCGGTATCGACACCCTGCTCCATAGAAGTTCTTGGCATAATGATGAATTGGTGGGTAATCCGGCGAAACTAAGCGATGGATCATTCTTGCGTCAAAGCGTCGAGAAACTTAAAAACGGTGAAATATGGAAGGAAGGCGAGCCGGCTTTCATTCAATGGGTGACTTATTCCGGGCATAATCCATTCGTGTTGCCTGACAAACTTAAGGATCCGGAATTCACGGTTCCTCAATCCTGGCAGGAGAAGGCAGCCAACTATATGACGATGGCACATTATACTGATGAATCGCTGAAACCATTGATTGAATATCTGAAATCGCGATCTGATTACGACAGCACACTCATCGTCATAACCGGCGATCATGAAGGGCTTGCAGCTAACCGGAATGAACTGTTGAAAGATGAACGCATGGCAGGCATAATCGATGCGAATCAGTTTACGCCTTTCATCGTTCTTAACTCTCCGGTGGCTGGTCGACATGACCGGGTAATGGGACAGGTCGATATGTATCCCACGCTCCTTCAGCTTATGGGGCTGGATAATTATGAGTGGAAGGGAATGGGGCAGAGTATTCTGGACCTCAACAAACCGGCATACGCGATATCATCCATGACCAACTATGTTACCGGTGATACGACCGGAGTCGACAAGGATGTGATGGATAACATAGCCAATGCTCGTAAGATAAGTGATAAAATTATTGCGAAAGATTATTTCGGACGTTAGTTAACTTGATGTTACCGTTATGAATGTGTGGATGACTATAGGACTGTTGGTCATATCAAATATATTTATGACCTTCGCGTGGTACGGACATTTGAAATTGCAGGATGTGAAATTAATCACACCTGCGACTCCATTGATTGTCGTCATATTGATTTCATGGGGCATAGCGCTCCTGGAATATTGCTGTCAAGTCCCGGCAAACAGAATAGGATTTTCCGGTAATGGCGGTCCGTTCTCCCTTATGCAATTAAAGGTGATGCAAGAAGTCATCACCCTTATTGTGTTTACGCTGTTTACAGTAGTGTTCTTTAAAGGAGAGCCGCTTCATTGGAACCACCTTGCGGCATTTGTGTGCCTGATACTGGCTGTCTATTTCGTGTTTATGAAATAGACTATTCCAATATCGCGGCAACTCGTTTAAGCGCGTCGATAAAGCGGTCGCATTCCTCTTTAGTGTTATAAAGAGCGAATGATGCCCTCACGACTCCTTCTACACCCAGACGATGCATGAGAGGTTCGGCGCAATGGTGTCCGGTGCGCACTTCAATGCCAAGTTTGTCCAGCAGCACTCCGGTGTCGAAATGGTGGCTGTTGCCTATAAGGAATGATATAATAGCATCCTTTTCAGGGGCGGTGCCGAAAATTCTCATCCCCGGAATCTCCATCATGCGGCGAGTGGTGTACTCAAGCAGTTCGTGCTCATGCGACGCGATAGCATCAATACCTATTGAGGCGATGTAATCTATTGCCGTATGCAGAGCGGCTATGCCGATAAAGTCAGGTGTGCCCGCTTCAAACTTGAATGGCAGCTCGGCAAATGTGGTGCCTGAAAAGCTGACGTTGCCTATCATTTCACCGCCGCCTTGATAGGGTGGCATTTTCTCAAGCCATTCTTTTTTACCATATAGGACTCCGATGCCTGTGGGACCATACATCTTATGGGATGAGAAGGCGTAGAAATCGCAGTCGATGTCAACGACATCGACTTTCTGATGGGCTATTGCCTGCGCTCCGTCGATAAGAACCGGGACGCCGTGGCGATGGGCTTCGGCTACGATCTCTTTGACCGGATTTATTGTGCCGAGCACATTGCTCACATGGGTGCAAGAGACGAATGCCGTATGCTCGTTGAACAACTTTCGATATGCATCCATGTCAAGGACTCCCTCGTCATTCATGGGAATGACTTTCAATGTTATTCCTTTTCGTTGCCCGAGCAATTGCCATGGAACTATATTGGAATGATGCTCCATGACGCTCACTATTATTTCGTCGCCCTCCTTTAGCAGTTCGCCGAAAGATGATGCCACGAGATTTATTGATTCGGTTGTGCCTCGTGTGAAAATTATCTCTTCAATGGACGATGCGTTGATGTATTCCTTGACTCTACGGCGGGCGCGCTCTTGCAAGTCGGTCATTTCCTGCGAGAGGGTGTGCACGCCGCGATGCACGTTTGCCTTTGAGTTGTAGTAGGCGCTGACGATGTCGTCCACCACACATTTCGGAGTCTGTGATGTCGCGGTATTGTCAAGGTACACGAGCGGTTTCCCATATATCTCGCGCTTTAACGATGGGAAATCCTCACGCAATTTCTGTAGGTCGTAATTTTCTGTCATAAAGCTGTTGTTTAGCTTCGTAAGTTATGATTCCTTGCAGTTAATATTGCACGAACCGCAAGATAAATCTTTATTTTCGAAGCGTTTTTCCACAAGTAGATGAAGTCTTTCCTTCAATCCCGGCATACTTACCGTGTCGATCACGTCCGACATGAACGCTTGCATAAGCATTGTGCGTGCAAGTTTCTCGTCGATTCCTCGCGATCTCATGTAGAACAGGGCGTTCATGTCGAGTTGTCCCGTTGAAGCTCCGTGGCTGCACTTCACGTCGTCGCAATATATGAGGAGCTGTGGTTTGCAGTGCATTTTTGCAGTGCCCGATGCGAGAAGATTCTTGTCATTCTGATATGCTTCGGTAAACTTGGCTTTCTCATCAACGAAAATTGTTCCCTCAAAAGCTCCTGACGCTTCTTCGTCAATCACATATTTGAACAGCTGACGTGAATGGCAGTGAGTGCCTAAATGTGTCACAAGGGTATTGTTGTCGATGTGCTGCTTTTTTGATGCGATAGCCATTCCGGCAATCAGAGTCTCGCATTCGTGACCTTCGACTTTCACGTTGTATTCGTTGCGTGTTGTGCCGCAAAGCAGAGTTGTGCCGTTGAGCGCCAATCTTGAGCGTTGATGCTGCACTGCGAACAACTGAGAATAACGTGAGGTCTTGTCGGATGACTCCTCGATGTCACACAGGTCCAAGCTTGCGTTTTCGCCAAGGGCTATCTCAATCACCTGCGATGATTGATAAGCATTGTTGCATTTCTGGGTGTGGTCGCAGAGCAATATCTGAGCCGACGCATCATCATCGAGGACTATAAGCAGACGGCGAAACGCCATGGTGGGGACAGGGGAATTGAAAATGTTGACCAATTGAAGCGGCTTGTCGATTTTCATTCCTTTGGGGATGTATAGCACCACGCCGTTCTGAGAGAGCAGAGTGTTCAATGCCACCCCCGGTTGTTCCAAGTCGGCGATAGTTCCGTAATATTTCTGCAAAAGACCGGGACACACATTGTCGGCATTTTTCATGGATGTGAATACACATCCTTCGGGCAGACGCTTTTGTAAAGAATCCACCGGATGAAATTCGTCGTTTACGACCACTCCGAGCATGGTGCTCAGATTCGGGACTCCGCAATGGAATGAACTTGCCACATCGGCAGGAATATTTATTCTTTGGATGTTTATGCCGTAATCCGGAGCCATCATGTCGTCGATGGATGTCTTTTCGAAGCCTTCCACGCTTTTGTCGGGTAATTCTTTCCCTTCAAGAGCGGCAAGAGCCTTATCCCTCATGGAGTTCATGGCTCCTGTGGAATTGGCGTCAATCACCGATTTTTGGTCGATATAAAGGTCAATGTACTGTTTTATCGCCCCCATTTTTATTCCTCCGAATCAATTGTTTGTTTAATCCAGTCATAACCCTTCTCTTCGAGTTCAAGCGCAAGTTCGGGACCTCCGGTTTTCACGATGCGTCCTTTATAGAGCACATGGACAAAGTCAGGCTTTATGTAGTCAAGGAGTCGCTGATAGTGTGTGATCACGATAGTGGCGTTTTTGTCGGTCTTGAGTTTGTTGACACCTCCGGCAACGATTCTCAATGCGTCGATATCAAGACCGGAATCGGTTTCGTCAAGGATGGACAATTTGGGTTCAAGAACAGCCATCTGGAATATCTCATTTCGTTTCTTTTCACCACCTGAGAATCCTTCGTTCACTGAGCGTGATGCGAGCTTGTTGTCAAGTTCCACGACAGCACGCTTCTGACGCATCATCTTAAGGAAGTCGCTTGCTGACAACGGCGGCTCTTCGAAATATTTACGCTTTTCATTTATAGCGGCACGCATGAAGTTGACCATTGACACGCCGGGTATTTCCACCGGATACTGGAATGACAGGAACAGCCCCTCATGGCTACGGTTTTCAGGCGACAGCTCAAGCAATTCCTTTCCATGGAAATCCACCGATCCTTTCGTCACTTCATAATTGGGCGCTCCTGCAAGCACCATCGATAGGGTAGACTTTCCTGATCCGTTAGGACCCATTATTGCGTGTACTTCACCTTCGCGTATCTGGAGGTTTATTCCTTTGAGTATCTCTTTACCTTCAACATTGGCGTGAAGATCTTTTATGTCTAAAAGTATATTGTTCATTTATGATATTATTTTCTGATTCAGGAATTATGTTACATTTATCCGACAGATCCTTCAAGAGTGACCTGAAGCAAGCGTTGCGCCTCTACGGCAAATTCCATAGGCAGCTTGTTCATCACCTCTTTGGCATATCCGTTTACGATCAATCCCACCGCCTCTTCAGTGGGGATGCCGCGCTGGTTGCAGTAGAACAGCTGATCCTCGCTGATTTTTGAAGTGGTTGCCTCATGCTCCACTATCGCCGTGTCGTTCATTATGTCGATATAGGGGAATGTGTGGGCGCCGCATGTGGAGCTCAACAGCAGGCTGTCGCACTGTGTATAGTTTCGGCATCCAGCGGCATTAGGCATTACCTTTACCATTCCGCGATAGGAGTTTTCGCTGTGTCCTGAGGATATGCCTTTGCTCACGATTGTGGAACGTGAATTTTTCCCTACGTGTATCATCTTGGTTCCGGTATCGGCTTGTTGCTTGTTGCGTGTGACAGCCACGGAATAGAATTCGCCCACCGAGTTGTCGCCTTGCAGAATGCAACTCGGGTATTTCCATGTGATTGCCGATCCTGTCTCCACTTGCGTCCAGGAAAGCTTTGAATAGTCGCCACGGCATATACCACGTTTTGTGACGAAATTGTAGACACCGCCTTTGCCGTCTTTGTCGCCGGCATACCAGTTCTGGACAGTTGAATATTTGACCTCGGCTCTTTCTTCGACCACAATCTCCACGATTGCCGCATGGAGTTGGTTCTCGTCACGCATTGGAGCCGTGCAGCCTTCAAGATAACTTACGTAAGCCTCGTCGTCGGCAACAATAAGTGTGCGTTCAAATTGTCCCGTTCCTGATGCGTTTATTCGGAAATATGTCGACAGCTCCATAGGGCATCTCACGCCTTTGGGGATATAGACAAAAGATCCATCGGAAAATACAGCTGAGTTTAATGCTGCGAAAAAGTTGTCGCGATAGCTCACTACCGACCCGAGATATTTTTTCACGAGGTCAGGATAGTCTTTCACCGCCTCAGAAATGGAGCAGAATATAATGCCGAGTTCTGCAAGCTTTTCCTTGTGGGTGGTCTTCACCGACACTGAGTCGAATACTGCATCTACAGCCATTCCTGCAAGTGCTTTCTGCTCTTGGAGGGGGATGCCGAGTTTGTCAAATGTTTCAAGCAGTTCGGGATCCACTTCGTCAAGGCTCTTGGGACCCTCTTTCTTCTTTGGCGCAGCATAGTAGCTGATCGCCTGATAGTCGATGGGCGGAATGTTCAAGTGAGCCCATTCCGGCATTTTCAGTGTAAGCCAATGGCGATAGGCTTTAAGTCGGAATTCGAGCAACCATTCCGGCTCATTTTTCTTTTTAGAGATAAGCCTTACAACATCTTCGTTTAGACCAACAGGGATGATTTCGGTATCCACGTCGGTCGTAAAACCGTATTTGTAGCTGTCGCCGGTTATATCGTTTACGATTTTGCCGGTGTTCTGCTTTTTATCCTTTTCTTCTTTATTTTTATCGTCTTTATCCATTTTCTTTCATTGTTCAGTCATTTAACAATCAGGCATGGTAATTTGCTCACTCACAATGCCGAAAATTTTAGGTGCCAGTTTCATTACCGCATCAAACAGTTTCCCCTCCATGATGTGAGATGATGAGAAGATGGAGCTGTCAGGAGCAATGAAATGCCATATATTTAAAATGATGCTACATAATAATAACCACTTGAACACACTTGCTGCCGCGCCCAGCAATCGGTCAATCCATCCGGCACACAGGGCATGGGTGATTTTTCTAAGCAGACACGCAAATGCGCTTATGAAAAAATACACAACGAGGAATAGCACTATGCATCCTACAGCCACAGCGACCCCGGTTGATGAGAAAGTGCCGGGGAACAGGGACATCATTAAATCTCCGGCTTGCTGATGAAACAGCCGGCAGGCAATGATGCCCAACCCCAAGCCTCCAATGGACGCAAGCTGGGCTATGAAGCCTTTGTATAACCCGTAAATGAGAGCACCTCCTGCAATGACGCAAAGTATGATATCCAAGTCCATTAAAATAGTTTTTAAAGTGCAAATTTAACAATTAAAATTTAATAGCGGTGCGCCTTAGCATAGAGAAATGCCATTAAACACCCTCTAAAATTTATTATTCTTCGGTAAAAATGTTGAATATCCATATATGGTCCAGTCATGTAGGGAACTATGGATATTTTCATAACGGAGGCTCGTTGTGGTGGAACAGCAAAATGATTTGATTCACAAAGTGCGGTGAAAGGCGGGCTTGATTGCGAGTCATGAAATGAAAAAAGAGGTTGCGCTTTTGCGCAGCCTCTTTTTATTAGGGATGGGATCAGGAATCCTGATCTTCATTGTCGCGAATCTTGGTTTTCGACTTGTTTTTTGTTGATGATGAACTGAGATCCTTTTCTTCAGCCAGATCAATTTCGTTTTTGTTGCTGTCAATGACTTTGTACTGTAGGTAAGCAAGCGATTGGTCGGGCACTATTTTGAATTTGCCACCAAGCTCCATTTTCCATTTCCGGTATAGGGAAAGAATCCCTTTCTTTAAGTATGCATCGACAAAAGGATGCACGTACATGATAAAACCGTTGACTTTTAAATCATTGATCAGATATTCCAGTTTTTCTTTAAGCTTGTCGGTGAAAAGGAGGGAGGGTTGAACTTCGCCTTTTCCATAACATGAGGGACACTTCTCGGTAGTGATTATGTCGAGAGCCGGACGCACACGCTGGCGTGTGATCTGCATAAGTCCGAACTTGCTTAACGGGAGAATGTTGTGTCGTGCCCGGTCATTAGCCATGACCTCTTTCATGTGTTCATACAGCGCCTGTCGGTGCTCAGCCTTGTTCATGTCAATGAAGTCGATGACTATTATTCCGCCCATGTCGCGCAGCCTTAATTGCCTTGCGATTTCGTCGGCAGCGCGCAGATTAACCTCAAGAGCGTTGCTCTCCTGGTCGGACGCCGCTTTTGACCTGTTGCCTGAGTTGACATCGATCACGTGGAGCGCTTCGGTATGTTCGATGATTATGTAAGCTCCGGACCTGAAAGATACAGTTTTCCCAAACGAAGATTTTATCTGCTTGGTTATGCTGAAATGGTCAAAAATAGGCTCATCTTTAGTGTAGAGCTTTACGATTTCGGCACTTTCGGGAGCGATCAGCGATACATATTTGGAAATCTGTCCAAAAGTTTCGGCATCATTCACGTATATGCTCTCATAAGATGGGCTGAACACATCGCGTAGCATGCTCACGATGCGGCTCTCTTCTTCAAAAATCAAAGAGGGGACAGTGGCTGGCTGAGCTTTT
>OFFB01001465.1_pt1 | contig 14083 bp, 13 predicted proteins | sample 1521281 | NCBI WGS metagenome assembly OFFB01 (sample SAMEA3504109, study PRJEB24116) | mouse gut metagenome | biome: mouse gut; feature: mouse-associated habitat; material: faeces | place: Denmark | collected 2011
GGTTTATAGGGTTCCGGAGGAGATTTTAAGCATCCTAAGAGCTGATCTTAGGAATGAGGAAAACTTAAAGCGGCTTTTGTGCAGCATCTGCGCTCATCTTGGCATAGACGGGGGATTCATTAAGCTGGTGGTGGAAGATACCTTTATGTCAGACCGGGCGGGAGAAATAGCAACGGATCTGGCGTTTACTACAATCCGGCTGGAATTAAAGCCCCACTATACCCCCGAAGCGGTGATTGCTGTTTTAGCCCACGAGGCAGTTCATCTGCATTTGTATTATGCAGGGATTCGCATGAGAGATACTTGGGAAAATGAAATTTTAACAGATACTGCGGCAGTTTACTGTGGCTTTGGAGAATATATTTATGCGGGATATGCATTAATGCGGGGAGAGTTTGCTTTTTCCTACCAGAAGGTTGGGTATATTCGGCAGGAAGATGTACAGTATATATGGAAGATCATGCAGAAGGAAGAAGGTGAATAAGGTTGAAAGAAACTTTCAACCTTACGTATTTGGGCCTGTTCCCACTTGGGAAAAGCCCAAGGCGGGAAAGGAATGGGTATAAAAATGAGAATTGGAATGGGATATGATGTACACAAATTAGTTGAGGGCAGGAAGCTGATTATAGGGGGCGCGGAAATTCCTTATGAAAAGGGGCTTTTGGGACACTCAGATGCGGATGTGCTTCTTCATGCGGTTATGGATGCTCTTTTAGGGGCAGCGGCACTGGGAGACATTGGAAAGCATTTTCCCGATACCGATCCGGCTTACAAAGGAATTTCCTCAGTCAGGCTTTTGGAGCATGTGGGGAAGCTGCTGGAAGAAAATTTGTTTTTGATTGAAAACATTGATGCCACCATTATTGCACAGGCACCAAAGATGAGGCCATATATTGATTCCATGAGAAAAAATATTGCAGATGCGCTGGGGATTACCATTGAGCAGGTAAACGTAAAAGCTACAACAGAAGAGGGGCTTGGATTTACTGGAAGCGGTGAGGGGATTTCCTCTCAGGCAGTCTGCCTGCTTACAAGCCCGGTGAATTTAAGCAGTGAAGATGTGACAAACCGTGGATGTGCAGGATGCAAAGGGTGTCCGAATAGAGAAAACGGTTGACAAAACAGGTACTTTTGCATATGCTGATAATGTAAATAGATTTCCGATGGATAAACAGGAAACACATAATAAAATGCAAGGAACGGAGAGAGTATATTACTGCTGCATGTGAAGATGCAGGTGTTTGCCCAGAGAAGGAATGCCGCCGGCTGAAAGCATTCCTGTAAACAGGTAATAGAAGTGCATCCGGGAGCAGGTCTTGTGAAGAAACAGATTTAAAGTGCAGGGCACATAGTAGCAGGACACGTATTCACACGTTACGTGCAATGAGTGAAGGCAGCAGCCTTTAGTAGAGTGGAACCGCGGATAACTTCGTCTCTAGGGAATGAAGTTATCCTTTTTTTAACATAAGGATGGAAGGCAAGGTCTGACATCCGTTGTTTAGCATAAGGATGACAGGTGAAGCTTTACATGTGTTGTTTAGACATTCGGATTAAAGGAGCAATAGAGTGGGATTTATAAAAAGAATTAAAGAAGAAGTTGCGATTATCCGGCAGAGAGATCCGGCAATTCATTCAGCGATGGAGGTTTTTCTTTACCCAAGCTTTAAAGTTATGATGCATTACCGCACTGCCCATAAGCTGTATCTGAACAGGCATTATTTTCTTGCAAGATGGGTATCCCAGCGTGGAGCAAGAAAAACCGGGATAGAAATTCATCCCGGTGCACAGATTGGCAGGGGATTTTTTATTGATCATGGAAACGGTGTTATTATAGGAGAAACGACAATTGTTGGAGATAATGTAACCCTGTATCAGGGAGTAACCCTTGGAGGTACGGGAAAGGAACAGGGAAAGCGCCACCCTACCATAGGAAACAATGTGATGATCAGTGCCGGAGCTAAGATATTAGGTTCCTTTAAAATTGGGGATAATTCCAAGATAGGAGCCGGAAGCGTGGTACTTGAGGAGGTGCCTCCAAACTCTACGGTAGTAGGAGTGCCGGGACGGGTGGTAAAGCGCAATAATAAAACATTACCCCAGGAGGAGTTAGATCAGGTGGGACTGCCTGATCCTATCATGGAGGATTTAACCAGCCTGCATCATGCCAATGCAGAGCTGACCAACCGGATCATTGATTTGGAAAGAGAGCTGCGTAAGATAAAAAAAGACAGATGAAAAGGAGATTATGATGAAAATTTATAACACACTATCCAAGCGGAAAGAAGAGTTCGAACCTTTAGAAGAAGGCAAAGTAAAAATGTATGTGTGCGGTCCTACCGTATACAATTTGATCCACATTGGTAATGCACGTCCCATGATTGTGTTTGATACCGTTAGAAGGTATATGGAGCATAAGGGATATGAGGTGAACTTTGTGTCCAATTTTACAGATGTGGATGACAAGATCATTAAAAAAGCCATTGAGGAAGGAGTAGAAGCTTCTGTAATTTCCGAGCGTTATATTGCAGAATGTAAAAAGGATATGCAGGCGCTTAACGTGAAGGAAGCCACCACTCACCCCAAGGCGACGCAGGAAATCTGCGGTATGCTGGATATGATCGGCACCCTGATTGAGAAGGGGCATGCTTATAGGGCAGAGGACGGAACAGTTTATTACAGAACCAGAAGCTTTAAGGGGTATGGAAAACTTTCTCATAAAAATATTGATGACCTTCAGGGAGGAAACCGTTCTCTTTTGGTAAGCGGTGAAGACCAGAAAGAAGATTCCCTTGACTTTGTGCTTTGGAAACCGAAAAAGGATGGAGAGCCTTATTGGGAGTCACCCTGGTGCAACGGGCGTCCCGGCTGGCACATTGAATGTTCTGTTATGAGTAAGCGGTATCTGGGAGATGAGATTGATATTCATGCAGGGGGAGAGGATTTAATTTTTCCTCATCATGAAAATGAAATTGCACAGTCCGAGGCGGCCAATGGCAAGCCTTTTGCAAAATACTGGATGCATAATGCTTTCCTGAATATAGACAACAGAAAAATGTCCAAGTCGGCAGGAAATTTCTTTACCGTAAGGGACATTATTGAGAAATATGATCCTCAGGTACTGCGCTTTTTCATGTTGTCAGCTCATTACAGAAGTCCCTTGAATTTCAGTGCCGAGCTTATGGATGCAGCTAAAAACGGGTATGACAGAATCGTGACCAGCGTCAGCAATTTAAAGTATTTGCTTGAAAATGCAACATCTGATACAATGAGTGAGGAAGAAAAGAAGCTGGCAGAGGAAGCAAAAGGTTTTACTGCTAAGTTTGATGAGGCAATGGATGATGATTTCAACACTGCTGATGCAATTGCCGCTATTTTTGAACTGGTAAAATTTGTTAATACCAATACAGACGCAGAAAGCAGCAGGGAATATTTAAGCTCTCTTAAAGAAGAACTGGTAATGCTTTCCGATATCTGCGGTTTGCTTGTTGAGAAAAAGCAGGAAATGCTGGATAGTGATATTGAAGCTTTAATCGAAGAGCGTCAGGCAGCAAGAAAAGCGAAAAACTTTCAGCGGGCGGACGAAATCAGAAATGAGCTTTTAAGTAAGGGAATCGTTCTTGAGGATACCCGTGAAGGAGTAAAATGGAAGAGGGCATAAGCTTTTTAAATTTGATTAATAAAAGTTTTGACTTAAAAGAGGTGGATATCAGGACGTATTCACCTCTTACGCTTGCGTATATTGGTGATGCGGTTTATGATCTGATTTTCCGCACCCTGGTGGTGGAAAAAGGAAATACCACACCTAATAAACTGCATTTTCGTACGGTTAAATATGTGAAAGCGCCTGCTCAGGCGCTTTTGATTGAAGAAATTATGGATAAGCTTAACCAGGACGAGCTGGCAGTGTATAAACGGGGGAAAAATGCAAAACCTTATACTATGGCGAAAAATGCAACTATAGGGGAATACAAAAAAGCTACCGGTTTAGAGGCTTTGATTGGGTATCTTTATCTGACGGATCAGATGGACCGGATTCTGGAATTGATTCAAATTGGTTTACATAAAATAGAATAGTGGGCTGCATCTGCTTTATGAAAGTCAGCTTTGGCAGGAAAGGCATATACAGAGATAAGGATACAGGGAAGGCATGGTTTGGGAAAATGGAAAATAATGTGAATGAGTTTAAAATAGAAGGAAGAAATGCGGTAATAGAAGCTTTTCGTGCGGGGAAAAGCGTTGACAAAGTTTATATATTGGATGGCTGCCAGGATGGGCCTGTTTTGACCATCAAAAGACAGGCAAGAAAGCAGGATGTGCAGATTAAATATGTACCAAAGGAGCGGCTTGACCAGATGTCGGAGACTGGAAGACATCAGGGGGTTATTGCCTGTGCGGCAGCCTATGAATATGCAGACATTGAGGACATGTTCCGGCTTGCAGAGGAAAAAGGAGAACCGCCTTTTTTGATTTTGCTGGATAATATCGAAGATCCCCATAATTTAGGGGCTATTATCCGGACTGCAAATCTTGCAGGCGCACATGGGGTGATTATTCCCAAAAACCAGGCGGCAGGCCTTACCGCTACAGTGGCCAAAACGTCAGCAGGGGCTTTAAATTATACGCCTGTGGCGAAGGTGACTAATTTATCCTCCACCATAGAAGAATTAAAAGGCAGGGGGCTTTGGTTTGTGTGTGCCGATATGAATGGAACGAGAATGTACGATTTAAACTTAACAGGAGCCATTGGTCTTGTGATTGGAAACGAAGGAGAAGGGGTAGGAAGGCTTGTAAAAGAAAAATGTGATATGACCGCCGCTATACCCATGCAGGGAGATATTGATTCGTTGAATGCATCTGTGGCAGCAGGCGTACTGGCATATGAAATTGTCCGGCAAAGGCTTGGATAGGCAATGCAAATTTGAGACTTGCGCAGCCCTGCCGCGCAAACGCTCCGGAATGAGGTAGAAATGGAAAAAATAAATAAATTTCTGCTTATGGTGATTGCCATGATGGTGATTATGGTTGCAGCAGTAGGAATTGACAAGGGGCTTAAGCAGATTGAAGCACAAAAATGGGAAAAAGAACGTGTGGCCAGATATGAACAGGCCCGTGCAGAAGTGAATGATATGCAGCTGACGATCAGTGAACTTTCCAAGGATCAGGAGGCAATTGAGGCCTTTATTGAGGAAAATAAGGCATATTTTGATGAGGAAGATTTTTGGTCTGAATTTGAAGAAGAGCTGTTTTTTGATGAGAATGGGGAAGTGAATGTGTCCGGAAATGAGGGAATGAAACTACCGGATTCTATGGAAACGGACGTATCCGGAAACATGGAAATGGATATTTCAGGAAATGATGGAATTGGCGTATCCGGAAATTCTTTAGAGGACGTATCTGGTAATAATAAAATGGATGTATCTGGAAATATGGGGCATGATGTGTCTGGTAATGGGGGAGACGTATCCAGAAATGAAGGAATGGATGTGTCAGGGAACACAGGTACTGATGTATCCGGAAATATGGAAGTTTCTGTATCAGGTAATGAGCCAGGGGGGATGCCGAATAGTGAAATAATGTCCGTATCAGGCAATACCCTTGCAGATAAAAGAAAGATCAGAGGTTCCTATATGGAAACCCAGATGCAGAATGACACAGATCAGAGCGTGATAGAAGGCAGCACCTGTGATTTTTCAGATGTTTCCATTGCCTGCCTGGGAGACAGCATTACACAGGCTTCCAATCTGGAAAATATGGAGGATTATCAACAGTATGCTTATCCAACAAAATTAAAGGAAATTTTAGGAGCCGAGAGCGTTACAAACCTTGGAATTGGAGGTTCTTCTATTGGAAGATACTGGGATAATGCCTTTGTGGACAGATATAAGGAAATTCCAAAGGATACGGATTTGATTATTGTAATGGGAGGTACAAATGACGGTTTCTGCCTGACACAGGAAGAACTGGGAACGGTGAAAGAGAGGAAACCTAAAACATTTATCGGGGACTTGGACGAGCTGATGCGCGGACTGAAGGCAGATTATCCTGATGCCACCATCGTGTTTGCAACGCCTCTGCCTAATGTGCTTCATGATATGCTGAAGAAAGAAAGAGACTATTTGCTTCCTCAGATTATTTTAGTGAATGCCATTAAATATCTTGCAAAAGAGTATGAAATTCCGGTAATTGATTTGTATAATTCTAATATATTAGATACCCATGATGCGGCGGTCATTTATAATTATATGCCAGACGGGGTGCACTGCAACCCGTCTGGATATACCATTTTGGCAGAGCACTTTGCTGCGGAACTGATTAAAATTTATGAACAGGAAAACAATAATGGATAAAAAATATGAACAATGCAGTGATGAAGAGCTGATTGTCCGGCTGCGGGACGGAGAATCAGCAATCACTGATTATATTATGGAAAAGTATAAAAATCTGGTGAGAAGCAAGGCAAAATCCATGTATATTTTAGGAGCGGATCAGGAGGATTTGATTCAGGAGGGCATGATTGGGCTTTTTAAGGCGGTGCGGGATTACGATACGGGAAGAGATGCAAGCTTTTTTACCTTTGCCGATCTTTGCGTATCCAGACAGATGTATACGGCAATTCAGGCGGCAGGGCGTCAGAAGCATGCTCCCTTAAATACATATATTTCTCTCTATGCCAGCGCATTTGAAAGCGACAGCTTAGATAAAGGAGAGGAAGGGGAGCTTATTAACAGTGTAATATCCCAGTCAGAAAGAAATCCTGAGGAAGTATTGATTGACAGGGAAAATGTGGAACTTTTAGAGCGCACCATTGATAAAGAATTGAGCAGTTTTGAAAAGCAGGTGCTGGATTTGTATCTTACGGGAATGAAATACAGCCAGATTGCCAAGGTCTTAGGCAGAGATGATAAATCTACCGATAATGCATTGCAGAGGATAAAGACCAAGTTAAAAAAAGCAATTTTGAAATAGCACACCTGTCACAAGACAGGGACGTGTTACAGGTGGCTGTTTAAGGGAAGGGCTGGCGGAATGGTAGCTACTCATAAAACAGTATCAACCAACAAACTGAAATAGGGTAGCTGTCATACGGGGTGCAGAAAAAGGCGAGTGAGAAACAAAGCGTTTCTTGCCCGCTTTTTTCATGCCCCTTGTTACGCAGTAGGGGCTGAAAAAGCATTGATACAGGCGGCTTTGTGGGCGCATTTCCCATGCGGCAAGGGATTAGCCTACGTTGGAAAATCCAACGCAATTAAATAAAGATATAAATAACTAAAGAAAAACCAAATACGGATTTAATCAAATACCGATTCCATTCCTATCCTTTCCTTTCCCTTAATCCCTTTCCAAAAGAAGCGGCAGAGCCGCCGGAAAGGAATGGAATGGAAATAGCAACACAAAGAAATATCGTTTGCTATGTTACGCAATAGAACGCCATTTTTAAGGGTGGGAGTATAAAACCATTGTGCCTGCCCCTATCGCCGCTGTAATGCCGCTTAAATCAAGCGTGAAAAGCACTCTATCGCGTAACACATTCCATAATGGATTGAGAGCGTAAGCGGTTTATCCGATTGCGCTCTCTTGGCTGCCCAACAGCAAAGACAGGGAAAGCCGTCAAGGACGCGCAAGCGTGCATTTTATCCTTGACGGCTTTTTCTGGCTTTGCTACTGCCTACCTGTCAAAACGGAATTGCAGGATAGCTTTGATAAGCTGTGCTTTCAGACTGTCTTGAATATCGTCATTGATATGTCCCCGATAGGTAGACAGGTATTTGATATGTCCGGCATAGTGCCGCAATACCGCATCTATGGCTTCCGGTTCTCCAGCGACAGCTTTTTCAATGACTTCAAAGGGTATCAGCTTCTTGCTCCTCATGTTCTGATTTCAACCATTCCTTTCTCAACTGCTTTAATGCCGCGTGTTTCCAGTAATTCGCTGTGCTTCTGCTCCGCCCGTACTCGTTCCCGACTTCTGTATCAGTGTAACCGAGGAAGAAATACATCAGCAGGACAGCGCGCCGCTGTTCTGGCAATCTGGCTAATGCGTCCGCTAACCGTTTGCTTGCCACAACAATTTTCTGCCCTTTCACAACAAAAACAGTTGGAATGTCGTATTGCTCAAAGTAATTGTCTGTCGTGAACGGCTCAAAGTGCGTTTCGGACATCAGATAGTCAAGCGATACTTCCCGCTTCTGCTTCCGTCCAAAATCGCGGTATGCGCTGATTGCCGCGTTACGGAGAACAGTTCTGCAAAAGGCGGCAAAGGCATATTCGATATGCTCCATAAATTGTTCGGAATACCTCATTTTTTCATCACCCCCTTTCTTCCCAGTAGGGGGCTATTACAACAAACGCCCATGCGACATAAAGCCACATGAGTGTTTGGGTAATACATGATTATCAGGTTCCTGAAGCCGTTCCAATAATATGAATTATTAAGACATACTAAATGAATAGATAATTCATATTGACGGGCAGACGGATACAATGCCTTGTATTGGATTTTTTTAACAAATTATACTTAAAAAATAAAAAGGACATGGCGACACCTCCTCGATACCGTCATATCCTTAGAAAAGTTATTGATAGATTAATTTCATTGTTTTACATAGCCCGATAGCAAGTATAAGAGTCAAGATTTCTGCCACAAATGGAGCAATCCAAATAGCGTCGCTTCCAAAGAGTATAGGAATACAGAAAATGGCAAGTGCTTTCAGCACAATACCTCTGCTAATTGCTATGGCATTTGCCGATCCTGTTCTTTTTGTCGAAAACAGAAATGCTGTGTAAATAAGGTTCAGTGCCATAGGGATAAAGGATAGGCTAAATAATGGCAAAGCTGCCGAAGCTGTTTGTACAAGGTCGGGGTCCTGATTAAATATGCAAATTACGGGCTTATCAAAAATAAATAATGCTCCGTATATTAAAATTGACAAAATGCTGTTAATGATAATTCCGCAACGGAAATACCAGTTTATTTCCGCTGTATCTTGCTTGCCGTAACAATGCCCCCAAAGAGGCTGTAAACCTTGCGCTACACCAGAAAGGATAGCGTTTGCAAGAGAGTAAATAAAACTCAAAACGCTAAAGGTAGATACGCCAATATCCCCTATTAGGCTTGCTAACATAAGGTTATAGAAAAGTGCGGTAACAGGTGTTGTGAGTTGCGTAACGGCTTCTGGCACACCACGCTTGCATATTTTTTTCATCAGTGAAAAATCAATTTTGAATAGCTTAATCCGCAGTTCGCCCTTTTTTCGCACGAAATGGGAAAGCAGGACAAGGACGGAAAGAACCTGCCCCAAACCGGACGCAACTGCCGCGCCAATCACACCCATATCTAACGGGAAGATAAACAGCCAATCCAAAAAGATATTTGCTGCTGCACCTACGCACATTCCTGCAAAGGAAAGAGCAGGTGATCCGTCATTTCTGACAAAAACAGAAAGACAGGTACTCATGAGCATAGGAATGGAAAAAGCAGAATAATAAAACAAATAATCTGCTGACATTTTCCGCATTTCTTCACTTAGTTTTCCTGCACCGCTTAAATCAACAATCTGCTGAGAAAATGCCATACCCACAACCATAAGCAATATGGAAAGCAGAACAGTTAAAGAAAATGCCGTCATAAAAGCATGATTTGCACCGTCTTTATCTCCCCGCCCCATTCTGATAGCAACAACGGTTGCGCCGCCCATAGGGAACATGGCTGCGATAGCAACAACAAAAGTGATAAACGGAACACCAATATTGACAGCCCCCAACGCAGCCGAGCCGACGCCTTGCCCGACAAAGATTCCGTCCATAACGTTGTAAAGATAAGTTACAAATAATCCACCCAATGCAGGGAAGATGTAAGCAAATAAAGATTTTGTTTTTGTGTTCATCAAGATACCTCCCATAAAGGAAGCGGGATAAAGCCCTTTCAGCTTTATCCCGCTACATAAAACAAGAAGTGGGATAAAGCCCCAAATGGTCTTATCCCACTTCAACAATCTTATTCGATTGCAAGTCCTCTGACAAGCAAAAATATTGTAACATGGAAGCTATTCAAAGTCAACAGAATTGATGATAGCAGATTTCTCAAAGATAGTTGCGGAAAACTTTCGAAAATGAAGCAAATTGCTTTTTATGCCATTTGGGGAGAGATAGAAATAAAAAAGCTAAATTTTATCTTAAATCTTTGGCAAAATCGCCATGCGCGGTGTAGTAGGTAATGAAAGAAAAATTGAGAGGGTTTGGGATACTTCCCAACAAGCAAAATGCAACGCATTTTCGGAAAAGGGTACTCTTTTCCTATGCTTGCTGCGAAACTTATCACATTACAAAACAAGGAAAGGACGGGAAAGGAATGGAACGGAAACGAAAAATCAAGGATGGGCATATTGTAGTGGAAAATCCGCTGTTTCAAGAATTACCAACGCATGAAGTAACAATAAAATCCGGTAGGACGCTCTATCGCTTTACGGGCAGCTATGACGGGGAAAGGAGCCTGCCCCACAAGGTTTTACGCCTTATGGAGCAGGAACGGGGCAAAAAAGATGTTGATTAAAAATGCCGGAGCCGATAAAATAGGGGTAAGCAATCCTGTATTGGCAGACTGCCCGCCGATGAAAGGAGCAGAAACTATGTTAAGGCAGTCTGGCAAAATTACCGCCCTCTATTGCCGCTTATCGCGCGATGATGAGAAGTCAAAAGGACGTAAAGCCAAGTGATTTTTTTCGGCATCCATAAGGGATGCTGTTTTTCTATTATTGGATAGCCCCGACAAATTTGTAGTAGATGGTAATGCGCTTTTCCTTACCCTTGCGGCAGCGTCCCATACCCGGCGTTTCGTAAATCGTAATCCGGTCAATCAGTTCGTGAAGCATGAAGCGGTCGAGTTTTTCAAAGCTGGTGTATTTTCGGATAAGGGCTGCGAAGCGGTCAATATCGGCTTTGGTATCCCGAACCTTTTCCAGCGCCTTTTCCATCTCTGCAATGTTCGCTTTCAGCGTTGCCCGTTCCGTATCGTAATCTGCGATAAACATGGTAAAGATGTGGTCGGGCAGCTTGCCGCTCATATTGTCCTCGTAGGTGCGTTTCAGCTTCATATCCAGGTCAGCCAGCCGCTTCTTTGCCGATGCAAGGTCGCGCTTCATCGTTGCCGTCTGCTTCTGCTGGTCGGCGCATTTCAGTTCCATGAGCCTTTGTGCGGCTTTCTCCGCGTCCTCGCTGAACAGTTTTGCATTGCGGCGGATGTCCTCAAGCACTGCCTGATGAAAGGTGTCACGGTTGATGTAGTGGCTGGAGCAGGCTAATTGTCCAATCGCGTGGCTGCGCCCGCAGTTGTAGTAGAAGTATTTTTGCTGGCTTACCTTGGGCAGCATGGAGGTTCCGCAGGCTTCACAGAAGAACAGCCCAGCAAATAAATCGGGTTCGTCTTTTGCCTTAATGGTCTTTTTCCGCGCTCCCATGCGTTTCTGTGCTTCGTCAAATAATTCCCGCGACACAATAGGCTCGTGCATATCAGGGACAACCACCCAATCTTCTTTTGGGATGGGTTCCCGCTTCTTGCTGCGATAGGATGGCGTGTACTGCCGTCCCTGCACCATGCTCCCTACATAGATTTCGTTTTTGAGCATGAACTGCACATAAGTCCGTGTCCAGAAGTGGCGGCGTTCAAATTCGCCATCCCGTTCAGGGTTGTGCTTGCGGAAACGTGTGTATTCCTTGGGGGATAAGATGCCCTCATTATTCAGGGCTGTTGCAATGCTCCTTGACCCAATCCCTGCCGCGCACATTTCAAACATCCGCCGGACAACCGGCGCGGTTTCCTCGTTGATAATCAGCTTGTGCTTATCGTCAGGATGCCGCAGGTAGCCGTAGGGGTCGAGTGCGCCAAGGTATTCACCGCGTCTTGCTTTGGTATGGAGCGTGGACTTGATTTTTGTGGAAATATCCTTGGCGTACATATCGTTTAGGATGTGCTTGAACGGCGTAATATCCATGCTGCTGGTCTGGTTCAGCGTGTCAACGCCATCGTTCAGGGCAATGTAGCGTACATGGCGCTCCGGGAAATAAATCTCGGTGTACTGCCCGCACATGATGTAGTTACGGCCAAGGCGGGAGAGGTCTTTGGTAATGACCAGGTTGATGCGCCCTTTTTCAATGTCGGCAATCATCCGCTGAAAGCCGGGACGATCAAAATTCGTACCTGAGAATCCGTCGTCGATATAGGTATCGACAACCTCCCAGCCCTGTTTCTGCACATACTCGGCCAGCAATGCCCGCTGGTTCCCAATGCTCATAGATTCGTGGTCGGCTCCATCTTCGGAAGAAAGCCGGCAATAGATAGCGGCTCTGTAATTCTGTTGTTCTCTCATAAAACTGCCTCCTTATCAGTCCGAGAAACAACAGGGTTTATGCTCGTCTGTCATCTATACTATACCACATTAAAGCGTTAAAGTCAAGCTGACAGCCTGCTGCTTCTGACGATATTGCACACATATTTTAACTGCTTGTGTCGTAAAGGATTTTCTTTACGGCGGCTTCGTGGATGGCTTCGCTTGCCGTCCTTGTGCCGCTGAAAACGCCGACCACCCGGATGGTGTCGCGCCCGATGGTAATACCTACAAACCAACAAAAGGAAAAATGGACGTTGATTTACAAAAAATTCCTCTCATTACCTACAAAACCACACAAGCCGAAATAGGCGGGAATTTTGGGAAATTTCTTCATTTACCTTTTATTCCCCACACCACCGAAAATTGAAAACTGCCAAACAAAACAGGGCAAATTTCCTCTTTGCCCTCCCTCCACGGACAGCTTGCGGATTTGCCAAACAGGAGAGAAGATTTCTTTCTAATCCCCCTTTGCACGGCGCAATACTGACGATTTTTAAAAATGCCAAAAATGAGCGCAAAAAAACAGGAAATCTTTTTTGATTTCCTGTCTTGGTGTGCCGTTCTATGTAGCAACGGTTATTCAGTTTTTTGCTAGTTACAATTCTACAACCTTGAAGTTGTCACCTCACAAATTCTTTGAAAGATACAAAACCAAATCGTCATTATTTATGTCGAAAATACAGTGCCGAGAGCCATAATAGCCGCATTACTTAAAGCATGCAAAATGATACTGCTCCACAGGTTTTTATTGGATTTATAGTACATAAAGCCAAGAGCGCAGCCAGCAAGAACATGTTCCGTCATAACCATTTTGAGTGAATTTATAATGCTCCCTGCCGTATGGTCCCATAGATAATATGCAAACGGAAAATGGTACAACCCAAACAGAATGCCAGTAAGCAGTATGGCCAGATATGGCTTTTTTAGTGAATCCATCATAGTTCTTTGCAGAATGCCCCTGAAGAAAAATTCTTCCGTAAATGCTGCTGTAAGTATCATCAGGCAAAAAAATACTGGAAGTTTTACTAATATGTGGAGAATATTCGTTATATTAAAACAAAATCCCCCTAAACCAAAGAAAAGGATAATAACACCTTGGTATGCAGCACAAATCAATAGTATCCTTAATACGGTTTTTCTGTCAAAATGTCTTAAGCCTGATTCTTTCAAGGCTTGTTTTATTTTCTCTTTTCTGAAAACAGCGATAATCAGGAGGGGAAAGAGAACCAGAAACAACCAGTTTGATAATTCACTTATTATATCGACCTGAAAAGCACAGCTTATGTAAGACAGCATAAAATAGAATATATACCATGCTAAGCCGAGAATGAGTTCCTTTTTATTTTTAGACAAATATTCTATTTCATCAGAGTTCTGTTGTCCTGTTTTGTCCATTTTCCGTTCTCTGAATACAATGGCAATCAACAAGATTAATATTACTGAAAAAAACATAAACATTCCCTCCTAAAATTTGTATCAGTAACGCTTATAAATCCCGATTGTGATTTGATGATTTTTAAGGGAAATATTAGCTGTTATATTTTATTATTAAAATCTCCGCCACCCCTTGAAAACACTAAGTTTATCGCAGATGAGCTTTCCCTTAAAGTTTCCCTTGTGTTATATCTTCCCACAAGGCATTACAAACCCTGATAAGGGAAAAAATAAGGGAAACAAAATCACATAAAACATTATAACAC
>OFFB01001467.1_pt1 | contig 14074 bp, 11 predicted proteins | sample 1521281 | NCBI WGS metagenome assembly OFFB01 (sample SAMEA3504109, study PRJEB24116) | mouse gut metagenome | biome: mouse gut; feature: mouse-associated habitat; material: faeces | place: Denmark | collected 2011
CTCCCCCTGCCACTGTACCTGATAAGTCCCCAGCAGCTTCTGGGCGGCCATGATCTCCGCGTCGGACACGTTCACCACCAGGCCGCTGCTCTCCCGGATGGCCATGAGGGCCTTGTCCGCGTTCCGGGGCACGCCCACGGCGATGGAGTCCGCCAGGGTGTTCTCCTCCATGGGCCGCCAGTCCTCCCCGGTCTCGATGGCCCGGTTCAGGGGGCAGCAGCCCTCCGCCTGGGCGGAGATGAGCCGGGGCAGCCGGTCGATGAGGCCGATGGCGTACAGGTCCTTCAGGCCCTTCCACAGCCCCGCGATGGTGCACCCGTCCCCCACGGAGATGGCGATGTAGTCCGGGACCTCCCAGTTCAGCTGCTCCATGATCTCCAGCCCGACGGTCTTCTTGCCCTCGGACAGGTAGGGGTTGATGGCGGCGTTGCGGTTGTACCAGCCCCACTTTTCGATGGCGGCTCTGCTCAGCTCGAAGGTCTCCTCATAGCTGCCCTGGACGGAGATGACGGTGGCCCCGAAGGTCATCAGCTGGGCCACCTTGCCCTTGGGGGCCCGGCTGGGTACGAAGATGTAGGTCTTCAGCCCCGCCGCCGCCGCGTTGCCCGCCAGGGAGGAGGCGGCGTTGCCGGTGGAGGAGCAGGCGATCAACCGCGCCCCCGCCTCCAGGGCCTTGGCCACCGCCATGGAGCTGGCCCGGTCCTTCAGGGAGGCGGTGGGGTTCAGTCCGTCGTCCTTCACATAGAGCTGCCCGATCCCCAGCTCCTCCGCCAGGGCCTTGGCTTCGTACAGGGGGCTCCAGCCCACCCGCAGGGGCGGGGCCTGGGTGTCCTCCTCCACCGGCAGCAGCTCCCGGTAGCGCCACATGGAGTTGTCCCGCCGCCCGGCCAGCGTCTCCCTGGTCAGCCGGGTTTTGATGTAGTCGTAGTCGTAGACGATGTCCAGAATCCCCCCGCAGGCGCAGTTTGTCAGCTGGGGAACGGCCTCGTAGATCTTTCCGCACCTCACGCACTTGGCGTGCTTGACGTTTTTCATGAGCTTCTCCTTTTTTGAGCGCCGCCCCGGCATATGGGGCGCGTCTCCACTCGTTCATTCTTCCTGGGAACCGTGTTCTTCTTCCTTTAAATTCTCCAGCGCGACCCTCGTTGCCTCAATCACAAAGGCTGTAAAGGTACAATCTTTTCCGCGAATAGCATCTTCCACTGCCTCAATGACATCATTGGGAAACCGTATGCTCTTGCTTGTGGTAGGCGGAATCTTTGGAATCTTAAATGTAGCCATATTGCACCTCGTCATTCATATGATATGACGATTGTATTGCAATATGTGCTTCAATTATGAACTACGTTTGAGCTACAAATGTATTGCATTCAAGCCGCGCATGTGGTAAGATACCGTTATATTAACGAAAGGAACCGATAAAATGGACAATTTTCCAAGATATTACCCCTGCCTGTTCAACGGCATCACGGACGCGCTGGAGGCGCTTCAGGCCCATGACTGCGTCAAAGCCCGTGACATGCTCATCAAGGTCCAGCAGGACGCCGAGGAATTATACCTGGAGGACGGGGACGAGGGCGAGGCGTAGGGCAGGGAGCAAAATGTTTCACGTGAAACATTTGTTTTAAATATACAGAACGTTCGTCACATAAAAAGGGTGGGGCCGCTGGCCCCGCCCTTTTCCGCGTTCTCTCAGAGCTCCTTGAGCAGGCCTGTGGCCTCGTTGAACGCATTGATGAGCTCGTCGAGCTCCTTGGCCTGGGCGTGGACGGCGTCCCAGGTGCCCTCGGTGTCGTACCACAGGGCGTTGAGGTCCTTCACGTCCCTGGCCTGCTGCTCCACCCAGGTGTAGTACTTCAGGTTGTGCACCCGCTTGCGGTCGGCGTACGTCAGCTCCAGCAGATTGTCGGTCTTCAGACCCAGCATGTGCAGGTGGTGGTCGATGGCCGCCCCGGCGGCGTTGTAGGCCCCGTGCATCTCGTCCAGCTCCGCAATCCGGCTCTGGTACATGGCGGCGGAGTCGGTGAGCACGGTGGTCACCACGTCGCGCTCCGTCAGCTCGTAGTACTTGGCCATCTTGATGCAGCACAGCACGTTGGCGATGCCGGAAATGCCCAGCCAGCTCAGCTTCTCGATGAGTTCGTCCTCCAGGCCCAGCTCCTCTTTGAGGTACTTGGTCCCCTCGGGGGTGTTGAACAGGCGCAGCAGCCGCTGGCTGTCCTCGTCGTCGATGGCGATGGCCATGTCCGTGTTCTTTACGTTGTGGATCCAGGGGATGTGCTTGTCGCCGATGCCCTCGATCCGGTGGCCGCCGAAGCCGTTGTCCAGGATGGTGGGGCACTGCAGGGCCTCACCCACCGCCAGCTTCATCTGGGGATAGTGCTCCTTCAGGTAGTCCCCGGCGCTCATGGTGCCGGCGGAGCCGCTGGTGAAGCACGCGCCCGCCAGCCGGTCGCCGGGCCGCTTCACCGCCTCGAACAGGTCCTTGAGGGCGGCGCCGGTGACGTTGTAGTGCCACAGGGGATTGCCCATCTCCTCAAACTGGTTGAAGATCATCATGCTGGGGTCCTGGCGCAGCTCCCAGGTCTTGTCGAAGATCTCCTTCACGTTGGACTCGCAGCCAGGGGTGGCGATGACCTGGCCGGCGATCTGGCTGAGCCAGTCGAAGCGCTCCTTGCTCATCTCCGCCGGCAGAATGGCCACGCTGTCGCAGGCCAGCAGCTTGCTGTTGAACGCGCCGCCCCGGCAGTAGTTCCCCGTGGAGGGCCACACCGCGTGGTGGTAGGTGGCGTCAAACTGCCCGGTGACCAGCCGGGGGGCCAGGCACCCGAAGGAGGCCCCCACCTTGTGGCAGCCCGTGGGGAACCACTTCCCCGCCATGGCAATGATCCGGCAGGGCACGCCCGACAGGCGGGAGGGGATCTCCACGTAGTTGGGCACCGCCTGGAACAGGCCGCCGCTCTCCTTGGCCTCGTTCTTCCAGGTGATGCGGAACAGATTCAGGGGGTTCACGTCCCACAGCCCCACGCTTTTGAGCTTCGCCTGAATCTTCTCCGGGATGGTCTCCGGCCTCTGCATCTGGGCGATGGTGGGGATGATGATGCTGTTCTCGCGGGCCTTCGCGATGTTGTGCCGCAGGCCCTCCTGGTGGATGGTCAGATCAATCTTGCTCATAAAATGGTACCTCCCAATACAGTATGTTTCTAGGCTCTGTGTGATAGATGACGGCATGCCCAACGGCGAGAGATTTTTTCGCCAAGCAAGGCGAATTTTGGCAGGCGGGCCGACGCCCGGCGAAAAATGCAGCGCAGTGCGGCGGAAAAGAGCCGGCGTTTTGAACACGTTTCAAACAGAGCCCAAACCTCCCCGCAGCGGTGAAGGGGATCGTATACGCCTATTTTAGCAAGAGGGGCTGTTTTTTGTCATTATTTCCTGCCAACAAAAAAAGGCTTGCAATTTTGGTCCGACATGCTAAAATAAGCAGAAAATGGACCCAGCCTGTGGATAAACAATGGGAGGACGCAATTGAAATTGACGGTTCGGGAGGCCCTGGCAATCTCGCCGCTGAAGAAGGCGACCGTCCTTGCGGGCGAGAGAGGCCTGGACCGGGAGATTCTGAATGTGAATATTGTGGAGGTGCCAGATACGGTGCGCTGGATGCGTGGCGGGGAGATCATGTTCTCATCCGGCTTCGCCTTCGGCGGCGACGGGGATAAGGGCTGCGCGCTGATCTCCTCCCTGTGGGACCATAAGATGACCGCCCTGGTGCTCAAGCCGGGCATCTATATGGCGAGAGTCCCGGAGGCGATGATCGAGTACGCGGAATATCTGGGATTTCCGCTGATGGAGATCCCCAAAGATATGCCCTTTAACACCTGTATTGAGGCGATTTACGCGCTTCTGCTGGACAAGAAGGTCTATCTGTTCAACGATGGGACCGCCGCCGGCCATTTTGGTGATACCGCGTCCCCGGTGTCCGGAGAGATCGGCAATATCTGCAAAATCCTGGCGGACCGCATCCGGAGGCCCATCCTGTATCTGAACCACTCCGGAACCGTGGAGGCCCTGATTGGGGAACAGTATCTGCCGGCGGGCAGCGACCGGAGCGATCTTCCCCAGGAGCTCCCCCCGGACAGGGAGGACGGGGCGTATGAGCTGATGCAGATCAGCGTGGAGCTGGAGCCGAAGGCGTATCTCGCAGTCAGGCGGGAGCCGGGGTTCCCCGCAGAGATGGACACGGCGATGATCGAATACGCCGCGACCATGATCGCTTCGGAGCTGCAGAAGGAGCAGGCCTTCATTGAGCAGAAGAAGCAGTACAGGGCCAATCTCCTCCAGGACCTGGTCTCCAGCAGCTTCGGCGATCCCGCTATGCTCAAGCGCCGCAGCGAGATTCTGCAGTACGATCTGGAGGCGCCCTTCGTCGCCTTTGCCGTGCGGGCGGTCTCCGACGGCACGGCGGAGGGGGACCGGGAAAACCTGGATACGACCCGCAATTTTATTTGCAGCATTCTGGAGCACGGCGCCCAGCAGCGGGCGTGCTCCCTGCTGCTGGCGGAGGACTGCGGCCTGATCATCGGGATGCTCTCCGCGGCGGATCAGGGCGTGCCGCAGCTGGCGAGAGGGCTGCTCTCCGATCTGCTGGGCACGCTGAAATCGGCATGTAAATCGGTCTTCGCCCACTGTGCGGTCTCCTCCCTGAAAAGCGGGGCCGAGAGCGCGGCCGCCGCTATGTTTGAGGCACGGGAGGCGCTGCACCTCAGTCTGCGGGTCCCCGGCGGAAAGCCAATTGCCTGCCTGGGAGAGATGGGAATCTACCGGGTGCTGTGCGAGATGAAAAAATCCCATATCATGGACGACTTCTGCCGGGACACACTGCGGCCCATTCTCAGCTGCGAGACCGGGGAGGAGCTGCTGAAAACCTTGGAGTGCTACTACGACAGCGCGTGCAACCTGCGCAGGACAGCGGACGCGCTGTTTCTGCATAAGAACTCGGTGAAATACCGCCTCTCGCGGATCGAGGCGCTGCTGGGCGGCAGCATCGCGGATCCGGACAGGGAGCTGAGCCTCAAGCTATGTCTGAAATATCGGAAAATAATTTGAATCATTTGAAGACTTCCCCTGGCTTGTTTGTTGCGCACAGACAAAGCCGGGGGGAGTCTTTTTGTTTCCTCCAAACATTTTGCAGCCCGAGGGCATGTAGTATAATGAGTAAAAATCCTGATAAAACACCAAAATAATGGGAGGAAATGGAACATGAGACGGCTGCGTGACTGGCTTACTTCGCACGAGGGGGAGTGTGCGGACTTTTTGCAGAGTATCATACGGATTCCCAGCGTGACCGGCAACGAGGGGCCGATCCAGGCGTTCATTGCAGAGTATATGTCGAAGCTGGGGCTGTCTGTAGACCGGTTCGTCCCCTCGCTGGAGGAGCTGAGACAGCACCCGGCCTACGTGGAGCCCCCCCAGAGCTATGAGGGCCGGCCCAATGTGGTGGCGGTCTGCCGGGGAAGCGGCGGCGGGCGGTCTCTGCTGTTCAACGGGCACATTGACGTGATCCCGGAGGGCGCGCCGGAGAACTGGGAGCACGGCCCCTGGTCCGGGGACATCGCCGGGGGCAGGCTCTACGGGCGCGGGGCCTCCGACATGAAGGCGGGGGTGGCGGCGATGACGATGGCGATGGCCGCCGTCCTGGGCAGCGGGATCAAGCTGAAGGGCGATGTGATTCTGGAGTACGTCATGGACGAGGAGCTGACCGGCAACGGCACGCTGGCGTGCGTGATGCGGGGGTACCGGGCGGACGCGGGCATCTGCTGCGAGACCTCCAGCATGTGCGTGCAGCCGGGATCTATCGGCCGTATCTGGTACGAGATCTCCGTCAAAGGAAAGGCCGCCGGGATTCAGCGCCGCTATGAGGGCGTCAACGGCATCGACTTGGGGTTCCTGGTCAGGCAGGCGGTCGAGGCGTACGAGAAATTCCGGCTGGAGACGGTGCGCCACCCGCTCTACCCGGTGATCGAGGAGGCCATCCCCTGCATGATCGGCCAGTTTGAGAGCGGGACCTACGCCAGCGCTTTCCCGGATTCCTGCCTGATGAAGGGGTCCATGGCGACGGTTCCCGGCGAGAGCTCCCAGAGGGTGGAGGATGAGTTTACCGGGTTTATCCGGCGGTATGCGGCGGAGCGCAGTCCCTGGCTGCGGGAGCATCCCCCGGAGGTGCGGTTTACGGGATATTTCGCGGAGCCCTCCTCCATTCCCGCGGACGCGCCCATCGTGGGGACGCTGGCGGAGAGCTTTCAGCAGGTGATGGGCCGGGAGCCTGTCATCAGCGGCCGCCAGGGGGCGGCGGACATCCGCCACCTCAACCAGTACGGGGAGACGCCCACGGTGATTTTTGGGCCGGGGATGACGGAACAGATGCACGCCAATAACGAATGGGTTAAGCTGGACGACTATTTCAACGCGATCCACATCCTTGCGCGCACGATTGTAACCTGGTGCGGGGCCGAGGGGTAGTCCGGCCCCGCAGTGAAGCATCGTCAATTACGAGGCAGCCTTGGCCCCGTAAAATAATAAAAAGTGAGGGATTGCAAATGAGCATCAGCGTACATACTTACTGGCCGAAGAGGATCGTGGTGGGCGCGGGGGCCGCGCTGCGTCTGGCGGACGAGGCCAGGCGCTTCAAGGGGGAGAAGATCATCTTCTTTACGGACCGCGGCCTGGTCGATATGCCCAAGACCCTGGAGGCGGTCCAGGCGCTGCGCGGTGCCGGCTATGCGGTTGACATCTACTGCGATCTGGAGGCCAATCCCACGGATAAGACCGTCCATAAGGCGGTGGAGCACATGAAGGAGACGCGGCCGGAGCTCATGGTCTGCTATGGCGGCGGCTCGGCAATCGACACCGGCAAGGCGGCCAACGTGGTCTACACCCACGGCGGCACGGTGCACGAGTATGAGGACCTGGCTGGAGGCGTGGACAAGATCAAGGACAAGCTCCTCCCCTGCATCGCCGTTGCCACAACGGCGGGGACGGGCTCTGAGGTCTCCTCCTGCAGCGTGATTACGGACACGAACCGCGTTTTGAAGATCTGCCTTATGAGCCCCTATATGGTCCCCGACGTCAGCGTACTGGACCCCGAGGTCACCGTCTCCCTGCCCGCCAAGCTGACGGCCTACACCGGCATGGACGCGCTGACGCACTGCATCGAGGCCTACGTGTCCAGCGTGGACTTTGAGCCCGGCCGGGGCTTCGCGATCCAGGGCGTCAAGTGCATCAGCCGCTCCCTCCGCAAGGCGGTGCTGGAGGGGGACGACCTGGCGGCGCGGCAGGATATGCTGGTGGGCTCCGCCTGCGGCGCGCTGGCCTTCAACAACAACATGCTGGGGACGGTGCACGGCTGCGCCCATCAGCTCAGCTCCGTCGCCAACCTGCCCCACGGTCTGGCCAATGCCATGATGCTGGCCCCCGTCATGCGCTGGAATATTCCCAGCAATATGGAGGCCTTCGCCGACGTGGCCCAGGCCATGGGCGCCGACATCCACCCGCTGTCCCTCCGGGAGGCGGCGCAGAAGGCGATTGAGCTGGTGGAGATTCTGTCCGAGGATGTGGGCATTCCCAAGCACCTCTCCGAGTGCGGCGTGACGATGGATATGCTCGACGAGCTGGTGGACAAGGCCTACTTGGATCACAACAACCTCACCAACCCCCGCCGCCCCCAGCCCAACCCCACGCCCATCCCCAAGGATGTGCTCCGCCGGCTGTACCTGGAGGTGTTCTGACGGCGGGCAGAGAGGCGGCAGCAGTCAATACAGAGAACAAGGAGGGAGCAGCTATGAAAAAAATGACCAACGACAACGGCGTCTATCAGCTGACAGGCGAGACAAGGGAGGGCCTGTCAAAGTCCGCCTACTACAACAGGGACCTCGCGCCGACACTGGATGACCAGCGCAATTGGTCGGCCTACAACATTGCCGCGTGCTGGGTTGGTATGAACGTGTGCATTCCCGCCTATCAGATGGCGTCCTCCGCTGTGTCCATGGGCCTCTCCTGGTGGGTGTCCCTGCTTTTGGTGGCTCTGGGCAACTGCATCGTTTTGATCCCCATCCTGCTCAACGCCCACGTAGGGACCAAGTACGGCATTCCGTTTCCCGTCTATGCCCGGGTGTCCTTCGGACTGCGGGGCGCGCAGATTCCGTCCGTCGTCCGCTCGGTCATCGGCATCGGCTGGACCGGCATTCTGATCTGGCAGGGGGCAGAATCCCTTCAGGTGGCGATGTCCCTTATCATCCCTGGCTGGTCCAGCTTCCCGTGGGGCCAGTGGCTCATGTTCGCCATCTTCTGGGGGCTGAACATCGGGATCACCTACGCGGGGTCCAATGTTCTCAAGAAGTTTGAGAGCTTTGCCACGCCTCTGCTGGGGGTTGTCTGCGCGGCGCTGCTCTTCTGGGGAATCGGCGTATGCATGGAGGGCGGCTACTCCCTGGGGCAGGCAATGAACGCCGTCACCGCCGACTTCAACATGAGCGAGACGGTGGTGGCGTGCCTGGTGGCCAACATCGCCTTCTATTCCACTTGGGCGCTGAACATCCCGGACCTGACCCGCTACTGCAGGGACCAGAAGGCGCAGACCAGGGGACAGCTCATCGGCATGCCCGGCTCCATGGTGCTCATCGCCTTTGTGGGCGTGTTCGTGACCGGCGTCACCGCCCTGAAGTTCGGCCGGCCCATCTGGGACCCGAACCTGATCGTGGAGGCCATCGGCCCGGTGCGGCCATCTTCGCCGCCTTCGGCATCACGCTGGCGACGCTGACCACCAACGTGACCACCAATATCCTGCCCCCTGTCAATGGGGTGTGCAATCTGTATCCAAGGCTATTAACCTACAAGCGTTCGGTCATCATTGTCGGCATCATCACGATTATCATGCAGCCCTGGAAGCTGGTGGCCGATCCCAGCGGCTACATCTACAACTGGCTGGGGACCTACGGCGCTTTCACCGGGCCCATCGCGAGCATCCTGATCTACGACTACTATATCCTCCGGAAAAAGCGGCTGGCGCTGGACGAGCTGTATAGAGAGCGGGAGACCCGCTACTGGTACAAAAACGGCTTCAATGTCCGCGCGATTCTGGCCTGGGGTCTGGCGATTCTGCTGCCGCTGCTCGGGAAGTTTATCCCGCTGTTCAGCGTATTCTCCCTCTACGGCTGGATTGTCAGCTTCCTGCTGGGTTTCGTGTTCTATCCGCTGCTGATGCGGGGTGAGAGCGGAAGCCTGCTGAGCGAGGAGGAGGAGCGCGAGATCGTGGAAGAGGTCGTATCCAGGGCGTAGCGGGAAGAAAATGGAGGAGAATGGAAAATGGCAAATTTGGAGGTAAAGATCGGCAGCCTTGTCATGGAAAATCCCATCATGGTGGGCTCTGCGACGCCCACCTGGGACGGTGCGCACAGCAGCCGCGCCGTCACCCTGGGGGCCGGTGCGTCCGTGCTGAAGACGATCTGTCCCGCCGGCGAGGACAGCTATGAGCATCCCCAGAACGGCCGGTTTATCGTACTGAAAAGCGGCGGGAAGCCCATAGGCATGGTGAATATTGAAATCTTCAGCACGTTTAAGGAATCCCAGTGGCTGAACGGCGAACTGCAGGCCGCCAGGCAGGACGGGGCGGTTATCGTCGCCAGCACGGTGGCCTCCGAGGACCCCGCCGTCACCGCGAAGCTCATCCGAGACGTGACCGCCACAGGCCTGGTGGACGCCGTTGAGCTGAACAATTCCTGCCCGATGCACGTCAGCATGCGGGATTGGAACATAGTTTCGCTGACGGTGGAGCAGGTCAGCGCGGCCAGAAAGGCGACGGATCTGCCGCTGCTGGTGAAATTCCCCAGCACAGTGACCGCGCTGGCGGAGGCTGTGCGGGCGGCGGAGTGCTGCGGTGCGGACGGCGTGGTGCTGTGCAACTCCATGAGCGGCTTTGCCGGGGTGGACATTGAGACCGGCGTGCCGCGGCAGGGGACCATCGGCGGCTACTCCGGGGCGGCGATCAAGCCGCTGATTCAGGCCAAGGTGATTGAGGCCGCCCGGGCGGTCAAGATTCCCATCGTCGCGGTGGGCGGGATCTCCTGTTGGCAGGACGTGGTGGAGTACATCATGCTGGGGGCGACGGCGGTGGAGGTGGTCTCCGCCGTCATGTGGCAGGGCTACGATGTCATCCGGAGGATGAACGAGGGCATCGCCGCGTTCATGGACCGCAGGGGATACGGCTGCCTTGCGGATATGCGGGGGGTCGCCCTGCCGTATATCGGAGACTATGAGAGCGTACTGCACAAGGGAAAGCTGACCCCGCGCTTTGACCCGGAGAAGTGCACCGCCTGCGGGAGGTGCGTGAAGACCTGCTTCTATGACGCGCTGAGCAAGGCGGACGGCGCCATGCGAGTCGACCCGGACAGGTGCGACGGGTGCGGCCTGTGCACCCAGCTGTGTCCCTTCGGCGCGGTGAGCCTGGGCAGGTAAATACTTTGCGGCGCATGAGCGCCGCGAGGGGATAGGACCATGGGGTGGCGCCTTATGGTCCCATCTGCGCCATTTTGACGGGGAGGTATTCCTATGAGCGGATATATTGGCAAGGTTCTGCGCGTCGATCTGACGGCGGGAAGGATGGAGATCGAGACGCTTCCGGAGCTCGTGTACCGAAAGTACCTGGGCGGCCGGGGGCTTGTGGCGTATTATTTGGCAAAGCTGACGGACGGAGGGACGAAGCCCTTCGATGGGGAGACGCCCGTGATATTCGCCACAGGCGTTCTGACGGGGAGCATGGTGGCCGGAAGCGGACGCCACGCGGTGGGGACACTGTCCCCGCTGACCGGAGGGTTTACCAGTTCGGAAGCCGGCGGATACTGGGGGACATACCTGAAAAAGGCGGGATTTGACGCGGTTGTGCTGACCGGACAGGCGAAATCCCTGACCTATCTCTATATTGACGATGGCGGTGTCCGGCTGGAGGACGCGGAGTCGTGGCGGGGGAGCTCCACGGTGGATTTCCAAAAGGCCATGTACGCCGTCCACGGGAATAAATGCCATGTTGCGCAGTGCGGCCCGGCAGGGGAGCGGAGGATTCCCTATGCCTGCGTCGTCCACGACCTGCGGCATTTTGCCGGGCGGGGCGGGATCGGCGCTGTGATGGGGAGCAAACAGCTCAGAGGGATTGTGGTCAGCAGCAGCCAAAATATCCCGCTCCACGATAAGGCGGCCGTGCTGGACATCAATAAGAGGAATATCAAGGCGGTGCAGCAGGCCAACGGGCTTCTGACAGAGCTGGGGACAGCGGGGATCATCCGTGGGATGAACGAGGGCGGCGGCTTCCCCACATTCAATTTCAAGGAGGGGCAGTTCAGCGGGGCGGAGGCCCTCACCGGCGAGGCCATGCGGGAGAAGTATATCGCAAAGCACGAATCCTGCGCCTTCTGCCCAGTCCGGTGCAAGCCGGTGGTCAAGGTCGAGGGGGCGCTTCCGGTGACCGGCGAAACCGGCGGGCCAGAGTATGAGTCCATCGCCAGCTTCGGCCCGATGTGCGGCGTGGAGGACCTGGCCGCCGTCTGCTACGCCAACGACTACTGCAACCGCCAGGGGCTGGATACCATCTCTGCCGGGAATGTGATCGCCTTTGCCATGGAGTGCTATGCAAAGGGGCTGATTCCGGAGCGCCTGCTGGAGGGGATGAAGCTGCGCTTCGGCAACGCGGGGGACATGGTGGCGGCGCTGGAGGCGATTGCCTCGCAGACCGGCTTCGGCAGGATCATGGGCCAGGGCGTCGCCGCCTGCTCGGAGCTGTTGGGGCCGGAAACGGCGGCCTTTGCCTGTCATGTCAAGGGACAGGAGATGGCGTACCACGAGCCGAGGACCAAATATGGCTGCGGCCTGGGGTATGCCGTGTCTCCCACAGGAGCCGATCACCAGCACACGATGAACGACCTCAACTACGTTTCCGGCCCCAATGAGCTGATATATTTTGGACTCTACGAGCCGGAGGACCCCTACTGCCTCAGCGCGAAGAAAGTGGCGATGTTCATTGAGGCCTCCGGGTGGCGTCATATTCTGGACAGCCTGGTGATCTGTCACTTCATGCCCTGGACGCCGCAGCAGACAACGGAGATCATCAACGGCGTTACGGGCTGGGACATGACCTCTGTGGAACTGGTCCAGGCGGGGCGGAGAATTTTGGCGCTCACCAGAATCATCAATGCCCGATACGGCTTCACAGAGGCGGATGACCGTCTGCCCAAGCGCTTCTCAGAGGCGTTTGCCGGCGGGCCGGTGAAGGGAAACCGGATCCGTCCGGAGGAGATGGAGGAGGCCGTGCGCATCTACTATCAGCTTCTGAACTACGATGCCCACGGCAGGCCCACAAGAGAGATTGCGGCGCTTCTGGGAATCGGCTGGGCCATGGAGAGCGGGGGACAGCCGCCGGTATGACCATCCTTTTGAATGGAGCGGAGAGACAGCTTGCGGCGGGGACGACCCTGTACGCCTGCCTTTTGCAGTACGCACCGCCGCCGGAAATGACCTATGTGCGGCAAAACGGCGCATATGTTTCCCGGCAGGATTATCAGACCGTCACCCTACGGGAAGGGGACCGCCTGACGGTATACCGCGTGCCGTCCGGGGGATGATGCCAACATAGGTTCCCGGGGACGGCGGTCCATCATCTCGCTCCCAATAGAGCCCCACGGCAGACAGCGGCCCTGCAAGCATCGCTTTCAGGACCGCCGTCTGCCGGTCATCTGTGTGCCGCCCCGCCCAATCCCGCGCTCTTGTCGAAACTGCCCAAACTCCGCCGAGCTGCCGCTGATGATCTTGGATGAAATAGGTCTTTACAATGTTACTTTAGTATGGTAAATTATTAGCACAGTAAATCGGTGCGTGTGACGCCAAGGAGGATATGATGAAAAAACTGCTGACACTGGCCCTGGCTCTGGTCATGGCCCTCACCCTGGCCGCCTGCGGCGGCGGTCAATCCGGCGGCGACGTGGATTACGTCAAGGAGAAGGGGACCCTCATTGTGGGCATGACCGATTTCGCCCCCATGGACTACCGGGATGAGAGCGGGGAGTGGATCGGCTTTGACGCCGACATGGCCAAGGCCTTTGCCAAGAGCCTGGGCGTGGAGGTCCAGTTCGTGGAGATCAACTGGGACAACAAGGCTATGGAGCTGGAGACCAAGGCCATCGACGCGGTGTGGAACGGCATGACCCTCACCGACGACGTGAAGGCCCTCATGGGCACCAGCGAGCCCTACTGCATGAACGCCCAGGTGGTGGTCCTCTCCGCCGCCTTGGCGGACCAGTACCGGAGCGCCGGCAGCCTCGGCGGCCTCTCCTTCGCCGTGGAGAACGGCTCCGCCGGCATGGAGGCCCTGGACGGCTTGGGCCTCCCCTACACCGCCGTGGACACCCAGGCCAAGGCCCTTATGGAGGTGGCCTCCGGCAGCTCCGACGCCTGCGTCATCGACCTTCTGATGGCCGGCGCCATGATCGGGGAGGGCACCAGCTACCCCGATCTGGCCACCGCCGTGGAGCTGGAGAGCGAGCAGTACGGCGTGGGCTTCCGCAAGGACAGCGACCTCATCAAGGCCTTCAACGACTTCTGGGGGTCCGCCTGCGGCGATGGCACCGTGATGGCTGCCGCCGAGACCTACGGCATCGCCCAGAACATCATTGAGAAATAAAAAATAGATGGGAAAGGCGGGGAGCCTGTCGCTCTCCGCCTTTTCCCGGTCTGCGGGAGAAAACGATATGGCTTCTTTTTGGACGGTGACCCTGGCCCTGGCGGAGGGCCTGGGCGCCACAGCAAAGCTCTTTGTCCTCACCCTGGTGTTCGCCCTGCCCCTGGGGCTGGTCATCTGCTTCGGCTCCACCAGCGCCTTCGCCCCCCTGCGCTGGCTGGTGAAGACGGTGGTGTGGATCATCCGGGGGTCCCCGCTGATGCTTCAGATTCTGATTGTCTACTACGGCCCCGGACTGCTGCTGGGCCTGCCCCTGCTGCCCCGGTTTACGGCGGCGCTGGCGACCTTCGTCATCAACTA
>OFFB01001469.1_pt1 | contig 14058 bp, 12 predicted proteins | sample 1521281 | NCBI WGS metagenome assembly OFFB01 (sample SAMEA3504109, study PRJEB24116) | mouse gut metagenome | biome: mouse gut; feature: mouse-associated habitat; material: faeces | place: Denmark | collected 2011
ATACGTGCCAATATCCGAGGAAATACTGCTCTAAAGTACAATCCTTCTAATCAAGATGACAGGTTGCAACAAAACATTGCAATCGTCACAACCGTCTTCTCCGCAAGAAGAACAAGGCTTCGCAAGTGGTGGTGGCATAACATGGCCTGAATACCGGCCGCACACATGGATTTACCCGTACAGGAAGCCCTGCGCAGATTTAGAGCACTCAAACGAGGTTAGAGTCCAAACACTAACATCGGGTGCGGAGTCCACATGTAATCTTTTACAAAGTCCATAGAACTACATATGGCCATAAGAGTGCGACACCCTTCACCCAGTGACATAGAAGGCTGCCGTTAAATGCGTGCCAATCCTTAATCTCAGATGATGCAAACCCCGACCTACCCGAAGGCTACGAATAAATATCAAATATGGCGCATACAGAAACATTGATATTCTTATATGCGCCATATCCTTTAATCTTCAAGACGTTCTATTTTTAAGTTTCCCCATAAAATCCACATACTCTTTAGGTAAATTTGGATACCAATTTTTTGTACGAGGATAGTTTGCTTTTATTAGTGCTTGAATTAGGTACATAAGGTGAGAAGCATCCGTTCTTTTATCCTTTGGGAAAGATAATGCGTCATGTAAATTTGCTTCTTCAGCAGAATCTGTTTTTATGTCAAGGTCTTTAAACGAGCTTGCATAAGGCGTTTTAATCCAATGAAAAATTCTTTTATCCATAATTAAATTTAGTTTTCATCCTATAATCTTTAAGCCGATATAGACCGTCTAAGTAATTCATCCCGTTTTAACAATTTGTTGAACCTTATGGGTGCGTCTACAGTCTGCAGGTTCAACAAAAAGATGAAGCGCACAGGACTCTAAGACTACCTAGAAATTGCAACTTCTCCATACTCAATTAAATACGTGTGGTAGAAATATATTAGCACAGTCAAAGCTTAGGTGAGGACTAAGCACAACAGAAGAAGACCATCAACTGCAATACCGGAATCGTGTAAATATTAAAAGATCTCTATGCTGGCAATGGGTTTTCTAAACTTAAAATAGTTTTTTCTCCATCTATCTCAATTTCACTTATTATCTTTGTTGGGCGAGTTGAGTCATCACTATATACAAGCTTCCTGGTAACTTTAACTTGTTTTCCTTCCTTAACAGCCTTATTCTCCATAAGCTCCATTTTTCTCCAAGCCCCGCGGCGGTTAAACTTACTTTCCATTGGTACTTGATTGATAATTTCGTTAGCTCCTCCTGAAGCACAGTCAATTAAGTGCCCACCATCATGGCCTGGATAATTTTTACGAATGGCAGCTTGGGTTTCAGATGCTCTGCCGGCTCTTAAAATATTTGCTCGCTCTAATTTGGTTCGATCGGCTGTTGCTTCAATTACACGACCCAAATGATCCGTCTTATAAGTTACGAATCCATCGATATCGTAAATCATATTAGGTAAAATTTTATTCAAGAATTGATTTTGGGCGCTATTTTCGCCTGCCAATGATCCTCCTTTAGCCTTAATCTTGTTCCCTTTAATATTAATTTCGGAGAAAGTCCCAGGTACAGATCCTTTGTAGGATATGCTTAATGATCCATCGGATAATTCCGTTACAACAAGATTTTTTTTAGAAAAAATCTGCGGAGATTGCATCTCCAATGCATCTATTATTCCTATGATATTTTTATATTTTTTCTTGACTAACAAATCAATTGCAAGGTTCCCTTCTGCTATTTTGATTGTGTTAAGGGCTAAATTCTTCTTGCCACTCTGTGCAACTTCATCAAGATTCTCAAATGATTGGGCTATTATCTTTTTGTTGTTGGCTTTGACATCTGCCTTTACAGCCAACGGTGTTGTGCCATCATCTGCATATTTTAAGACTATCGTAGCATCTATATCCCGGCCCTTTGAAGTTTGCCGAATTTTCTTAAGTTGCGCAGCCCATTCAGAACCAAGATTTAGATTTCCCTTTGCTAAGATGACATTTGACACCACCTCATCTACATTAATTCCCTTAGTTTCAATTTTGGAAAATCTACCCAAGTCATCAACATGATACAAATATGTCAGTCCATTGGCTCCTTTAATCTTATAAACAGAATTGGGGATAAGTGTTTTCTTTAGAACTGAGGAATTGTCTAATAAGGAAGTCCCTTTTTTGAATGGCTCTTTGATAAGATATACTCCATCCTTGAATTCACCTAAGACTTTATTAGTGCCTTTGTCAAGAAATTTTATAACTCCCATTTCTTCTTTGAGAGCAAAATTGCTAATCGAATTGGGAACGCCGAATCGACGCTCCATATCGCCGCACTTTACAAAGTATTTGAAGATGTTAATATCATCCGCTGCCTTTGGAGCACCTTTTGCAAGCACGGCGAACTCATCTACAAATGTATTTGATGACACTAGCGCAGAGTAGAACTCATAATCATTTTTGATTGCCTTTCCAATCTTTTTCTGAAAAGAACCATCCAATTTCTGAAGAGCTTCAGCCAGATTGATATTCTCTTTTCTAATAAGTTTTAAGAGCTCTCTCCAATCAATATTTTTAAGTTCCTTTTTTGAGATTGACCTTAAGGTCCGTTCTGAGGACTCTTTAGCGATTTCCCTACCAGTTCGTTCAACACTTTCTTTTGAAACTTTCTCCAATATCTCCTTGCCTGTTTTTTTACAACCGCAAAAAAATAGAATTGAGAAAAATAAAAGTGAATATATTATTTTATAGTTGTTCATAAAACATCATCGTGTTAGAGTCTAATTCTTTCAGCAGTTCCTGAGAATCTATTATTGACATGTCAGAATGCTGTTCCCTGATTTGATTCAAAAGCTTATTATCGTTGTGGATACTCATAATCGTGGAAACGACAATTACAATGATAAGACTCAATAAACTTACAACCCACCCCGGAGGTCCTGTTGGAAGTCCGATAAGTGTGACTAAACCCCAAGTTATAATAAAGCCAAGGAACCATGAAAATAATTTTGTTCCAAGCAATTCTCCAATAACTTCTATACCTATATTATTTCTTGTGTAATCCGCTAATCGAGTTAACGATATTTCTTCTTCGGGTAAATCGACAGTATGGAAGTCAGGCAATTTTTGTGATGCAATAAATTGTTTGCGAAGATTTTTAATTTTCTGCGTATACGACAAGTATAGAGAATGATGATCCTGCTTTATATCCAAAGAATTAAAATATCTATTCGATAGCAATGACATTTCATCGTCCCATGACTGTTTACTTTTAAAGAGCCATGAAAACATATTCATGTAACCAGACCAAACACCCAGCTCATTATCCTCAAATTCTTCAAGTTGCCTTTCAAAACCCGTATTGATTAAGGAGTCTAAATCTTTTACATATGTTTGATTGATTACCATCTCCATCTGGATGTACTGAGTCTTACTACCAGCCGATAATTCTTTATGGGAGACGGATGTTGCGTATTCCTTATTTAGATTTTGACGCAACTCTTCCGATTCACTATCTTTACAAGAGGTGAAGATGGTGAATATTATTAAAACCGGAAGAATAAATCTAATCATCTGATTTGTTCTATAGTAGGATTTATGGATTCTATATAGTTGTCTTGAATCGCATCGGGTGAACAGATGAGGCTCGCTATCCATGCAATCAAGAAAATCAGCATTTCAATCAAAATTGGCCAAATAGCAACTAAAGCTGCAAAAGCTAAAATCAGTAATAGTATAATGTTGATTGTCCAGAACCACCAAGGATGATGAGAAGGAAAATTTAGGATAGAGTCATACCACCCATACTCCGGGTCAATTACTGATTGTAGTTTTGAAAAGGATTGATTGTTCTGCATATAGTACACAGATACCTCATGAAGGCGCTCCTCGAATTCGTCCGTTGGGTCAGTTTCTCCTTTTCGGAGTCTTTCGATTGAAGATGGAGTCACGTTCATAATTCTCGCGATGGCTTCTACGTCAGCGTCGCTTCCTACATATAAATCGTTCAATAAATCCTGACTTGAACGAGACTCGACGATTTTTGCATACTCGATGCGTTTCTCTGAGTCATCATTTGAACATGATGATAACGATACCGAGAACAGTATCACAATAAGGGATGAGAGTATCTTGCTTTTCATTGTCATTCTTTAGTGTATTTAGGTTGCAAAGTTACGAATTTTTTTGGAAGATTTCAACGATTTTGTGTGGTGACTCGACTGATTTTCGGTTGAGGTCACCACATTTGATTCGGTCAAGCCTCGTCGAGCTAAAGGTTTTGTCGCGTGATTATAGTTAAACTCTGTTAAAGTTTGGGGTTGCGAGACTGTGTCGTAGGGTTGATTGATGGTGAATGACTATGAATTATACACTAATTTACGTTGATAATCAATGCTTTACATATCTACTGAAATAGATACGCATACACCGTGACACGAATAACTCTCAATATTTGAACCACTTACGGTGGGCGTGGTGACTTTTGTGGTGACTCGGAGGGGTATGGGTGAAAGAAAGACCGCTAACTCATTGAGAATTAGCGGTCTTCTGTGGTGCCACCAGCACCATTTTTAATGAATTAAGATGAATCAGGCTAAATGTTGATTTGATGTATTATATTGTGTATCAACGCAATTGGATTGTATTGAATTTGCGTAGATGTGTTAAAGTCTAAAATTTATAGGGAACTTTATAGGGAACTTCGGAAAAGTTTCCTAACTTTGTATGCGGAAATCAAACCATCTGTTTTGGAACCCGAACCAACCTCCAATAGGGAACTTTTATCTCTCGGCTCCGATCAGACATAAAGCATTTTGAATTATGGCAAAGACTCTCTCCAGATTCTATACTCTGGCAAAAGACAAAGACAAGGATAAGGCGACCCTGTTTGTGAGGGTGCAGGACCCGGTGCGCAAAATTGATGTGCAGTTCACCTCTCACCTCCGCGTGGGTGTGCAGGAATGGAAAACGGCAGTGTCGAGTGAGGATGCTCTCGCACGTCATCGTAAGGAATATCCCAAACTGCATGATATGCTCGGCAGAATTGAGATTATGCTGAAGCGCGAGATGGATGCGCCGGAATTCGACCGTGAAAAGATTAAATCAGAAATTCTCGCCATCGCCAAACCTGACAAGTCGGAAATCTTGCGTCGCCAGCGTGAGGCTGAGATTGAAGCGCAGCAAAAAGTGGAGCGTGAACGTGCCGAGCAGGAAGCCGCCGAGAAAAGGACCGCAGATGAAGCCCGTGCCAACATCTGGAATTATCTTGATGCCTTTGTCAATAATATCAAATCCGGCAAACGACTCAACGGAAATACTCCATACACTCCGGGGAGCGTCAAGGCTTGGAGCAGTTTCCGGAAACTCTACGGGGGCTTTGACAAGAAGCATCGTCTTACATGGAGCGACATCGACCGTGCTCTCGTAGCTAAATTTACTGACTATCTGGTAAAGAACGGCTACATGGTCACTTCCATCAACAAATATATCGTGTCGTTCCGTGCCATTGTTGGCTATGCCTATGCCGATGGCTACCATAACAACGACCGAGCGATGATGTGTTTCTCCAAGAGAAAAATAGAGGAATCTGACAAAGCTGTGGAAATTTATCTTACAGCCGCCGAGTTGCAGGCTCTCTACGAAATGCCCTTGACCGGGCTAAAGGAGCAGGTGCGGGATATTTTTCTTGTCGGCTGCTATACCTGTCAGCGCGTCAGCGACTATACTAACATTTCACCCGAAAGTTTCACGACAACTGCCAAGGGAACGCTCATCATCCGACTTATCCAGCAGAAGACACGTACCGAGGTAAAGATCCCAATCATGAATCCGAATCTACAGGCAATCTGCGAGAAGTACAATTACAAACTGCCATCGGTGATAGATGTCATCATCAACCGTTACATCAAGGAAATACTGACTGACCTATCCACTACGGTTCCCTCATTGGCCGTTAAGATTCCGACCAAACTTACGATGAAGCAGCGTAACAACGTAAAGCAGGGCAAAATGGACTTCGAGATGAACGACAAAGGAGAAGCTTTGGTGACACGCGCCCAAAGCGTCACCACCCATACCGCCCGACGCAGCGGTATAACCAACATGTACCTCTCCCACAAATTCACCATAGTCCAGATGATGCACATCAGCGGTCACAAAACGCAGAAAACGTTCATGAACTACATCAAACTCTCATCAGACGAAATCGCCGATGAGATAGACGCAATCGTCAACGCCAACAAGGGCGAAATCTTCTGATATATTGGGTAGTATGCCCGACAATCCAAATAAATTTAGTAAATTTACATATGGAGAACAATTTTGAATCGACCAACAGCATCGTCATATATCAGACCAACGATGGCGAGACCAGCATAGACGTTAAATTTCAGGATGAAACCGTGTGGCTATCGCAAGCGCAGATGGCGGAACTATTCCAAAAGGATAGGACTGTCATCGGACGCCACATAAGTAACATTTTCAAGGAGGGCGAACTTGAGCGAGAGATCACATGTGCAAATTTTGCACATGTGGGTAATGATGGTGACCAACAATACATTACCACTCTCTACAATCTTGATGTCATCATATCAGTGGGTTATCGCGTCAAGTCGAAACGTGGTACACAGTTCCGGATCTGGGCAAACAAGGTATTGAAGCAATATCTGCTTCAAGGCTATGCTGTCAATGAACGAATTGCCGCACAAAAATATGATGAACTGAGCCAGTTGGTGAAAGTGCTTGGCCGGACTATACAGAATCAGGAAAAACTGACTGAGGATAGCCGCTCACTGCTTGATGTCGTTGTGGATTATACCTATGCGCTTGACACCCTCGACCGATACGACTATCAGGAGCTGAAGATTGAGGAGACAACCAAAAAAGAAGAGTTCCACGCCACATACGAAAACGCGATGGAGGTTATCTGCGAACTTCATGAGAAGTTTGGCGGCAGCACATTGTTTGGCAATGAGAAAGATGACTCTTTCAAAAGCTCCATCGGTCAGATTTATCAGACTTTCGACGGCATAGACCTTTACCCATCAGTCGAGGAGAAAGCAGCCATGCTTCTTTATCTCGTTACGAAGAACCACTCATTCAGCGACGGCAACAAACGCATTGCCGCCACACTTTTCCTATGGTTCCTCAATGGCAATGGCATCCTCTACAACGAGGACGGCACCAAACGCATCGCCGACAACACCCTCGTGGCCCTTACTCTCATGATTGCCGAAAGCCGTACCGAGGAGAAAGACACGATGGTAAAGGTCGTTGTCAATCTCATCAACAAGAACAATTGATTTTTCTTCTTGCCAGCCTTTTTCTCAGTGGCAATTTTTCTTTTCGTTGGCTCATATATACAAGTTCAGTTCGATTCGGGTATATATTGCCCGAACCAAACCGAACTAAAATTTATTTTTTTGCAAGGCAATCCTCTATGTGTGAAAACCAACTTAAGATTTCCCCATTAGGATCTCGGTCCATTAAAAGTGGATAAGTCATAAACTCTGAGAATACTTTGCTTAAGTACGTTTTAGCTTTATTCCCTTTCATTGCATTATCTAAATTATTTAATTTAGAGTACTCCTCGCCAAAAATCTTTGGGACATCAACAATATCCGTGTCTATATCTACATTATATGCATTCTTTATTGCTTCTCTATGCAGATAATTTTCTATCTCATACTTTATAGTCAGCGTTCCCCATGAACCATCGCCGCGAGAATTAACCTCATCTATTGATTCTTGATATTTAGCCACATCTGAATCATATATATGAATTTCAGGACATTTAAGATTTCTTAGATAGTGTCCCTGCACCCAATGCTTAAGAGAACTACCACCCATAGGGATTATAACAATCCGTTCATCATTGTCCAAGTCAACAATATTCGGATAATTCTCTCTAAGGCATCGACTAAAACTTTTTATTGCCACAACATCTGTTGGACCTTCTACACATATGAGGGCTTTGACACTGTGTTTTGTTGGGAATATGCCTAATGAGGAGGCAACTTGATTTAGCACCTCTCCCGATCCATCTAATACAGTAGTTTCTCCGTTATTTGCTTGTGTTACAAAACGCACACCCTCAATAGGGAGTTCAGATGCCAAATTAGGACTGTGAGTCGTAAGGATTATTTGACAGTGCTCTTCTTGAGATAGTCGTTTAAATGATTCAATCAAAATCATTTGATGGTTGGGATGCTGAGCGGTCTCAGGCTCCTCAATAGCATAAATTATATCGCTTTTTGACGTTTCTCTCGCTCTTCTTTCAGCAGCAGCTTTGAAGAAACTCACGAGAATCATTCTCCTGATACCGCTACCTCTCTTATTTAATGGGACTCCCTCATTTGTATCCATAGATATAGAAAACAACCCATTCCATTTCGTAGGACTCGGAGGTAAAAACCTTGGAAACAAATCATTTGCAAGCTGTCTATCAATTTGAGATAGTGCTTCTTGTGTGGATTTTGCAATAGAAATTGCCCTTTCCTTCACTTTTGCTTGAATTGCCTCTATTTCATTTTGAGCCTCCTTTAAAGCCTCTTGAATCGCTAATTTCAAAGGGTTTTGAACCTCATCATCAGAGTCCTTACTACTTCTATCACTTTGAAATAACGCAAAAATTGGCAAATACGATTCGATTCGTTGCCAAATGATTTTAGTATCTTCTTTACCTTTGGTTGCCGAAATGCTCGTTTCATTTAATTGCAGTTCCGGTAAGGACTCCCATATAGCTTTTCTCATGCCTGGATTTCCTTTTAACGGGACATCCAAACCCTTTGCTTTTACGATTTTTTGTAAGTCTCTTTCCTTAAGTGACAACAATGTGTCTTGCCCTTCAATGACAGGGTGCATTGCCACAATAAAAACTTCTTCTGACGGTTTGGACTTGCTGCAATCAAATTTTTTGGTTATTCTAATTGTATCATCGGCGATTGTTAGATATTCTTCCTCTAAAGAAGTTTCAGCGCCAGCATCAAGCACTATTTTTTCTGGCAATCCACAAAAATCGCAAGATATTGACACTTCTCGTGAGCTAGAAAATATATTACAATCTGACGAATCTATCTTAACAACATCATTATTGAAGAATATCTCCAACGCCTCTAGAACAGTCGATTTACCAACGTCATTTCGTCCAACGATAGTTGTCAAATCATCAAATGCTATAGTTACAGGGGATTTATAACAGCGAAAATTCTCTATTGTTATAGTCTTTAATTTCATTTCAGACGGATTTGGAGATTAAGTTTGAAATATACACATCCATCTTCACCCCGGTAGAGAGAGGCGTAGCCATGACGATGGGTCTTGCCTCGTTCTAGGTATGCGTTGGCAAAAAGGAAGTCTTCAAAACGATTCTTATCGTAGAAGTGATAGCAAAGGATTTCGCCGTCTTTTTTGACAACAAGATAGCCTCCGTTAGCATCGTAGCGACCTGTCCACTTTTTCGATGGCATCATACCAAGAGCCGCAGATGTAAGGAGATGCTTTAATTTGTATATATACACATCCTCCTTGTCATCCATATCAAAGCCGAGGGGATTACTTTCGGCCAATGGCTTGATAAGGTTGGAGAATGTTCTTTCCCCGGTGTTGAATTGTTCTACAAGGAGTTGAGCGATGGTCGGTGCAAGGCCATTATCCATCATTGCTAGGTTGGAGCGGAAAATGGAGTTGTCAACATGGTCGAATTGCAATTCCGCCCCTTTGCGGCGAACAGCATCAACACGATCAATTATTTTAGTCCGAGTTGCAATTGCATTGATATTTTCGATTTCTTCATCGGAGAAGTCCGCTCCTACGACCTTATAAGTGAAGTTGGTGGCACCACTCGCATTGAGAAGAGTTGAGTCTCCGCCAAGTTGCGATTTGATGCTGAATCCCAAGTTATTGTTCATTCGGGTTCTCTGATCATGCAAAACGATATGTATATCTGTTTTGTCAGAAGAACTTGCTTTGAGCGTTGAGCAGTAAATCTTGTCCATGAATGCCTGAGTTTTGGCCACAGAAAAAGAACGTGCACCAGCAGGTTTATTCTGCATAGCGGAAAGAAGATATTCGGCTTCATGCAAGAATTTTTCAGCAGACAGGCGCAACAGTTCAGTACCGTCGGCTTTCTGAATTACGATATCAGCATTGGAAACGAGGTAGTCATAGACACCTTCTTTCTCTTGACGAATAATCATGATTATAGGATAAACCAAATTCTTGATTTTTTCAAGGTTCTGATCTCCAGCATACACTTTACCCTCGCCGAGCAGTTTCAGTAAGGTATATATTTCACTCCATTCACCGATATTGCCGGTTATTTCTCTATTATTCATTTGGCAAAAGGTCTTTAGTGATAATTTGTGAACTTTCAATAATGTTGACATTTCCAGCCAACTCTAGTTGTTTATTGCGAAGCTCTTCTATAAATGTATCAAATTCAGGAGATGTACATAATATTGCTTTAGTCAGGCCGATAGCCTCACCATGTGCTATTTTTTTGTTTACAATATTGCATTCCTCTTGTGAAAGCGTGAGCAAATAGCACTCGGCATTACGATGGACATATTTGAGCGCAATGGCCTCCAAATCAGCTTGCTTATACCGTTCCCTTAATGATGTCTTAAGAGACAACGATATAGGGGCTTTGGGTGTGTAAAGGATATTATCAAATTCCACATTCGGAACAAAAGCTACTTTTGCTTGAAGATAAAATGGCATTATACCTTCTCGAACTAAAAGGGAATTGACAATCACTTCAAACATATTACCATTCAGGGAATTTGAAGTGCGTTGGCCATAATCTGATTGCTTGTACATTTCCCAGCAGCTCTTAATATAGTTTGACGGCTTCTCATATTCGAACTCCAAGAACGTATTGGGGGCGAATAGAGATTCAAAACATCTTACAGTCTCTCCTACACTTTTGAAAAGCTTTAGACGGACTAATAGATTTTTAGGACTACGTGGTGCCATATTAAAGAGCAAGAATTTTTTTATCAGATAGTACTTTGAGAAGTTGCGAGGCGGTCGCTTGAATGGCAGGGACAGCAACAGAGTTACCGAATTGTTTATACGCGGAAGCATCGGCAACCGGAATTTGGAAAACCGGAGAACCTTCCCCATCCTCGTATACAGGATAGCCTTGCAATGCGCCCCATTCACGTGGAGTCATTCTTCGCCATCCGTCTTTGTTGTATTCTCCTTTGATGCGAGTGGTCGGAGTGAGGTCAGTTTGACGAGTGTCAATGACAATATTGCGCTCGCGTCCCATACCGCCTACAACGATAGCGTTAGCGACTTCATTGTCACCGACAATAGCATATCCGAAACCATTACCTTTGCTTTCATGGCGGGCTTTATGTCTGATAAGGGTGTCAACATATGTGGTTGACAGGTAGTATTTAGAAGGGACTGGGTCTTTCTCTCTAACATCAATGAAATGCCTTGTCACCTCTTTCTGCTCAGGATATTTGAAGTCCTCTTTTGTTATGCCAAGGTCTTTGCGGAAGCCTACAATGTAAATGCGCTCACGATGCTGAGGAACACCGAAGAACATTGCATTTACGATTTGAGGGTCGGGCACGACATAACCGACTTCATCAAGAGTGTTCAAGATGGTTCTGAGAGTCTTGCCTTTATCATGAATCGCCAGTCCTTTAACATTTTCAAGGAAGAATGCTTTAGGCTGCTTGCGTCGAAGTATCTCAGCTACGTCAAAAAACAATGTACCTCTGGTCTCTTCAAAGCCCAGTCTCTTACCTGCAAGCGAAAACGCTTGACAGGGGAACCCGGCACATAAAATATCGAACCCATCGGGTATATATTTCTTTGTCTGTTCAGATGTTATATCCCCAAAAGGAACTTCTCCATAATTGGCAAAATATGTTTTTTGCGCTTGTGCATCCCATTCGGACGAGAATACGCATTGGCCTCCAAGGTTTTGAAGAGCCATTCTGAATCCGCCGATTCCCGCAAAAAGATCTATAAATGTAAATTTCGGATTCGTGGGACCGGGAAACGGAACATCATTCAAGTCATCGAACAATGAGCGTTGAAAAGGGCTCATCGGTTCACAGGCAATAGAGCAGTCTATATCAACCTTTTGGGGCAGAGGAGAATCTGTCCAAGCATCAATAAGGCTTTGTGCTTTTTCCTGATATATGTCACCGTACTTATTATCTTTCAACATAAGAGCATGGGTAACAATGGCAAGCTGAGCCGGAAACGGTATGACCGAACCGTCATCATAACAAGTACGCTCATCGAATATTTGAACGGGACCTGCCTTTTTATATCCCATATCCATAAGCGTGAAGGTCAGTCGATCTTTACTCATATTGAAGTTCCGTAAGGAGGTTTTGAAGCGTTATATCTTTATTCTTTGGCTTTAGCTGACATTGCCATATTTCAATAACTCGCCATCCAAATTCATGGAGTTTGGCAATGTTGATTCTGTCACGTTCAATATTGCCTTCAATCTTGGTCTTCCAGAATTCATGGTTGTTGACTGGAATAGTAGCATATCGACAATCTTTGTGTCCGTGCCAAAAGCACCCGTTAATGAAAATGGCCACCTTATACTTGGGAAGAACAATATCCGGTTTCCCGGGTAAATCTTTTCGGTGCAACCGAAAACGATAGCCATTGGCAAACAAAAAGCTACGCACCAAGACCTCGGGTTTGGTGTTTTTGCTCTTGATATGCGACATGCAACGACTGCGTTGCTCCTCCGACAGTACATCTGCCATATTAAAAAAGGAACTTCCCTGTAGGCAGACAGGCGACCAAGCCTTTATACGACTACAAGGAAGTTCTTAATATGTTGGTATAAGTTATACTTACATTAATCGGTCTTTGTCTGCGCAAGCGCATAGTATTCTGCAAAGTTACGAATTTTTTCTCAAAGTACAATTGTTTTTCATAGGTAGTTATCTACATTTTTACCAATTCATCTATCGACAAAGAAATAAGTTGTGAAGTTTATAGTGATTGGCCGAATTTAGTGCTTAAAGCCGCCGAGGGATTGGGGTCTCTCGGCGGTTTGGGGTTAGTGGTGCATTTTGGGGCCTTTGCGCTGTTGGGCTTTGAGTTTCTGCTGTTCCTTGAACTTGCGTTTGGCTTCATCGATGCTGAGACCGGGGTGCATTTTTAGGAAGTGTGCGAAGTCGTCGGACAGGCCTCCGCCAAGTACCATGTTGGTATCGTCTGCCGATTGGCTTCCGAGTGATGGCGTTGACAGGGTAATCGCCGGGGCTTTGGAGTGAGGCGCGACTGCGGGTGTCGGAGCTGTCTTGACAGTCGGAGCCATTTGACTTTTGAGGTTTGCCTCAAATTGGGTAAGTAAGCCGGTGGGCGTATAATTCTTGCCGATTTTGGAGGCGATGAAAGAATGATTGCCTTTAGCATAGATGAGGGTCTTAATCTCAAGTTTCTTTGCATCGGGATCTTTCCAAAGGCATTTCACATTCACGCCTCGCTCTTTCATCCTTCTCTGGAATGTCGGCCAGTCAGTGATGGATTTGTCTTTCAGGACTTCGTGGCCAATCTGCCGGATTTCGATACGGCTTTTCTCTGCACCTCTGAGTTTGGAGGTGTCAAGTGATAGACTGTCCTCGGCAATGGTCAGGCCATGGCGTTCGGTGATGTCGCGACATACGCACTTGTTGCGGTGCCAATTCGTGACGGGCTTGATGATTTTTCCGTCGTAATCCACACGGCTGAACATAAGGTGGCAATGGGGATGGTCGGCATCCGTGTGCCTGACAATAACGTATGGTGTGTTCTTTATCCCCATCGCTTCCATGTATTCTTTGGCGACCTGAGTCATGAACTCATCTGTCAGACGGTGAGCATCCTCCGGTGCGAATCCCAACGCAATATGTCCGCACGGGTCTTTGATTTTAGACCTTGTCAGTGTTGGCCGCTCGATGTCGGCGGCTGCTCTCTTGCGCCAGTCTTTTTCACCATCGGCAATCCTCACACCGTCGCTGTCGAGGATTTTCCAGACTCGTTTTTCTATCGGCTTGTCGTCCTGCTTGACACGTGTGATATAGTCCAGACAGCCTCCAAAACCGTT
>OFFB01001473.1_pt1 | contig 14036 bp, 9 predicted proteins | sample 1521281 | NCBI WGS metagenome assembly OFFB01 (sample SAMEA3504109, study PRJEB24116) | mouse gut metagenome | biome: mouse gut; feature: mouse-associated habitat; material: faeces | place: Denmark | collected 2011
ACATCGCCCGTGCACGTGGAGCAATGGGGAACATTTGTGAGAAACGTCAATGTCGACCCCGAGAAAGCCGTAATGGAAATGGGCGTGAACATCGAGAACCATAAAACGACAGATGCCAAGATCAAGCTTCTCACAAGCATCTACCGCCAAGACTCACTCGGGCAGCCCGCAGGCAATGAGATTACGGCAATAGAGCCTAAAGCTATGACCGTGAAACGCGGTCGTCAGGCAACCGCCCGCTTCCGGTTTGAAGTCGACAATCCTCAACTGTGGGACATCGACAATCCCAACTGCTATGTTGCCGTAACAAAAGTCATCGAGGACGGGAAAGAGGTGGATTCCTATAACACTCCGTTCGGCATACGCACCGTCGACTTCACCCAAAATGAAGGGCTCAAGCTCAACGGCAAGAGTGTGGCGATAAAAGGCGTGTGTATGCACCATGACTTAGGAGCATTGGGAGCGGCATTCAATGAGGTCGCCGCCGAACGACAGCTGCGTATAATGAAGGAAATGGGAGCCAATGCCATAAGAACATCCCACAATCCTCCCGCTCCCGAACTGGTGGCTCTGTGCGACCGCCTTGGAATGATAATGCAGCTTGAACTCGCCGACACATGGCAAAAGGGGAAACGCAAGAATGACTACCATATCCTTTTCGATGACTGGAGCGAGGCTGATATGCGGTCAATCGTGCGACACTACCGCAACCACCCCTCGGTGATAATGTGGAGCATAGGCAATGAGGTGCCCGACCAGACCTCAGAGCAGGGCACAATAATATCCCGCCGCCTTACAGCATACTGCCATGACGAAGACCCCACTCGCCCCACTTCATTGGGGTGCAACAAGAAGGATGCCGTGTTCCGTGACATCGTGAACAACGTCGACATTTTCGGGCTGAACTACAATCACGGAACATATCCTATATTTAAAAAACAAAATCCCACCCGCCGTTACCACGCCAGCGAAACCTCATCGGCGATAAGCTCGCGCGGAGAATACTTCTTCCCGGTCACTAATGATGTTAATGACAGCCGGTGGGAATTCCAACTTTCATCCTACGATGTGACCGCCGTTCCCTGGGGATGCGAGCCTGAAGACCAATTCAAGGTCAATGAGGAATACCCTTTCACTTTTGGAGAATTCGTATGGACAGGATTTGACTACATCGGCGAACCAACGCCATATAATAAGGACCTCACCAATCTCCTTAACTTCAGCGACCCCGCCGAACTTGAAAAAGCTAAGAAAGAACTGGAGGAACTTGGCAAAATCAAATCGCCGTCACGAAGCTCCTATTTCGGAATAGTCGACCTGTGCGGATTCCCCAAAGACCGCTATTACTCATATAAAAGCTACTGGCGCCCCGATGTGCCCACTGTACACATTCTCCCCCACTGGAACTGGGAGGAGCGTACAGGCGAAGTGACACCGGTCCACATCTATACTTCGGGCGATGCCGTGGAACTGTTCCTAAACGGAAAATCGCTCGGCAAGAAAGAGAAAAAGAACGCCTACGATCGCCTTATATGGGACGACGTGCGTTACCAACCCGGCACATTGAAAGCCATCGCCTACAAGAACGGTGAACCGTGGGCTGAGGAGACAGTGGAAACCACAGGCAAGCCCGCAGCTCTGCAAGTAATCCCTGAAAAAACAGTTCTGGACAATACAGGCTCCGACCTCTCTTTCGTGAAAGTGGCGATAGTCGATTCCAAAGGGCGTGTGGTGCCACGGTCTAAAAACCACTTGAAATTCACGGTCACAGGTCCCGTAGAGATTGTGGCAACCGACAATGGCGACGCAACAAGCCTGCTGCCGTTCCAACTGTCGGAACGCGACGCTTACAACGGGCTCGCCCTGGTGATACTCCGAGGCAAATACGGCGAATCAGGAAAAGCAACACTTAAAGTGGAGTCCAAAGGACTGAAAAAACAAAGCATACCTCTGCTTGTAAAATAACGCCCGTTATGACAAAATACATCCCATCTCTTTTGTTGGCATTGAGTTGCGCTTTTACTGCATCAGCGCAACTCAACACTGCCGGAACTCCGTGGGAAAACGAAGATTTTCTTTCCACCCCCACTTTTAAGGTCATTGAGGAAGATTCAATCCAATCCATCATATTTGAATCAATACCCTACAAAGGAGCGAAGAAATCGGTATTTGCCTATTATTCCTCTCCGGAAAAATTTCTCGGGGAAAAGAGCGATACAACGACAAAACATCCCGGCATAATCTTGGTGCATGGCGGTGGCGGCACAGCATTCCGAGAGTGGGTGGCAATGTGGGCTAAAAGAGGTTACGCCGCGCTCGCTCTTGACACTCGGGGAAATGGACCCGACCGACAGCACCTCAATGGAGGATTTGACGAGAATGGCAAAGAGACTCCATATTTCGATGTAACCCTTCCGCTTAATGAACAATGGGTGTACCAAGCCGTAGGAGATGTGGTAAACGCACATAGCCTGCTACGGAGCTTTCCGGAAGTCGATACCACTCGCACTGCCATAACCGGCATAAGTTGGGGCGGAGTTCTCACCTGCATAGCATCATCCCTCGACAACCGGTTCAAAGCAGCGGTGCCGGTATATGGATGCGGCTACCTATGGCAAAGCGGCAAGATGAAAGAGCAGTTGGACAAACTTCCGGAGGAGCAGAAAGAAACATGGATAAAACAATATGACCCCTCCCGCTATCTTTCCTTAATGACGCAGCCTATCCTGTTTCTCAACGGCACAAACGACGTGCACTTCTATCTATCGTCAACAGCTCAAAGCGCCTCCCTTCCCTCCAATTCAAGCACACTGATAAAACAAGGATTAAGACACAGTCATAAATATGGCTGGCAGAATGATGAAATCGAAACATTCATCAACCACAATTTGACCGACGGAATCCCGCTCCCTGAAATCACCAACGAAAAGACTGCTGAGGGCAACACCGTAACCGGCAAAATCAATTCCCGGTTTCCCATAAAAGATATATCTCTCAATTACACCACCGATTCAGGTGAGCAGAAAGAGAAGTACAATTGGTACAAGACCGATTGCTCCATCCACGGCGACACATGGAGCGTGACAGTGCCTCATGACGCAACGATGTGGTATATCAGCGCATCTGACACTAACGGCATTCTCACCTCAGGCACCATCCACTACCCGCAACCCTAATCCGTCCAAAAATAATATTGTAGGGACGCTCGGTTCGAGCACTCGCCATAACAAACTGAATATACGAAAAAACCGGGCAGCACTTCAACAGTCGCTGCCCGGTTTCGTTGATTATTGACTCTCGTTTGGATTATTTCGGAAGGTTGAATGCCTTGGTCATTTCCGACATTTGTTCGTCGCTCATGCCCACAGGCTTGAAGCCCATAGCGCAAGCATCCATGTAGATGTCGGCGCTCTTGGTGAGCACGTCGATCATGTCAAATGCCTCAAGCACGTTCTCGGCAACCGAGAATACACCGTGCTTTTCCCACATCACCACGTCATAGTCGTCGTCGATAGCCTTGATTGTAGCTTCGGCAAGTTCGTTGGATGAAGGAAGCATATAAGGCACGATACCGAGACCGCGAGGACAGAATGCCTTGGTTTCGGGGATCATGCTCCAGAGGATGTTGCTCAACACATCTTTCTTGAGGAATTCGGGGTTATGGCTCATAGCCACGAGCTCAATGGGGTGAGTGTGGACTGAAGCCTTGTAGTTGGATCCCTTTCCGATAAGATAGTTGTGCACGGCAAGATGAGAAGGAAGCTCTGAGGTGGGCTTCACCAGATTGTCGGCTATGATTTCATAGTGAGCGCAGTCATCGGTGATGCGGATAACAGAGCCGTTCTCCATAGGCCAGCGAGCGAGGTCGCGCATACGGCGGTTGGTGCCTTTGCAATAGAAATAGCAACCCTTGAGGTTGGGGAGTGTCATTCCGATGGGAGTGACAGGACCTATTGCGGGCATGATGCGTATAGCGTCGTCAACATACTCGGTGATGTTGACAGTGATGTTACCTCCATTGCGCTCAGCCCATCCCTTTTGCCAGAGATAGCCGGCGACTTCAGCCACGTCGTTCACTTGCTTGGCAAGCATCGGACGGTTTTCTAAGATAGAAGCCATTGTTCTGTGATTATATTAATAATTGGTTAACAAACTAAAGAATCTGAGGCAGGAACGTCGACACGATAAGCACAACGATACCTATGAGCAGCACCGCGCGTGTAGCTGAGGTGGTGCCTTTCCACTCGTTGAGGATGATGCCCCACACATTGGAGAAGGTGACGTTGAGAGCCATCAGGATACACCAGCTGAATGTGAGCAGCGTGGGTGAACCGGCGAGATAGCCCTTGCCGAGTGACAATCCGAAGAACTGGCTATACCAAAGAGCGCCTGCAAGACAGCAGAAGAGGATATTGTTGGCATAAAGCGATACCTTGCCATAATCCCCGAAAGTGCGGTTGCGGCTGTTCTGATAGAGACAGTACACGGCATTGGTCACGAAACCTCCGAGTGTCACCAGGAAGGTGGCGGGAAGCGTGCGGTAGATCTCTGCCGAGTCGGCGAAAGTGATGGTGCTGCCGAATTCAAGACCCACATTGAAGCATCCGCTCATCACACCGGCAAGCAGTGCGATGGCTATGCCCTTGGGGAAATTGAAGTCCTTCACAGCCTCCTTCTTCTCCTCCTCGCTCATGCTCTTCGACTTCATGCCACCGGCGATGCCGATGATGCAGATGCCCACGAGAGTCACCACCACGCCGATGATCACCGCTGCGGTGAGCTGGGCAAGGTAATGTCCTTCAGGGAAGAAGATGTTGAGCATCACCGGACCGAGGATGGTACCAAGACCGGCACAGGTGCCAAGCGAGATGCTCTGACCCAAAGCCACGCCGAGGTAGCGCATGGAAAGTCCGAAAGTCAAACCTCCCACACCCCAAAGGGCGCCGAAGAGGATGGTCATCCAGATGCGGAAAGAATTGTCGGCTGTAAACAGTTCACACAGGCTGTGCCCTGCCGGAACAGCGAGCAACGCGCCCAGGAAGGGGAACACAAGCCATGCGAAGACACCCTGAACAAGCCAGAAGCTCTCCCAGCTCCAGTCACGCACCTTTTTGATGGGCACGTAGCTGCTGGACTGGCAGAAGCTTCCGATTGCTATTATGAGAAGTCCTAATACGATTTCCATTATCTCTTGGAAGTAACGTCAACCTCGTATTTTTCTACTTCAGGAATGTAAGCCTCGCCTACAGGAACATTGTTCTTCAAGCAGAACATATCGTAAACGGCGTTCCAAGGCAGGTTCTTGCACTCTTCAAGAAGAGCGAGACGCTGGAATCTCTTGTCGTCGAGCTCATACTTGCGGAGAGTGGCGATCGGCTCAAGAAGAGCACGGAGCATACACTTCTGAGCGGCACGGCTACCGATCACGTAAGCGCCGATGCGGTTGAGTGTTCCGTCGAAGTAGTCAAGACCGTAGTGTACGCGGTTAAGCGCGCCGGCACGAACGATTTCGCTGAAAAGATCCATAGTCGGGTCGTCCATGATAGTCACATGGTCAGAGTCCCAACGGATAGGACGGCTCACGTGGAGCATCAATTCAGGCACGAAAAGCAACATAGCCGAAACCTTGTCGGCAACGCTTTCGGTGGGGTGGAAGTGACCGGTGTCAAGAGTGATCATCATGTTGTTCTTGGCTGCATAAGAGGTGTAGAAGTCATTGCTTCCCACAGTGTAGCTTTCAAGACCGATACCGAACACCTTGGACTCAACGCAGTCCTTCATCCAGTCATACTTATGCTCGAAAATCTGGTCAAGAGAATCCTTAAGCAGCTCGCGATACATATAGCGGTTGACAGTGATGTCCTTGCTTCCGTCATGTACCCATGTGTTCATGATACACGGATCCTGCTGAGCTTCACCGATAGCCTGTGAGATGGCGCGGCAACGCTTAGAGTGTTCGATCCAGAAGTCGCGGATAGCCTTGTCGGGGTTTGAAAGGCTGAGGTCACCGCTCTTGGGGTGAGAGAATGAAGTTGAGTTGAAGTCAAGCTTAATATCGTTAGCCTTACCCCAGTCGATCCAGCTCTGGAAGTGTTCAACCGAGCACTGGTCACGGTCAACGAACTTGCCGCCGAAGTCTCCATAGATTTCATGGAGGTTAAGACGGTGCTTTCCGGGGATAAGTGACATAGCATAAAGGATATCGGCACGGAGTTCCTCGATGTTGCGAGCCTTTCCGGGGTAGTTTCCGTTTACCTGGATACCACCGGTGAGTGAGCCGCCCTGGTTTTCAAAACCGGCAACGTCATCAGCCTGCCAGCAGTGCATGCTGAGGTGGAAATCCTGCATCTGTTCCAATACCTTATCTGTGTCAACGCCTACAGCTGCATAGCGTTCTTTAGCGATTTCATACGCTTTCTTTACTTGTTCTTCTTTCATGATTTTAGTGTTTGATTATGGTTAAAAAATTCTTATATGCGTTCTCCCACTTCTCGTTGTCGGCGGGAGCAAATTTGTCAAGCTCTATGCTGTTGGAGATGATATAACGCATCTCGTGAAGCGAATTGACACTGCCCGATGCCTTTGCCTGCATCATGATATTGCCGATAGCGGTAGCCTCGGCAGGACCGGCAATGACCGGAAGTCCGATGGCATTGGAAGTGAACTGGTTGAGGAGCTTGTTGCGGGAACCGCCGCCTATCACATGAAGACGATGCACGGGGTTCACCGATATCGAGCTGAGCACCTCAAGAGTCATCTTATACTTAAGAGCAAGGCTCTCGAAAATCATTCTGATCATCTCGCCATGATTCTCGGGAACGCGCTGACCGGTCTTGCGGCAGTATTCCTTTATAGCCTCAGGCATATTTGCCGGAGCCACAAACATGGGATCATCAGGATCGATGAAGGCTACAAATTCAGGGGCAGCCTCGGCAAGAGCCACCATCTCAGGATAAGAATAAGCGGTGCCCTCTTTCTTCCATGCCTGCAAGCACTGCTCCACAACCCACATTCCGGTGATATTCTTCAGGACTCTGATAGTGCCCTCTATGCCACCCTCGTTGGTGATGTTGTAGCTTTCGGTCTGCTCATTGACCACAGGCGACGGGGATTCAAGTCCCATCAACGACCATGTGCCTGAGCTCAGGTAAGCGAAGCACTCGTCGGTAGCGGGAACAGCAGCGACAGCCGATGCAGTGTCATGCTCGCCCACGGCAACAACGGGAACTTCGGGAAGTCCCACCTTGGCGGCGATGTCAGCTTTCAGAGCGCCGATGACTGTGCCCGGCTCCACGATAGGTCCGAACTTGTCGGGGGTAAGCCCCACCGACTCAAGCACCGTATTGTCAAACTGGCGGGTGGCGGGATTCAAAATCGCGCCGGTCGAGGCGATTGTATATTCTGTCACAATCTTGCCCGTGAGCAGATAGTTGAGAAGGTCAGGAATGAAAGCGATCTTCACCGCGTGCTGCATCGGGAACAGGCGGCGCTGTTCATTGAACTGGAACACGGTGTTGAAGTCAATATGCTGGATGCCGGTGTGGGCGTAAAGCTCACGAGCGGGCATTACGCTGTTGAAATAGCGTTCGGCGGCGCCGATGGTCGATTTGTCACGGTAAGCGTAAGGGATGCCCATGATGTTTCCGTCAGGGTCGATGCATCCGAAATCCACGCCCCATGTGTCGATGGCGATTGACTCAGGCTTTACACCGCGTTTTCCGGCTTCAGTCAAGCCGTCGAGAATGTGTCCGTACAGTGAGAATATATCCCAGTGCAAGTGGCCGTTCACCTCAATCATTCCGTTGGGGAAGCGGTTAAGCTCCTCCGCCGAGAACTTGCCGTCGGCATCAATAGAGCCAAGGATGGTGCGCCCGCTTGTGGCGCCCAGGTCGATGGCAATGTATTGTTTCTTTTCCATTATGTTTAACTGGTTTTATTGGTTAATTTTTTCAGTCTGTGTGAAATATGCTCAGCATTTCATGATATTGCATCCTGTGGCTACTTCTTCACCGTCACCTTCAACGGATGCTTCAGGCAATCGGAATATTGCGACAGATACAGGTCCCATCCGGCAGGATTGGCGGGAGCATACGGATTTTTCTCCCATATTGAGCCCCAGTAATATACATAGTCCTTTCCGGGAGTGTACTCACTGACTGTGAGAATGTGTCCCAATGCGTCGCGTGCGGGTTCCGATACAGGCTTGTAGCAGATGGTTTCCACCGGTTCAGGCACTACGGCGCCGATATAGATGACTCCGTTGCCATTCTTGGTGTTGTCGGTTGAGTCAGTGTAAGCGATATATTGCTTCGCTGTGTCAAATGAATAAGCGTAAGGGTTCTGCTGATGCACCACGATGCCGTTAGCCACGCGGTGAGGCTTGGTGAGGCCCTTGTAGCTAACCTCGGTACGGTTGAGGCATGAATTGGCGTCACACGTGATGAGACGGCTCTCCACCACCCCTTCTTCGCCCTCGATGGTCACGGGACGATAGGTGAGACGCACCGTGAAGCGCAACGGTCCATCCTGAAGCACCTCCTGCTCCTTCCAGCACCAGGGGAATATAATCTCGCCATTTGAGTCGAGCAGGGCTGCCGTGCCTCCGCCAAGAGTGTTGGCAACGATATACGGGTCGCCGCCGTTGCCGTAATCCTTATGGAGCGACTGGCGCTTTTTCTTGTCGGGATCGATGCTCGCTTTGTAGCGGAGTTCGAGCACAAGCGAGTCAGTCACGCTTTTGGTCCACATATCATAGCCGAAACCGCGCTCTCCACGATCCTGAAGAGCCGGTCCGTAGGCGGTGAAGCAGGCGCGGTTGTTCTCCCAGCTGAAGTTATCCTTATGCTCCGGGAAAAGACGGCCGTGCACCACCGGTTTTACCGGCGCGGGCTTTCCGGCTTTCAATGTGTAGGTCACTGATGATTTTGCTCCCACTGTCACGGGAAACACCACCAGGTCATCATAAGTGATCTGATAAGGAATCTCCTTGTTCTCCTTGTCGAGGATCACGAAGTCGCCCTTTACCTGCGACTTGATATTTTTAAGAGGCACTTCGGCAAGTTCGCCGGCACGCTCAAAATCAAGAGGATTCTCAACCTTGATTGTCGCCGCAGAGCATATCATTCCGATAGCTGCCATTGATATTAACGCGATTGCTTTCATCTGTATCTGAGTTTAATATATACTTAACTTTTCTTGTTAGTTTCCGTCAGGTTTGACGATATCGGCACCTGCCGCCGGAATCCATTGAAACTCTTCCCAAGAGTCAGGACGGCAAGGATCATAGTCCACAAAATCACTTCTGAGATGCTTCACCGGCTCAAGTCCTGCCTCCTTCATCCCCATCACCACCATCTTGGCTATCTCGTATGCGCCATAAGGATTGAAATGGGTGTTGTCCTCAAGCGGGTCGGTCTGTCCCGGGAATGTGTTGGCGGGATAATGCACCAATGAACGCTTGCTGTTTTCATAACCCAGCGTCTCAAAAAATTCGCGGGTCATCCGGTTAAGATCGATTACCGGCACTCCCTCGCGGGCGGCGACAGCCTTCATGGCAACGGGAAAGTCGCCGTGAGTGTCACGTATGGTCACACTGTCTTCAAGGAAATTGCGGCGCTGCGTGGGGGTGACAAACACGATGTTGCCCCCGGCTTTACGCACACGGTCAACGAATATCTTCAGATTATGAGCGAAATTGTACCATGCCCCTGATCCGGGACGCTTCTCTTTCTCATCATTATGCCCGAACTCCACCAGCACCCAGTCGCCGGGACGCAAGGTGGTCATGATTTTATCAAGACGTTTATGAGCTAAGAATGTCGAGGTTGAAAGTCCGCTCTCGGCATGGTTGGATATTACGATATTGTCATCAAACCACCGTGGAATCATCTGACCCCAGCTTGCCCAGGGTTCCTTGTCATGGTCGACCACGGTTGAATTGCCACACAGATATATGGTAGTGACGGTTGAATCGGCAGGCTCTACAGTAATTCTCTGCACGGCAGGAGCCTCGCCGGTGATTTCGACAGTCAGTTTATTGTCCCAGTTAAGATAGCTTTTCTCTCTCGGTTTGAGCGACACCGAGCTTTTGTCATCAATGCGCGGATTGCGCTTGTTGACGATAAATGACACTGTTTTGGTCTCCCCTTTGCGGGTTGCGATATTTTCCGCCATGAGACGGCGGTTTTCAGCTCTCACGGTAGTGTTTGCCTGACTTTTTTTGGAGCCTACATCAAGTGTCACTTTATAATTTCCGTCAGGCACCTTAACTGAAAAGAAGAACGGTGTGGAAATGCCTTTCTTCACTTCAGGAACCGACTCATAGCCGTAGCCGATTGAGTCACTGTACAGCGGCAACGGATTTTTTGCCGATGTAAAATCAAATGTCTCCGCCAATACAGCAAGAGGCAAGAATGCGATGAGTAGTGATATTATCTGCTTCACGATATTTTAAGAGTCAGTCCGGCAGATAAAAAACATCCTGCCGGACTGACACTATGATTTAAAGGGTAACCCCGGTTTTAAATATTGCTATTTCTTTTGCGCCCACCTTCTCATGATGAAGCTGTTCGCCATTGGCAGTAGCAAGCACCTTGTCAACAAGACGCGCGAGCACTGAAGCCGCGGTCTCATCCTCAACAAGCGTTCCGGCATTGAAATCAATCCAGGTGTGCTTGAGAGCTGCAAGCTGGCTGTTGGTGGAAATCTTCATCGTGGGTACGAATGTTCCGAACGGAGTGCCGCGGCCGGTGGTGAACAACACCATCTGGCATCCTGACAATGCCAATGAGGTAGATGCCACAAGGTCATTGCCGGGAGCGGTCAACAGGTTGAGACCGTTGAGCTTGATGGGCTGAGCATAGTTCAACACATCAACCACAGGCATTGAACCGCCCTTCTGCACGCATCCGAGTGATTTCTCCTCAAGAGTGGTGATGCCGCCCTTCTTATTGCCCGGTGAGGGGTTCTCATAGATGGGCTGACCGTAGGAACGGAAATATCCCTTGAAATCGTTGATCAAATGGACGGTTTCATCAAATACTTTCTCATCCTTGGCACGGTTCATGAGGATAGTCTCGGCGCCAAACATTTCAGGCACCTCGGTCAACACTGTGGTTCCGCCATGAGCTATCAACCAGTCGGAGAAGAGACCCACAAGCGGATTTGCCGTGATGCCCGACAGACCGTCGGAACCACCGCACTTCAATCCCACGCGAAGCATCGACACGGGAAGCGGCTGGCGCTTGTCGCCCTTCATCTTCTCGATAAGCTCCTTGCAGATTTCAACACCGGTTTCAACCTCGTCCTCAACTTCTTGAGCGATAAGGAACTTCACACGGTCGTCATTCCACTCGCCGATCTCCTCCTTGAGTGCCGACACCTGGTTGTTCTCGCAACCGAGACCGAGCACGAGCACACCGCCCGCATTAGGATGCTTCACAAGCGCAGCGAGAGCCGCACGGGTGTTGGCATGATCCTGTCCCAGCTGAGAACAGCCGTAGTTGTGAGTGAAGGCGCGGATGTCATCCACGTGCGACAGGTCGCACTCCTTCTTGAGGCGTTCGATGATGGCGTTAGCCTGACCGTTGACACAACCTACTGAAGGCACTACCCACAGCTCGTTGCGGATACCCATCTTGCCGTCGGGACGCAGGTAGGCATTGATTGTCACCTGCTCGTCGCTCTTGGTGGTGTTGGGTTCGGTAGGAGCGTAAGTGTATTTGAGGTCATCGCTGAGGCCGGTTTTGAGGTTGTGGGAATGAATCCATTCACCGGCGGCGATATCGCGGGTGGCTACACCGATCGGGTAGCCGTATTTTATTACGGCTTCCCCTTCGGCGATATTGCGTAAAGCGAATTTGTGACCACGGGCGATATCTTCCTTCAAGGTCACGTTGTCGTCACCTTCCGACCATACCTCACCCGCTTTCACGCCGTCGACAAGTGTCACTGCCACATTGTCGGCTTTGTTTATTTTCAGGATTCGCTTCATTAATGTTTGCTTAAAAAGTTCTTAAGAGCTTTTTCCATGCCTTCGGTGTTGATTTCCTTGAGGTATTCAGCCACCTTAGCTACAAATCCGGGAACGATTGCTGCGAAGTCGCGCACGAAGATGCCGCTTTCGCTCACAATCTTCTTCACCATACCCTCGACATCGTTTTCATCCCAGTTGTTGCGGATGTAAGCGATGTGCTCCTGATTGTCATCGGGCTCGAAGCCTGACTTGGGACCATAGAGAGCCAACAGAGCTGCAAATGTGAAGCATTCGTAGTCGGCGATCTTGCCAGCCTTTTCCCAGTTGTCCTTCACAGTGTCGAAGTTACGGGCTTCCCACTTAGAAAGAGAGTTAAGGGAGATAGACTTAAGCATGTGCTTGATGTAGGGATTGTAGAAGCGTTCAAGAATGCCTGCGGCAAATTCCTGAAGTTCTTTCGGATCCTCGTCAATCATAGGAAGCACTTCCTTAGCCACCATGTCGTTGACAAACTTGTTGATCTCAGGAGTGTTGAAAGCGTCCATCACGGTTTCGCAACCCATCTGAAGAGCTACGGGAACCATACCGGTGTGAGAACCGTTGAGGATGCGCACCTTCTTGTCGCGGAACGATTTGATCGACGGCATGAAAAGCACGTGAAGACCAGCCTTGTCGAGAGGCAACAGCTTGCGCACTTTTTCGTAGCCCTTGCCACCGATAGCCCAGAGGTGATAAAGCTCACCCTTCACTACGAGGTTGTCGTCAAAGCCAAGTTCTTCTTTGATTTCGTTGATAGTGTCGCGCGGGAATCCCGGGACGATACGGTCTACCAATGAATCGCTGAAAGCCTCTTCCACCCAGTCGATGAAGTCCTTGCCGAGGTTGGCTTTCTCAGCGTGTTCGAGCACATACTTGTGGAGAGTGGTGGCGTTGTCTTCGATAAGCTCGCAGCAGATGATGTTCAAGCCCTTCTCCTTGTCGCCGTTGTAATGTTTGAAGCGGCGGTAAAGAAGGTTGGTCATCTTGCCGGGATAAGTCTTCGGAGCATCGCTGAGCACGTCATCTTCCTCCATGCGGATACCGGCTTCGGTAGTGTTGGAGATGATGAATTCAAGTTCCGGAGAGAGGATCACCTCTTCATAGTGTTTGGGATCCTTGCCGGGAGAGAATGACTCCTGGATAACCTTCACAAGACGGGTTTCCTTTTTGGGTTTGCCATCCTCTATACCTTCGAGATATACGTGATAGAGATTATCTTGCTTGTTGAGAGTATCGATTACAAAGCTGTCGGAAAAACGTGGTTCGATAACAGCCACACCGGCATCAATAACGCCCTTTTCGTTGGCGATATCAAGTTGCCAGTCTACGAATGCGCGGAGGAAGTTTCCTTCACCGAACTGAAGCACCTTAACAGGATGCTTTACTACATCTACAGTTGTGCTGTTTAATGGTTTAATCATTGTTATTTTAGTTTTTATGGTTGGTTGTTTTTTAGATTTTATTTCACCTCGATCACCTTATAGCGCGGCACAAGGAGCTTCATGATGCACCAGCCCACGAGATAAGCGACTCCGCAGATACAGAAGATGATGAAATAACCGGCGGGCTTGCCTTCGAAGCCCATGAAACGCATGTGGGTCTCAGCAGCGTAGTCAAACAGACGGCCTGAGCCGAGGTTGATAAGGAATGATCCCACACCACCTGCCATACCGCCGATACCGATGATGGTAGCGATGGTCGATTTGGGGAACATGTCACCAACCACTGAATAGATGTTGGCAGACCATGACTGATGCGCAGCTCCGGCAATACCTATGATGATTGTAGGCCACCAGTAGGAGAAGTTTCCAAGAGGCTGTGCGAGAAGAGCAAGAAGCGGGAACAATGCAAAGATAAACATCGCACGCATACGTGCCGAGTAAGGATCGAGCTGAGGATTCTTATCCATAATGATAGTCGGGAGTTTGCCTCCATATATCGACAGCATCGTGATGGCATAAAGCACAAAGATAAGAGTCATGGCTGTCGAGGTATCTGAGGCGAAACCATACACATCGGAGAT
>OFFB01001485.1_pt1 | contig 13916 bp, 13 predicted proteins | sample 1521281 | NCBI WGS metagenome assembly OFFB01 (sample SAMEA3504109, study PRJEB24116) | mouse gut metagenome | biome: mouse gut; feature: mouse-associated habitat; material: faeces | place: Denmark | collected 2011
TAGTGATAAATAATATTTATATTTTTAAATAAAGGTGACATAAATGAAGAACAAAAACGGGTTTACGCTTGCAGAAACACTGATTACATTAGGTATTATAGGAATAGTTGCTGCAATGACTATTCCAACTCTAATAAATGGTTACAAGGCTTCACAACTTCGTTCTCAATTTCTTGAAGCATATTCTATTCTAAATCAATCAACAAGACAAATGATAGCTGATGAAATATCCATTGATTGCGCAAGTTATGGGCAAGGTATTGGAGGTTTATATAAAGTTTTTTCAAAATATATGGTTGGCGCAACAGATTGCGGAAGTATAAGATATGGAGATAAATGCAAAGCTATATTACAAGCGGCATCGTTTTATAAAACCCTTAACGGAAAATATTATTTAGGAGATGCATGGTCAGACGATGGAACACTTATACTGCAAAACGGAATGACAATAAATTTTGAAAATCCACCCAATCATCCGGACAATAAATGCTATATGTTTATAGATATTAATGGCGCAAAAGGAAAACCAAACAGACTTGGATATGACGTATTTACATTTCAATTATTAGATGGTAAAGAAGAGATTGTACCAATGGGAGAACCTCGTTCAGCATATCCGAATTTAACAAAAGAATGTAACTATAACAGTTATTCCATGGTGAATGGAATAGCCTGTACTGTTAAAGCAAAAGACGATCCTGATTACTTTAAAAAATTACTTAAAAACATCAAATAACATAAGTTAATAAAAAAGCCCTCCAAAAAGGAGAGCTTTTTTATATCTCGTTATTAAATTACATATCTTTCAGGAAAGATTCGTAATTTCTTGCCAGTAAGTGAGTTTTAACCTGATTGATTAAATCAAGTGCAACCCCAACCATAATGATTAACGATGTTGCCCCGATACCTTGCAAGGTTTCAATATGTGTAAGACCGCTTGCCATAGACGGAACAAGAGCAATAATACCTAAACCGATTGCACCGATAAATGTAGTTTTAGATAAGATTTTATCAAGAGCTTCGGCTGTCGGTTTACCCGGTTTAATACCAGGAATTGATGAACCGTACTTTTTCAGGTTATCTGCAATATCTTTTGGCTGCATATTCGGCATAATTGAAGCGTAGAAGAATGTTAACGCAATAATTAAACCTACATACAAAAGATAATACACAACACCATCCGGACTTAACCAATGATTCAATGACATAACAAAGTTTTTAACAGCCATTGATTTAAAATTAGCTTGTCCGACAAGTGCCAAAATTGTTGACGGGAACAATAAAATAGCTATCGCAAAGATAATCGGCATAACCCCGCCCGGATTAAGCTTGAACGGAATAAATGAATTCATACCGCCATAAACTTTATTACCAATTTGTCTTTTTGGATTTACAATAACTACTTTTCTGACAGCTTCCTGCATAATTACGATTAGAATCATAGCAGCAAAGAATATAGTTAATAAAACCAATAATCCCATTTGCATTTGAGAGCTTGCTTTTACTAACTGCATTGTTCTTGACGCATAAATCGGAATACCAGATAAGATACCGCAGAAGATTACAAGCGAACCTCCGTTACCGATACCGTTTTCTGTAATCAATTCTGAAATCCACATTACAAGAACAGCACCTGCTGTCAAAACACATATTGAACTTACATAGAACGCAATCGGATTAACCGTAGAAATTATAGCGCCCGGTAAATGATGCAAGTACAACATGAAAATAAATGATTGGAAAATTGCAAGTACAACAGTAAATACTCTTGTATACTGAGACAATTTTCTTCTGCCTGCTTCTCCTTCTTCTTTTTGCAGTTTTTCCAAAGCCGGAATAACTACAGAAACAAGCTGAACAATAATTGAAGATGTGATAAACGGTCCAATTCCTAAAGCAAGGATAGAAACCTTACCTAAAGCACCGCCTGAAAACAAGTCCAAAAATCCGACAATATTATTACCTTGAGCAATATTTGCAAACACCTGGTTATTAATACCAAATAAAGGCATTTGCACACCGAATCTCCAAACTGCAATCATTAAGAATGTGAAAATAATCTTCTGTTTAAGTCCGGAAGCATTCCACATTGACATCAAATCTTCAGTTGTAGGCATTTTTACACCTTGTTGTGCCATTATACTAACTCAACCTTTCCGCCGGCAGCTTCAATTTTTTCTTTTGCTGATGGAGTTACATAAGCAGCTTTAACAGTAACAGCAGATTTAATTTCGCCGTTTCCTAAAACTCTTAAACCAACGCAAGTAGGGTGGATTGTTAATTTTTCTCTTAATGATTCTAATGAAATTTCTTTCATACCTAAATCATCAAGTCTGCCAACATTGATTTGAGCATAGTTAAGTTTAGAATAAACTTGGAAGCCTTTCAATTTTGGCAATCTTCTATAAGCCGGCATTTGACCGCCCTCAAAACCTCTTTTACTAGAGTTACCTGATCTTTGACCTTCACCGTTATGACCGCGGCAAGAAGTTTTACCGTGTCCTGATGAACGTCCGCGTCCTACTCTTTTTGATTTAGATGTAGAACCTGCAGCAGGTCTTAAATCTTCTAATGTTATATTTGACATATTATTTTCCTTCTTTCTTTGTACTTTATAATATATTTTTATACACTATACGGGCAACTATTTAACAATTTCTACAAGGTGAGAAACTTTGTTAACCATACCCATAATTGTAGCTGATTCTGAATGTTCTACGATTTGATCTTTTTTAGATAAGCCCAAACCTGCAACAACTTTACGTTGTTTATCAGAAGAGCCGATTAAACTTCTAACAAGTTTAATTTTAATTGTATTAGTTTTTTTATCTGCCATGATTTAATTTCCTTATAATTTTAAATTCTTACTCATACTAGTTTAAAAGTTCAGCCATTGTTAAGCCGCGTTTTTTAGCAACTTCATTGAACGGAGTCAATGATTTTAAAGCTTCGATAGTAGCATTAGCTGCGTTTAGCGGAGATTTAGAACCTAAAGATTTTGAAAGAATATTTTCAATACCGGCAAGTTCTAATACTGAACGAACAGCACCACCTGCGATAATACCTGTACCGGCTGAAGCAGGTCTTAACATAACAGCACCTGCACCTGATCTTCCTGTGATTGGGTGAGGAATAGTTGTTTTGAAAATAGGTACTGTAATAACATTTTTTCTACCATCAGCAATAGCTTTTTGGATAGCAATAATAACTTCAGATGCTTTAGCACAACCGATACCAACTTGACCTTTTTGGTTACCAACGATTACGATTGCACGGAAGCTTAATTTTTTACCACCTTTAACAACTTTTGTTACACGGCTGATTTGAACAACTCTTTCAGTCCATTCTGATTGAGGTTTTTCTTCTGTAGTTTCGATTTTTTGTTTTCTACCGCGGCCTTTTCTAGCTCTGGATGGTTTTTCTTCTGCAGCAGTTTCAACAGTTTCTTCAGCTTTAACTTCTTCAGATACTGTTTCTACAGCTTCAGTTACATTTAATTCTTCATTGTTTTCCATTGATTTTACCTTTCTTGTAATTTTACTTCTTAAGTTTAGTAATTAATTATTTTCAGGTTTTGGGTTACCCGACATGTAAAAATACGCCAAACAACAAGCCATTACAGCCATTTGGAATTCGTATTTAATTTTTAACTTCTGACAAGGGTAAATGTAACATGAATAAAGCACAGTGTCAAGTACTATGTAAAGATGTTCTACGACTTTTCCATCAACAAATAATCCAGAGTTTTACCATAAAAAGATGCAAATGTATATGCATTCGTTAATGAAATTTTATGCTTCCCGCTTTCAACATTAGAAATATATACAGAACTAAAATCCAGTTTTTCTGCGACTTCTTCCTGAGTAAGCCCTAGTCGAATTCTTTCAAGCTTTATATTTAACCCGAATGTCTTTAATAATTTATCCATAGTTTAATTTTATAATCTTGACTTTAAATTTCCTATAATCTATAATTTAATCGACATAAACTGTAGTTTAAATTAGAGGAGAAATTATGATAAAAAATATTACTTTATCAGGTGCTGAGCACGTAGTTAAATTAACTAATGAGCACTGCAGGTCGTGCACAGATGTAATAAGTGCTAAAATATGTAGCATATTGCCCACTCCGGCCGAGGATGGTTTTACTTTAGCAGAGGTCCTCGCCGGACGGGGTAATATGCTACCAGTATTTTCTAAAGCTGGTTTTACTTTAGCTGAGGTTCTAATCACTCTTGGCATAATTGGTGTTATTGCTGCTATTACTATATCTGGTTTGATTAATAACTATAAAGCTCACAGACTTCATTCACAATTTTTGAAATCGTATTCAACAGTTCAACAGGTATTTAAACAGATGGAATCTGATGATGTATCTTTAGACCCGTCAACGTATGCCGGATATTCATTTTATAAAGTTTTTATGAGATATTTAACCGGTGCAAAAGATTGTGGAATTGGAGATCAATCAACACCTTGTTACTATGCAAGGGGTGATAATCCTAATAAGTATAAAACATTGCATAGAGCAGATATTGTCTGGCGTGGTGATAATTATTTTGATGATGGGCAAATTTTACTTTCTGACGGAACATTAATTTTATTCAATAATAGATTTTTAGTTTCAACTGTTCCGATGGAAACAGATGGGAAAATTTTTATTTCTGTTGATTTGAACGGTTATGTGAATCCGCCAAATATTTGGGGGTATGATTTATTTACGTTTGAATTTTTAGATGGTGAATTACGAACAATGGGTGATAGAGAAACTTTTCATAAGAATTTGGACAGGTACTGTAATATTAATAGTACAGATGGTTTAAACGGGGTTGCCTGTGCACATAAAGCAAAAACAGATTCTGATTATTTTAAAACTGTAGTTAAAATTTTTAAATAAAATTACAAGTTTAACCCGTTTGTCTGGCAAAATGCATTAAGTAAACTTTTTTTATTATCAATTTTTTCTCTCAGGTTGGTATTTTTTGTTGATTTCAAAACTATATCCATCGCTTTATTATACATGGAATCAGCTCCTTTAAGATATTCAAGCTGGTTTTGGGATTGTACTGTGCCTAAGTCCTGATAATAATTTCCGTATAAGAAGTATATTTTTGATGTCAGATCATTCATATTGTATTTTTTAGTTAAAATCATGGCTGATTCAAGGTTAATCTTAGCACTTTCATAGTCTGAGAGTTCCATATAGGCTTTTGCTAAAAGAACTTTTAATAATACGATAAAGAAAGTATTATTAATTCTTGGGTTTTGTGCTATATCAAGTGCTTGGGAAGCTATTTCAATACAGTTTTTCGGATTTTCGGTAACCATTGTGGCTTCTGCTATTAAATACCAGGTTAAAAGAGCCCCCATAGCCATTTTTTTGTTTGCGAAATATGTAACCTGTTCATTATAAATATGCACGGCATGTTTTGCCTGTTTGGTTTCGTAGAAAAGTTTCCCTAAGAAAGTTTTGAAGATATTTTTCAGAAATTCATTTCCTGAATCTCCTGCTGTTAGAGTTGAATCAAACAGGATTTCCTGCATATTATCAAGTTCTTTTGTAAGGTATTTATTTGTAATTGTAATCAGGTTAAAGTAGTTTACAATATCACAGGTTTCAGGGTCAAGACTATTGATATCAATGTATTCAGCCCCGAAACGGTTTGAGATATCAGCCAGCACTTCCTGACTTGTCTGGAAGTTGCCTTTCATAGTGTTAGCGTAAGCCAGTACAAGTTTTGTTTTGCAAATTAAAGTTTCATCATTGATTTTGTGTTTTTCAATTATTTCAAATAAAAGCGATAGAATTTCAAACGCACGGTCGTTTCCTTGAAGTGCCAGAGCTGTAGCCAGAGCAAGGTATACTCTTAACCAGGTGTCATATAAAAATCCAAGCGGAATTGTTTTATTCAATCGCGGTTTTGAGATGTGTGAATTTAATACAGGCATGATGTCGTTATCAATTAAATTAACGACTTCTCCGCAGTTTCCGATACTTATAAGTGACGGTAGTTTTGAAGCTTTTATCATCGCTTCTTCTATATCCTGGCTTTCTGTAAGTTTTTTTAATACATTATCTACACATTCTACATCACCAAAATAGTTTCCGATTTTTTTACAGCACAGTGATAAGTAGCCTAAAAGTTCAATTTCACGTGCTTCATCGTTGTTTGATTTAGCGTTTGATATAGCATCAGGAAGAAATTCAATTGCTTCTTCAGGATCATATTCAGTTAAAAGTTTCCCAAGCCGTTCACTGATATTGTATCGTATATTTAATGTTTCATTTTCATTGAATTCATTTAAAAGCGCAAGGCATTGTTTTTGAGCAATTACGTAAAGATTTACATCGCCGATATATGAAGCAAGTCTTGTTGTTTTGGTCCAAATATCAAATGCCATACGGTTTTCTTTTAAATTGTGTGCAATCATTGCCATAGTTGCATTTGTATTTAGATTAAATACGCTGATTGCTTTACCGATTTTCATATTAATATCTTCGAATTCGGAATCACGCTGAATATTTGTTAAAATAGTTTCCCACAAAAGCAAGTTGTTGAATTCATAAAAAACTTCATTATATGGTCTTACAAAATTGGATTTTGCTAAGAATGACATTATGTCATTGAATTCGCGGCTTTTTAGAGCAAAAATTTCTTTTAATAATGCAAGATTGATTCTGTCACCTAAAATTGCTGCACCGCAAAGTAGTTTATGTGCTTCTTTATTTGATTTTTTTAATGTTTCAAGACGTTCTTTAATAAGTTCTGAAAATGTATTTGGCATTAAAAAAGCTTTATCTGAAATCTGGCAGTCAAAACAGTAGCTTACAGCTTGTTCAATAAATGCAGGATTGCCTTTTGCTTTATTAAATATAACTTCTTTTTCGCGTTCTGAAACGTATGCTCCGGCATCTTGTGTAAGTTTAAAATTCTGAGCAATTTCATCTTCTGCAGCAGGTGCCAGATGAATATCTGCGTATGCTTTTAATTCTTTTTTCTCGATTCCGAAAATACTGCTCACAGGTTTGTGGTCATTATAAATGGCAATTAGTTTTAAATTTTTCCAATTATTGCTGCGTCTGATAAAGTTTGTCAGAAATTCTATCGAAAATCCGTCAATAAAATCAAAATTATCTACAACAAAAATAAATCTTCCTGTATGGCAGAATGCGTCAAAAATTCTATTTAAAATATCATATGTTTTTTTCTTATTTATAATAATGTCTTCGTAATTTCCGTCTTTTGAATTGTATAAAAAGTTCAGGAAATCATTGATTTCATTTGCATTAAGAAATCTGAATTCGCTGCTAAAAAATTGCTGTGCATCTTTTTTAAGTTCGTCATTATTAACATAATAATTAGGTAGTTTAAAGAGGTTAAGAAGCATATCCTGAACAACACCGCCCGGGGTAAGCTGGGTTAACGGGGTACATTTCCCGATACACCATTCGTAACGGTCTTTACCGAGGTTTTTTATAACTTCTTTTAATAACGAACTTTTTCCCAGACCTTTTTCGCCTGTGATTGAAAAGATTTTCTGTTCTTTTGACTTTAAGCCTTCTGTTAAAAGTTCAAGAGCTTTCTTTTTTGAATAAAGCTGTGGTGAAAAATCTAACGGAGATGGCTGTGTTGTTGTATTTTTGTCTTTTTTTGTTCCAAAAGGTGAACCGCATTTTCTGCATTTTTGAGCACTCGGAAAATTTACGCTTTTACAGCGTGAACAAATTTTTAACAATTCTTGTCCGCATTTTTTACATACAAGTGTGCCGACAGGATTTACTGTATTGCATTCACTGCAAAGAATTCCTGTACGGGTTTTACAATACGGGCATTTTAAAGCCGTACTTGAGATATTTTTTTTACATATCGGACATTTCATAGTTTAGAATTTATTCAATAACGTCTCTGACTTTTTCCATCAATTTGTATAATCTTTTTGAGATTTCAGATTGAGAGATACCAATTTCTTCAGAAATTTCTTTCTGAGTCATGCCTTTATCATAACGCAAAGTATAAATATGTAAATAGTTTTTATCAGGTTCTTCTTCGTCAATTTTTTTTATTGTATCGGCTACAAATGTTAAAATTTCTTTTTGAATTACAATTTCTTCAGGATTTTCAGGAATTTTTACATCAGAATAGCTGATAACAACATCAGAATAATCCACAGATGGTGAATCATCCAAGGTAACCTCATTTGTTGACATATAGCCGCTGCGGGTTCTTCTTAATCTTCCGGAATCTTTCAGAACATTTATTATAGAAGTTGTTACGACACGTCTTAAATAGGTTTCCAAAGTAGATTCAGTATCAATCGCATCAAGAATTGCAACAGAGCGTTTGCATGTTTCGTTGAAAAAATCGTCATACAAATCTTCGTTATTCGGGTATTTGCGATCATTTTTTATTATTCTGCTTATTAAATCAATTTTATCTTGTGCCAGTTCCACAGCTCAATTTCCTCTACCTTAACAGCATTATATCATATTTAAAAGTAAATTTTAAGTATGGCTGTTGTATTTTCGTCATTTCCAACGCTATGAGGGGCTTTGAGTGCTCTTAAAGTTTGGTTAACAGTTTGTAACACAATTTTATCAATTTCTTGAGAACCGCTTGAAACTATTATCTGTGAGTTTTTAAATGTTCCGTCTTTGTCGAAAGTTACGCTTACTCTGACCTGACTTGAATATAAATAGTCTTTTGCAAGTAACAAGTCGCTTGTTAGTGATAATTTAAGACTTTTTCCTACAGATTGGAAGTATTGTTTAAATTGCGGATTGTAAGAAATATAATCCGGAACTTCCCAGGTAAGTTTTTTGATATCAATAAATGATTGTGCCTGTCCTGTTTTAGCTGCCGGTGCACTTGTTTGTGCAGGTGCCGGATTAACGGCTTGAGATGGCTTTTGAACAGCAGGGGTTGTTGTAGCTAAAGTATTTGTATTGTTTTCCATATTAACTACGTTATCAGGATTTACATTCAGGGTATTAGCTTCAGTAACTCCGTTATCAGAACTTGTTGGAAGTGCATCATCAGTAATTGGCTGAGGCGCTTCTTCCGTTGGAGTTTTAAACATTTTTGCAACTCCAAACCCTATTGCACCGACTAATGCAAGGGTTACAAGAGTTCCAGCGATTCCTAAGCCGATGCCAAGTCCTGATTTACCTTGAATATTTGAACCCATTCTGCCCGGATTTTGTAATAATGCACCGCCAGGTACTTTTGAATTCGGGTCATATAAGTTTTCAAGGTTTTCTGAACCTGCATATTGAATTTTTTCAGGGTTGTTAATGTCAATAGGAATTTCGCCGGGTGTGAATGTTCTGTCACTTATTACTGTTGAATTTTCTATTGCTGTAAATTCTTTTTGAACAGGTTCAGGTTCTGTTATAAATTCGTCAATCGGAGTCGGAGCTTCAACTTCTACATCTTCAAGATTTTCGTAATCAGTATCAGCCATCCAGTCTTGAGATTCCTGTACCGGTTCTTCGCTTTGTTCAGGAACGTCTGTTTCAAGATTAAAATCAACTTCCGGTTGAATATCTGATTCTAAATCGAATTCATTTTCATTTGTTTCAAAATCAGGATTTTCTTCTTGCAGATTTTCTGTATTTAATTGTTCATCAATATTTTCAATATCATTTTCAAAAATATCTTCGTTTTCGTTGGTCTCAGGAATTACCTGTTCAGTGTCTTCAAATAACGTGTTATCTAAAATCTCCGGTTCTTTAACAAGAGCAGAATCTGGTTCATCAGAAGTTTCCGGTAATTCTTCATTTTCAAATTCATTAAAAATATCATCTTCGAAATTGTTTTCTGTTAATATTTCATCTTGAGTATCAAGTGTTTCATCTTCAGTATTAAACAGGTCTTCATCTATTGTTTGAACCGGTTCTTCAACTGTCGGAGCTGTTTCAATTTCATTGTCGAAAGATGTTAAATCTTCTGTATTAAAATCTAATGAATCAATGTTATTATCATCAAGAGAAATTTCATTGATATCCATTTTCATTTCAACAAGGTGTTCGGTATTGTTTGCTTCCAGTTCAAAACCTGTGTCAAAATTATCTAACGGAGATGTTCCGTCTTCATTAATTGTATATGAAGATAAATCAGGTAAATCCATTCCGCTAAAATCTTCTTCTGTAGTGATTTCAGGAAGATTTTCAACCGGTTTTGTCGGTGAATCTATTTCTGTAAGATTTTCAAGATTAACGATTTCATCAGTGTTTTCAACAAATTCTTCTGTTTGAACAGAATCCATTTCGCTGATATTAATTGTTTCTTGTTCAAATGCTTGTTCTTCAAATGTTTCAACAGTATTAAGCTCTGATAAGTCTGTTGGAATGTCGAATTGACCAGAGGATTCAGCTATAAGATTTGCTTCCATTTTAGCAACAGATAAGTCGTCTCCCAGTACTGCAACATTTTCAGGAATTTCTTTGGTATCAGGTGCTATATCTGTTTTTTCATAATCAATTCTATCAAGATTTTTTTGTTGTTTTTCAAGGTTTTCGCCAACAACATTGTCGACTAATTCTCCGGCAACAGAAGCCAGTTTGATAACTTCTTCTGAAGCAGCAGCGGCTGCACCTGCTTCTGAAACTATTGTTCCGGCTGCTGCAATAGCACCAGCTGTGGCAGTTTTTTCAAGAGCTCCTTGAACAACATTACCTAAAATTTCTGCTAAATCTTTATTAATATCTTTTTCAGGTTCTGCTTTTTCTGCTTTTTCAGACTCAATTGCGGCAATAGTACTGTCAAGAATTGAATCAACTGATAATTCTTCTGTATATGCAGGTAGGGTTTCTGTTACATTTTCTTCAATATGGTCTTCCGCTAAAGTTTCAACAGGTTCTCCCTGCTTTTCTTCTTGTTGAAGATTTTCGGTCGTTTCCGGAATTGAAAGGGTTATGTCTTCCCCTGTCGGAAGGTCTTCTCCCAGCAAATCATCACCTAAATCTATAGTTTCTGTATCAACAAGAATATTTTCTGCTTCAGTATTAAGTTCTTCTAACTGAACAGGTTTCGGTTCAGGAGTTTCAATTTTATCAAATTCTTCTTTTGTATTAGTTTCCGGTTCGTTTTCTTCTGAATCTAAAGATGTTTCGGTTAATTCAAAATCGTTTAGATTGATTTCTGCTGTATCAATTTCAAGTTCCGCAAGATTATCGGTTTCTTCTAAAACAGTTTCTAAAGATTCTTCTGCCGGTTTATCATCTTCTTCTTGTTCGGGTTCTTGTGTATTATCTTCTTCAACATTTTCTTCTTCGTCTTCTGTTGTTTCAAAATCATCAAAAAATGCTTCATTCAGTGTTAAATCATCATTAGAGTCAAAATTTAGTTCTTCATTTTCAGTATTTTCTTCAGAGTCTGCTGTTTCGTTTTCATCTGTGATGAAAGTGAATTCAGCAGGTTCGATTTTTGATAATTCAGGTGCTGCGCTATATGAAAGAGTTTCAAAGTTATCAAATTCCAAAACGCTTTCTCTTAGGCTGTCGTTTAGAAGTAACAATTCAAGAAGTTCTTTTTCTTCCGAATATGTAATATTATGATCTGCTAATGCTACAGAAAGCTCTCTGCCTCTATACATATCTTCTTCTGAAATGTTTCTTGAAGTTTTACCTGTAAAGTTTTTAATAAATTTTGCAAGAGAATCAGGGTTTGATAATTTATCCTTAGAAATAAAGTAGTAATCATCGTTTTCGTTTTTCTTATTGATTTTTGTTGTTTTAAAATATCCTAAAAGTTCTGTGTGTTTGAATTTTTTATCCAATTTAAGTACAACATAGATATCAGGAGTGATTTCAAGATCAAAATGGCTTTTAGGTATAAAGATTTCGTCTTCATCAAAAACTACACGAACATCAATATGAATATTTGGCAGTAAAATATCTGCGATGTCGTATTTTTCAAGAATTTTAGAAATTGAGTGAATATTGTGAAGGTTTGAAACATTAATGCCTTCAGATGAAAGGTATTTTATTACAAGTTCAGCACCTAAAGCATTGATATATGCCTTGTTTTTAATCTCAGGTTTAACAAAGTTTCTGGACATAAATTCTGCTTCAGCAGTGTTTTCTTTTTCAATATAAATTAATGTTTCTTGTCTTCTAGCCATTTTAAAATCTCCCCTTCTTACTTATATAGATGACACGGGATTTTAAAATATTCCAAAATCAATGTAAATTTTTGTAACAAAAGTTTGCATACTTTAGGCTAATAAGTCAAAATTAATACGTTAGGAGTTTTATATTGCATGTGATAGAAAAGTGTAAGGAGGTTTTCTCATGTTGATGGTAAATCCGGTATCTGTAGCTCAATCCCGTGTGAATTTTCGCGCAGGTGAAGGAAACAATGTTTTAGAAAGACAAGGTGCTTATTCAAAGCCTGCTGAAACAGCAGCGGCACCGGCGGCAGATGAAAAACCTGTGAAAAAATCAGGTCATAAATTAAGAAATACAATTATTGGTTTAGTTGTAGCAGCTGCTGCATTGGTAACTTTAAAGAAAACTAATGTATTAAAAACTTTAGATGCTGCAGCTTTAGCTGATGCTAAATTCTACAGTCCTAAAAAACTTGGTCACTATTTAGCTGTAGCAGGTGATGCAATTGCTAAATACACTTATGATCCGGTTGCAAAATTATGCAGCAAGTGGTTCGGTAAAAAAGCAGCATAAATAATTAGAGAAAACCTATTATAATAATTCACAAATACGGGTACATGGGATTCATGTGCCCGTATTTCTTGACAAAATAGGATTCATGTGTTATAATTACTGTATAATTTGAGCTTTCCCGAAAATAAATAGCGCCAACGTTATGTCAGAAAGGTAATTTATGACATACGGTGTACCATACTCTTTTGTCCCGGGGACAAAAGCAAGAGCTGATGAAGTTAACGCTAATTTCATCGAAGTTTTAAACAAAATTGAAGAAGCTAATAGCAGAATTGAGGATGTAAATACTCAATCAAATGTAAATAAAACTGCGTTAGAAGCAAAAATTGATGAAAAATATGATGAACTGAAAAGTAGTAAAGTATCATTAGATCTTTCTAACCTGAATTCTGCCGGAAAAACTGTTTTAAATAACAAGGCAAATTCTGCTGACATTGACGGTAAATGGGTTAGTAAAAATTTGAATCTTTTAAATGGTGCAGGACCAGTAGGAGGAAATATTAAAACATTTAGTTTATCATCATACTTGCCGGATGACGGTAAGATTTATGATGTTATTTTCCGTATAGATTTAGACACATTATCAAGTGGCACTTACGGGCTGTATGCTCTGGCATCTGACCTTATTAATAACTGGTTTAGTGTTGGCCGCGTTGATTATTCAAAAGCTCATTATTCGGCTAGTACAGTAAGAGTTCCGATATCTTCTACAAGAAAACTCTATCTTAAATCAAATAGTAGTACAAAAGGTTCTATTAATGTGTTTGTTTCAGCCATTGGATATAGAAAGGTAAGGTAATTAATATGAAAAAATATATTTTTGTTCAAGATGGTAAAATAAACGGCTGCGGTGAAGCAGTACAGCTTACAGAAGGTGTACAAAATATTGAGGTTAGTGAATACGTTTACAATGAATTTATTCAAGAACCATTATTATACATTTATTCTGACGGGCAAATAGTTGAAAATTCAAATTATGAAAATGAAAAACAAAAAGAATTTATTGAAAAAAGGCTTGAAGAAATTTCAAATGAACTCAATCTTTTGGATATCAAACGTATTCGAGCACTTTGTGAAGATGAAATCAAAACCGAAAGAACCGGTGAAACATGGCTTGATTATTATAATTCGCAAATTTATGATTTACGTGTTGAATATAAAAGCTTAGAAGCTCAGCTTTAATATTCTTTCATTTTCTGATGTATTCCGGCTGGCGCGGAAATTTCCGCGCCAGC
>OFFB01001494.1_pt1 | contig 13852 bp, 17 predicted proteins | sample 1521281 | NCBI WGS metagenome assembly OFFB01 (sample SAMEA3504109, study PRJEB24116) | mouse gut metagenome | biome: mouse gut; feature: mouse-associated habitat; material: faeces | place: Denmark | collected 2011
ACAATTATATAACTGCAATGCAGTTTGCTAATCTCTATTTGTTGTAGATAAACGTAAAATATAATTTGTTAAAAATAAAAAGAAAATTTTAAAATAACACTTACCTATTTACTTGACATTACCGCAAATTTTGTATATACTTTTTAGGTAACCGAATAAATGGACGATTAGCTCAGCTGGATAGAGCGTTGCGCTACGGACGCAAAGGTCAGGGGTTCGAATCCCTTATCGTTCACCAGACGAGGGGTATAAGAACACCCCGAAGAAGAAACCGAATTTTCGGTTTCTTTTTCTTTTGCGCTTTGTTCGGTTTCGCTCTCGCTCCCGTCGGGGTAATCGGAGAAAATCAAATTCAACAATAGTTCCTCTTTCTGCCCGCCTTTCAAGTGGAATAACACTTTCATTTTGTCGTCATACAGCACAACGCGATAAATAAAGATATTGATTAGTTCCTTGCGGTGCTTGGTCTTGGAATAATCGAGCGTGCGGAAATGTAACAGCCATTTGCGAATGTCCGAATAGCTGTATTTCATTTGCATTGCCTTTTCCATTGCGACGGTGTCCGTAAGCTCTTTGTTTTCGTTCTCTAACCGCTCCACTTGCGACAGTATAATGTCGGTTGCCTTGCCGTGCATTAACGCTTGCATAAGGTTGTCAATGGCTTGCTTGTTGTCCTCGATTATGTTTTCAAGCCGCTTTATCTCGCTGTCGTTTCGTGCCGCTTGAATAAGCGTGTAGGTTTCGGCGGCAACCATATCTATAAATTCGTCAGTTAAAACGCCGTACTTGTTCCGCTCCGTGCCGTCGCCCGTTATGGCGGTTATAATTTCGTCCTCAATAAATTGCTTGCGCACTGTCCGCTTGTCGCAAGTATGCTTTGTAACGCCTACACACTTGTAATAGTTGTGTAGCGTTTTGTTTTTGCTCATTGCGCTAACGCCCGTCATTTTATTGCCACACTTGCCGCATATCAATTTTTCCGATAATATGTACTCGACTTTCGCCTTGCCCCTTGCGGGAGCGGCGGCATATAAAGCAAGTTTCTGTTGCGCTTGCTCGAATAGGTCGTCGTCAATAATGCGCGGCATACCGCCGTCAATTTCGTTGCCTTGATAGATATACTTGCCTAAATATCGGCGGTTGCTTAAAATGCGCTGAAAGCTGTTTTTGTTGAACTCGCCGCCTTTGGTCGTCTTTACGCCTCGTCCGTTCAGATAGCGGATAAGCTCGGCATAGTTGCTCCCCGCAACGAACATTTCAAAAACGGTCTTAACGACGGGCGCAAGCTCCTCGTCAAGCACAAAACTCTTTTCGCTGTTTACTTTGTAGCCCAACGGAATAACTCCGCCGAAATACTTGCACTTTGCCGCCGACATAGCAATACCGCGCTTAACCTTTTGCGACAGCTCCGCCGAATAGTATTCCGCCATACTTTCAAGTACGCCCTCAATTAAAATACCGCTCGCGTCGTCCGTGATATTTTCTTTTGCCGACAGTACGCGCACGCCGTTCTTTTTCAACTTTGCCTTATAGGTTGCGCTGTCATAGCGGTTACGGGCGAAACGGTCTAACTGATATACAAGCACATATTGAAAGCCCTTGCGCTTGCTGTCCTCAATCATTTGCAAAAATTCGGGGCGTTTGTCCGTCGTACCCGTCAATGCGCGGTCTATATATTCGTGCGTAATGCGCAAATCGTTGCGCTGTGCAAAATTATAGCACTCGGAAAGTTGCCCCTCGATAGACTGCTCGTTCTGCGCGTGTGAGCTGAAACGGGCGTAAATAACTGCGTTCTTCATAGCGTTTGCTCCTTTGCGCCGTCCGTGCGGACTGCGGCTTAAAATTTTGTTGTTCGCTTTGGTGCTTACCGTCTTAACCGGCCAAAAATGCCGTCGCAGACAAATTGTCAAGGGTTTGCGCCGTAGGCGACGACGGTTTTATGCCTTACGGGAGATAAATCGTCGCCCTTTACAATTTGTCAAGGCGGCGTATTCCGTCCCCAGACGGTAAGCACAAGCGAATAACAATAAAACTATGTTTTTACTTGACAAAACTAATCTGATTAGGTAAAATATAATTAGAATTAGTTTATAATATATCATAAGGAGCAAACAATGTCAAGAATAGGATTAACCAAAGACATAATTTTGCAATCGGCTATGGAAATAGTTGATAAGATAGGCGCAGAAAATTTAACTCTAAAAGTATTGGCAGATAAATTGGGAGTACGTTCACCCTCTCTATATAACCATTTTAACAGTTTATCTGATTTGCATACTGCACTTATGCTTTACGGTTGGAAACAACTTGAATATAGAGTAATGCAAGCAGCAATCGGCAAATCAAAAGACGACGCTATTAAATCTATGTGTGCCGCATATTTGAATTTTACATTGGAACATTTAGGGCTGTTCAACATTATGCAATCTTATAACCAGCATATATCGCAAGAAACAATAGCGGCTACAAGCGGCTTAATAGAAACTATACGGCAAGTGTTATCCGCCTATAATTTAAGTGAAAAATACGAAGTTCATACTATACGAGTATTCCGCAGTTTTTTACAAGGTTATGTTTATTTAGTTCAGCACGATAGTTTTGGTAATTCTGTGTCTATAAGAGACAGTTTTAATGTCGGTGTTGGCATACTTCTTAAAGGACTTAAAGAAAATGAAAATATTAAACTTGGGAAATAGAGTTGTAAATCAATATTTGGTCGAATTAAACGACGGATTTTTGTTAATCGACACGGGCTATTCAAACGGATATAAACGTTTTATTAAAAATCTATCTAAACACCGTATTCAAAAGGAACAAATAAAATATGTATTTATTACACACGCCCACGACGACCATATAGGCTTTTTAGCCGAACTGTTAAATAATTTTCCGCACATAACTTTAATAACTAATTTGTTAAGTAAAAATAGGTTTTCAGAGGGGCACAATCGCTTTGTAGGCGGGTGTACTACTCTGCGGGCATACTTGTTTTGTAAATTTATGCGCTTAATGGGGAAAGGCGAACACACCTTTCCGATTGTGAATTTACAAAGTCATAAAACTATTGATTGTGAAAATATTGATAATTTACGCACTTACGGAATAAACGCCGAAATAGTTTTTTTACAAGGTCATACGGACGACCAAATGGGTTTATTGTTTGACGACGGAACTTTATTTTGCGGCGATGCGGCGATGAACGGTTTTCCGAGCAAACATAAAATCATTATTTTTGTTGAAAATCTTGACGATTATAAACACACTTGGGACAAGTTAATCGACAATGAAAAGATAAAAGCAATCTACCCCGCGCACGGTAAACCTTTTGATATTGCTCTCTTGAAAAAGAACAGGCGCTATCTCGAAAGAATAAAGTTGCGAATACTTAAACGATAAACGACAAGGAGCAAAAATGAAAAATATCGCTATACAAAACTATTCACTTCTGGAATTTAGTATTGTAGGGTTAGAAAACGGCGGCAAATTCCCTATTGAATATACGGGGCGCGGAAAAGATATTTCGCCTGAAATTATAATACATAATTTATCGCCAAAAGCAAAAACAATAGCCATAACATTAGAGGACACCACACATATAATTAAAGACTTTACACATTGGTGCATTTGGAATATTGCGGCTGATAATAGAATTGAAAAAGGTATTCCAAAGGGAAAAATTGTGCCGTCGTTAGGATACGCCATACAAGGATTTGCTTACGGTTTGCACCGCTATGCGGGACCAAAACCGCCCAAAGGAAAAATGCATATCTATCGTTTTACTGTTTATTCGCTTGACTGCACAATCGAATTAAGTGCAAATAAAAGCAAAAAATCCTTTCTTAAAAAAGCACAAAATCACATACTGCAAGCGGGTCACTTATTGAGTGAATTTGAATAGGCGATTATATGGAAGAAACAAAAACAATAAAAGTACCGTATTTTTACGCTTGCTGTCCGAATTGTAAAGCCGTACTCATACAAGCGCAAAACGGTTTAGACGGCTATACGAAATGCGCGAAATGCGGCGAGTATGTACATATCGTTATACGCCACGGGTTAGTTACAACGAGATTAAAAGCGCAAGGAGCAAATCAATGACCTACTACGTTGTATGTCCCGAATGTGGGTATAAATTATTAAAAGCGGGCGACGGCTCTACGATAGAAATATATTGCCCGAAATGCAAGGGCAAAATGTTTATCGCCGTAAAGGACGGAAAAGTTATCGTGCAAAAAGCGCCCGATAATAAGTAATCATTAGTATTACTTTTATAGTCCACTATGTCACACTGTCACACTTTTGACATTAAACCGCGACGCAGTGCCAATAAGTTACTATTACCTTATTGGCACTACAGAACACGGAACGAAAACAAGTCCGCGGTGGGTGGGGGTTGGTGGGGTTATTAAAGAATTAACGGAGTTTCAAATATGAATAAGCAAATACCGCTCGGAATATCGGTCATCTATTTCAACGACCAAAGCAAAAACATATACGCCGAACTGCCGCCCGATAAAGAGCAAGCAAAAAGGCTGTCAAAACGTATCTATAAACACGCTATGACAGCCCTTGCAAACCGTGAGCAATTACTGCGCCGCTAACTGCTTGCCGTACAGTTTATAGTCCGACAGCGGTAATTCCACCGCGCAATATAATTCTCGTCTATTCACCTTGTATATTACCGTGTTCGTTTTTGCGGTAAGTCGGTGCACCAAATTTAGACGTAGAGTTGATACAATGAAAGTATCTTATCTGCGTCTTTTATTATAAAATAAATTTAGGAACTATTGGCTAATTAATTAATTTTTCTTTTTAAAACTATTTTAAATTAAATATGCTGCAAATAATGCAGCTTTTTTTGTTTTATAATTGGAGTATATTAATTTAAATGAATTTTTAATAAAGTTATCAAAATAAATTTTATATTTATCTTCATTTGAAATTCTATTAGAAGCATAGTAATTTCTATATTGCTACATAAAGTAATAATATCAAAATATAACTTTAAGAAAAAAATTTAAAAAAATACTATAAACCTATTGACATAGTAGGTAAATAGGTTTATAATCATAGTAACTTAGTAGGTTGAATAATTCAATTTGGATATAAAACAATTTAAAAGTATATAGGAAGGTATGAGCATGCAAAATTATTTTGAAAAGCTTGTCAGAGCAAATTATCGTTTTGGACGAATGTGTAAAAAACAATGAAGTAAATAATAAACAACAAAAATCAAATTAAGAAATTAAATTAAAAATATTACAATATATAAAATTAATAATTAAAAGGAGAAAAAACAATGTCTAATAAATATAAATTTGAAACACTTCAACTTCATGTAGGACAGGAGCAACCAGACTCTGCAACGGACGCTCGTGCTGTGCCTATTTATGCAACTACATCTTATGTTTTTAAGAATTCTGCTCACGCTGCAGCTCGCTTTGGGCTTGAGGATGCAGGTAATATTTATGGTCGTTTGACTAATTCAACTCAAGATGTGTTTGAAAAAAGGATTGCTGCACTAGAAGGTGGTGTGGCAGCATTGGCTTTAGCTTCAGGTGCTGCAGCTATTACATATACGCTACAAGCTCTTGGACAAAATGGCGGTCATTTTGTTTCACAAAAGACTATATATGGTGGAAGCTACAATCTTCTTGCTCATACACTTACAAATTTTGGTATTAAAACTACTTTTGTAGATATACACAATCTTAAAGAGGTTGAAAATGCAATTCAAGATGACACAAGAGCCATATATATTGAGACACTAGGAAATCCCAACAGCGATATACCTGATATTGATGCTCTTGCAGAACTTGCACACAAGTACGGATTGCCACTAGTTGTTGACAATACGTTTGGCACACCATATCTTATACGACCTATTGAACATGGGGCAGACATAGTTGTGCATTCAGCAACAAAATTTATAGGTGGTCATGGAACAACTCTTGGAGGCGTTATTGTAGATAGTGGTAAATTTGATTGGACTGTTTCTGGCAAGTATCCAGCAATAGCAGAACCTAATCCGTCTTATCACAATATTTCTTTTGTAAAAGCGGTTGGACCTGCTGCATTTGTTACATATATAAGAGCAGTACTTCTTCGTGATACAGGTGCAACTATTTCGCCATTTGCAGCATTTTTGCTTTTACAAGGTACAGAAACACTGTCTTTAAGGCTAGAGCGTCATGCAGAGAATACTAAGAGAGTAATTGAATATCTATCAAAACACCCAAAAGTTGAAAAAGTTAATCATCCATCACTTAAGAATCACCCAGATAACGCACTTTATAAAAAGTATTTTCCAAATGGTGGCGGTTCTATCTTTACTTTTGAGATAAAAGGTGGAGTTTCTGAAGCACACAAGTTTATTGATAATTTGGAGATATTTTCATTGCTTGCTAATGTTGCAGATGTAAAAAGTCTTGTAATTCATCCTGCAACAACAACTCATAGTCAACTTACAGACCAAGAACTTAAAGACCAAGGTATCAAGCAAAATACCATTAGGCTTTCCATTGGTACAGAGCATATTGACGATATTATAGCTGACCTTGAAAAGGGTTTTCAGGCAGTAAAATAATTTGGAGGACTAAAATATGTCAAAGATTTATACACAAGCAGACCAATTAATTGGTAGAACTCCACTTTTAGAGTTGACACATATTGAAAAACTATATGACCTTAAGGCAAAGATAATTGCAAAATTAGAACTATTTAATCCAGCAGGCTCAGTCAAAGATAGAATTGCTAAGGCAATGATTGATGAAGCAGAAAAGTCAGGAAAATTAAATGCTGATACAGTGATTATTGAACCTACTTCAGGTAACACTGGCATAGGACTTGCATCCGTTGCTGCTGCAAGAGGATATAAAATAATCATTGTTATGCCTGAGACAATGTCCATTGAACGTAGACAAATAATGAAAGCGTATGGCGCTCAACTTGTACTTACAGAGGGTGCAAAAGGGATGAAAGGTGCAATAGCTAAGGCTAAAGAACTTGCAAGTGAAATACCTAATAGTTTTATACCAGGTCAGTTTATAAATCCTGCTAATCCTATGGCACACTATGTTGCGACAGGTCCAGAAATATATGAAGATACTGATGGAAAAATTGATATTTTTGTTGCAGGCGTAGGCACAGGTGGTACAATAACTGGAGTAGGCGAATATCTTAAATCCAAAAATCCAGCAGTTAAAGTTGTGGCAGTTGAGCCAGCTACTTCTGCTGTTTTGTCCACTGGTGTAGCAGGAGTGCATAAGATACAAGGTATTGGAGCAGGCTTTGTTCCAGATGTGCTTAATACAAAGATTTATGACGAGATAATTTCAGTATCTGATGATAATGCATTTGCTACCAGTAAGTTGATAGGTAAGAGCGAAGGTATACTGGTTGGTATATCTTCTGGAGCGGCAGTTTACGCTGCAATTCAACTAGCAAAAAATCCTGATAATGAAGGAAAAACATTAGTAGTTCTTTTGCCAGACACAGGAGACAGGTATTTATCAACTACTTTATTCAATGATTAAGTTAAAATAAATATAAGTAATAATATAAATTTTTTGTTTGCTAAAAATAAGTGTTTATTAAATAAATTATAAAGGAAGTATAAAATGACAATCTCTACAAAAGGAAGATATGCATTAAGAATAATAATAGACCTTGCTGAAAATGGCAATGGGACATATATCCCTATGAAACAAGTAGCACAAAGACAAAGTCTTTCTTTAAAATATTTGGAGCATATTTTGACCATACTTAAACAAAATAATATAGTTGAAGGACTTCATGGTAAGGGTGGTGGCTACAAGCTAACACGAAATCCAAAAGAGTATACAGTAGGAGAAATTTTGCGGCTTGTTGAAGGAGACCTTGCACCTGTTGCCTGTTTAGAATGTGGTGCTAAACCATGTGAAAATGTGGGACAATGTCGTACAATAAAGATGTGGAAAGACCTGCATAATTTGATTAATGAATATTTTGATAGTATTACTATAAAGGACCTTATGCAAGATGATTTGGATTCTTTACAAAAAGCTGATATGTCATTTTATTCAGCATCATTATAATTTTTATGCGTTCAAAATAAGATTTGTCAAATGATAACTGCAAAAAAAGTAATTTTACAAGTTAATTTCATGTACTACTAATAATAAAAATTATTAAATATGCACACCTAGTTATTAGGTATGCATATTTATTTTTAAATGTTGTAATACGCAATTATTATTGAAAAAATGTATAATTTATGTTATAATAAAAATAGGAGAAATTATAGTGCATATTGTTAAGTCAAAGGGGATTTTATCTGCTAAAAATGGAATGAATTTATATCGTGGTTGCGTACATGGTTGCATTTATTGTGACTCACGTAGTGATTGTTATCAAATGTATCATGATTTTGAAGATATTGAAGTAAAAGGTAATGCGATTGAATTGCTTGAAAATGTACTTAGAAAAAAGCGTAAAAAATGTATGATAGGCACCGGTTGTATGACGGACCCATATATTCCATTGGAGAGTAAGCTTTGCAATATGCGAAAAGCGTTGGAACTAATTGACAGATATGGTTTTGGGGTTAGCATTATAACTAAGTCGGACTTGATTTTGCGGGATTTGGACTTGCTAAAAAGCATAAATGAGAAAACAAAATGCGTTGTTCAAATAACTTTGACGACTTTTGACGAAGATTTGTGCAAAAAAATCGAGCCTAATGTTTGTACTACAAAAAGACGTGCGGAAGTTTTAAATATATTGCGAGATAACGATATTCCAACAGTTGTATGGTTGTCGCCAATACTTCCGTTTATCAACGATACCAAACAAAATATAGAGGGCATTTTAAATTATTGCATACAAGCAAAAGTTTATGGTATTGTTTGTTTTGGTATGGGGCTTACATTGCGTAACGGAAACAGGGAATATTTTTATAAGCAGCTCGACAAACATTTCCCTAATTTGTCTGCAAAATATAAAAAAATTTACGGCGACAGCTATGTAGTAGGCAGTAAAAATAATGATGAAATTATGAAATATTTTTATTCCGAGTGCAAAAAGTATGGTATAGAGACTAATATAGATAAGCTGTTTGAGTATTGCAGGACTTTTGAGGAAAAAGTACTTTGCGAACAACTCACAATGTTTTAAATAAAAAAATAGCCGTAAATTTACGGCTGTTTTTTTATATCAACAAATTTAATTTAAATGTCTGTGTCGGAAGGCTGTTGGTCAGCGTTATCCTCGATTTGTAATGCGAAATCTTTGTTTTGTTCTTGTGAAATTGGGGTAGTGGAGACTATGTTTAAAGGCTGATTGCTTTCTTCTGTTGTTTCTACAAGCTCCGAATTTGAACTGTAATTATTTTTATTTTCCTTATGTTTTTTTATCAAATATTTTTCGATAACTGCCATTGTAATAATGGCTAAAACTATTAAAACAATGCCAACAATTATTGTGATTATGCCTGCTTTAATATGGCCGTACATACACAGTATCAAAAAGGCTATACAGCAAACTGTAAAGGTAAAAATAAAAGCTATGCTTTTTGTCTTTTCGCCTATTGTGGAAAACTCCCAAGCATTTTTCGGATTTGAAAAATTTGCTGCCTTTCCGTCTTTATCATTGTCAGTGTTAGTATTGCCTTTGGCATCGCCATTTCTTTTAAGTTCAATAATTTTATAAATTGCAATACCTAAAATGCCTATAATCAACAAACAAATAGGTATTATAATAAGTGTGAAGATTTTTAATATTATACCCGCAATAATTAAACCGATTAAAACAAGGATTGCAGCGGTTTCTATTGCAACAAGATTTTTTTTCATAGTTTACTCCTACTATCGATATTTTTTAATAGTACTTTCATATATTACTATAACACAAAATAAATAAAAAATCAATAGCGAAGAAATTATTTAGTAAAAAAAGTGTCGAATAATTTTGATTATGCATAATGATATTTTTTTCTTTTAGCAATAAAGAAAGAAACGGAAACTATACAAGCGCAAATCTCTGTAGCAAACATAGCCCACCAAATTCCATCTACCCCAAAAATTAATGGAAGTATAAATACAAATGCCACTTGAAATATTAAACCATGTAAAAAAGAAATTATAGCAGAAATAATTCCATTATTAAGTGCTGTAAAAAATCCAGATGAAAAAATATTTATTCCTGAAAAAATAAATGAGAAAGAAAATAGTCTAAAAGCATATACTGTTAATGTATATAATTCTTCATTATATCCAACAAATAATTTAGCAAGTGGAATTGCAAGTGCTTGAGCTAACCCTGATAAGATAATACCGACAATGCTCATAGTTATAACACTTTTTTTGAATAAGCTTTTTAATTCTAAGTGGTTTTCATAGCCATAATTATATGCTATTATCGGAGCACATCCAATAGTATATCCAATTTCGACTATCACTCCATAAATAGAAGTGATAATCATCATAAATATAGAAGGCAGTACAAATACAATCAATTTTTTAGTTGTAAAATGTTCGGAAATTTGAATTTTCATATTTAACGCCGTTTTTATATTCACAATTATTTTAATTGTTATTAAAACAAACAAATTTTATAATAAAATAAATGGTATGTAAATAAAAAATGCCTCAGTTATTTTTTACAATAACCGAGCGCACTCGACATCTTTTCAACAAAGGACGATTTTCGTCCGACTGCTGCGGCAGTCAGTTCTCCGATGACCATTTTTAATTTTACAAGCACATTGTATAATACATATAAAATATTGTCAACTAATATATCAAAATTAATTATTTATTTTATTATTGACTAATGTTAGCAATATTGATATAATAAAACTATGAAAATACAAGCTTTAAAATATGATTTTGCCATTTGTAAAATCAAATCAATTACAACAAATTTATTAAATAACAAATTTTGCTTTATTGGAAAGACCGATGAGGAAATATCATTAGTTTGTCCTATTGATGCAATCCCCAATAACATCGATACAGTAAACAGTGGTTGGAAAGCTTTTAGGATTAGTGGGGAATTGGATTTTTCATTAATAGGAATTATTGCCGAAATATCTGCTTTGCTTGCTCAAAATGATATTAGTATTTTTGCAGTGTCTACTTTTAATACCGATTACTTTTTGGTTAAATGCGAAAAATTTAATTTGGCTTTAAGCGTACTTGAAAGTGCAGGGTATGAAATTGAATATAAATTTGTTTGACTATAAACGTGATATCAAAAAAGTTTATCTTTTATTGTAACGAAAGTGAAAAAACTAATCAAAAATCGGGGCTATTTGCCCCGATTTGCCTTTTCAAAGTTATTAAAATAATCCGCAATACATTAGCATTCCAAGCCCGCCTGAGAAGATAATCAAGATTATCGGAGAAAGAGATTTCTTCCTAATTAGCTTATATGCAACGGCAATAATTACAACAACTGTAAAAATCACTAAGCCTTTCCAATCAAAAGAAAATACGCTTTCAATAGTCTTAATACCAAATACTGTGCTGATAAACATTGTAACAAAAGTTGCAAATATCATTCCAACTATAGTTGGGCGAATACCATTTAAAGTTGCTTTTACGCCTGCAAATTTCATTAAATTTTTGGCAAGGGAAGCAATAATCAATATTATAACAAATGACGGAAGAACTATTCCAAGCGTTGCAATAAACGAGCCTAAAATACCTCCTTGTGACGAGCCTATAAATGTTGCCATATTTATTGCGATTGGTCCCGGTGTAGATTCCGACACTGCAATAAAGTTCAATATTTGTTCCTGTGAAAGCCAGCCTTTAGTTACAACTGTTTCCTGAATTAGCGGAATCATTCCGTATCCGCCACCAAAAGATACAACACCTATTTTAAGGAAGTTTAAAAATAATTCTAAGTAAATCATTTTGCACCTCCTTCATTATCGTTATCCGAAAGGTCGGAACAATCGCTTTCATTTAAAGTAACATTTTCATGGGATACACTATTTTCATTTTTAATTTCGTTATTATCACAAACTTGCTCAGCATTTATTTCAGTTGTTTCAATATTTGCACTAGCATTTGCTTGTTCATCTGTATTTATGCAAGTTGAATTTGAGTTTTCATCTAAAGCGATTTCACTGTTATTTGCAGAAGCTTTTTTCAATTTCACTTTATCTTTAAAGTATCCGACAGAGTAGATGAACAAACCGATAGCACCGCTAATTAAAATATAAAATATCGAGGAAAATTTGGCATTAAATATACTTACTAAAATCATTGCCGCGAAAGTAGCAATAAATAATAACAAATTAAATATCGATTTTTTAAGTTTTTTTGCCATTTTTATGCCTGCACAAAGTATCAAAAATACTGCGCATACTTGTATACCTTTGAATGCTGCGGCTACATAAGTGTTTTCCAAAAAAGCATTGAAAAATAATGATATTACAAAAATAATTATAAAGGACGGCAAGCACATCGCAGTTGTTGCAACAAATGAACCAAGAATTTTTTCAGTTTTGTATCCGATATAAGTAGAGCAGTTTATCGCAACAGGACCGGGAGTAGACTCGGCAATGGTAACCAAGTCGAAAAATTCGTCATTGTCAAGCCATTTTTTCTTGGAAACAAACTCGTTTTCTAGCAAATGAATCATAGCATATCCGCCACCAAAAGTAAAAAGTCCTATTTTAAACATAGTCCAAAATAAAATGAGTAAAGATTTGCATTTTCTTTTAAATTTTGCCCCTAAATCTGAGTTGTTGGATTGAGTTTTTTTCACAAGCAAAACCTCTTTTAAATATTTTCAATTTATTATAACAAAAGTGGAGTATTTATGTCAATTTTATTTATAACTATTTGAGATATAAAATAAAAAATTTCTATTGTTTGCAAAATAAAAAAGTGCTATTTTCAAATAGCACTTTAATTATATGATAAATTATTGCTCGTTATTTTCGTTTATGAATTTCTCAAAAATATAACCATAAGTTTCTTTAGAATTATAATTTTCATAAACAGAGCGAATTACATCAACTTCTTCAGGTTTATTGTATTTTTCTGCATTTTTACCAAGTGCCATTGCACAGCAAGCAATTAGGTAATCGTTATGAGCATCGCTTTCTTCAATAGCCGATAATTCAATCAATTTGTTGTGAAGTAATTCGATATCTCCCTCTTCAGCAACAGATTGCATTTGTTCAAAAGCATAACCATTTGGCTCGATATTGATAAAGTAAATAGCAGCCTCTCTGTCGTAAGAAGAAACGATTTCTTCTTGAGTTAACATATCTGCCAAATTGAATTCGTATCTAGCTTGGAAATCAGCTGGCTTTGCAATAAAGTTGATACTTTTTTCAAATCCGTGAGTGACAAAAATCAATTTAAAATTGTCTTCGCTCATAATTTCTTTAGTATCGTTGTTAATACCTGTATTTAAGTCGATTGACATAAGTAATGTTGATTTTGTATTGTAATATACAGATACATTTACAGGGCTGAAAATTGTTAAATTAATTAATTTTTTTTCTGCAATATTTTGCTCTTGTGTATTCATATATAAAATCTCCTTTCCCCCATAGGGATAAATTAATATTATAATTATACATATTTTGCTCGCAAATGTCAATACTTTAAAGTAAATTAATATAATCTAATAATTATTATTTTGTTGTTTTGTGTATAGGGTAGTGGTAGTATAAAAATATTTATAAACAATATTATCTTTATTATATAGTATTTCATACTATGTATCAAGTTTTTGTGATTTTTTTCCCTTGATTTGGAAGAAAAAAAATGATAGTATAGTAATATAATAATATATAGTATCGAAAACTACTTGTAGAGGTGATGACATGAATATATCAAAAAGTAAATTT
>OFFB01001507.1_pt1 | contig 13743 bp, 13 predicted proteins | sample 1521281 | NCBI WGS metagenome assembly OFFB01 (sample SAMEA3504109, study PRJEB24116) | mouse gut metagenome | biome: mouse gut; feature: mouse-associated habitat; material: faeces | place: Denmark | collected 2011
TTGCCTCCGCGATTCTGGCTATCAATATGCTGCGTGTCAGCGAATTATTTTTACGTATGATTCCTCGGTGCGTATGATATATATACCTGCTGGAGAATCAGTGAGTGAGAACGAGCCTTCAGACGCGTCAAAGCTGAGAACGCGTGTCCCGTTGATGTCAAATACATCAGCTTGACCCACGACTCCCGATATTGAGAAGATTCCGTTTCCAATAGATTTGACAATCAAGTTCATTTTGTTGACTTCAGCCAAGTCTTCTATTCCGGTGGGATTCCCTGCTGTGGCATTCGGATCGTATGCTCCGCGATATGTGGTCGCAGCGCGTTTGTTACCGAAGAGATCTTTACTAAGGTCAACCTCTGCCCATCCGAACCATTTCTTAAAAATTTCAAGTTCTTTGTAACTGTCAAAATTATTGATCGCGTCCTCAAGTGTCACATCACAATAGTTTGATTTGGGTAGAATGAAGTAGCGACCATCTTTTGCAGTCGTATTACCCTCGAATACTTGGTTCTGGGCGGGAGCTGACCAATTGTCAGAGCTGAAATCGGTGAGGAATGATGTCTTATACATTGATCCTGCTTCGCCATTCTGATCTTTCTGGATTGTGGCCACAAGAAAACCACCGACGGTATTGTCACCAGCTGACTGAATGAGCGGGACATATTTACCCCAGTTGTTGCTGAATCCCTGTGTGAAGATGGCGATGTCTGCTTTATTTCCTACGGCAACAGTGCCGGCATCATAGTTGGGAGTTATCGAGGCTCCGTCTGTATTGTCTACGATGATATTGCCTTGAAGGAAATAAGGTGCGTTACCATTTATAGATATGATCTTACCTTTAGATTCTGTAGCGTGTGAAGTGCTGTAATTAAACATGGTGTTGAATGCAAATGCATACAGACTCGGCTCACCGTTGTCACTGTTGCCGGTACGGATGAAACCTCCGTTCTGTTTGATTGTCTGTCCTCCTCCGTCTGCGAGGCAGTTAACCATCAGAAGATTGCAGCAACCGTCTTGAAAGCTCATGCCCCCTCCATAGCATGCGGCCTTACGGGCGTCTTCATTTTCAATGATGTTATTTACCATCACGCAACCTTCAAGGATTATATTGGTTTTGTTGTCTTTGGCACCACGGCCATTGAGCACAGGTTGAAAACAGTTGTTGGCTCCGTCTGAGCCACCGATGTCCGTACGTATGTTGCGGTTGTTTGTCCATACGCAATGACGGGCATGGAATTTTGAGCCGGAGGCAGGAACAACGACACCACCTTTTTCACCATCAATTTTACGATTCAAGTAAAATAAATCTTTGCCGATAATATTGGGTTTACTTGCTCCATTTATATCAACAAATATTAAAGATTGTGGTAGTATTCCGCCAGCTCCTCCCTGGACTAAAATACAATATAAAAAACCATCCATTGTATAAAATGTAGCCCTGGTAGATGGAGCTACAATATAAACCTCAGCTTGGTTGCCGTTTAAGTGATGGTATGGCTGCTTCTCTTTATATCCACATTGTGATATTGAAGTACAATATAACATTGTTTTAATATATGGAGCCCAGTATTTATCATAATATCCTTTGCCGCCTAAAGTTTTTGCTTCTTCTGCTGTTGCTTCGCCAACATCATCATAAGCGAGTCTGTATGCTTGATTTATAACCGAAATGGCTTTTTGTAATTTAGTTACGGTTGTGCGCTTTTGATGTTCTGTAATCAATATCGGTATAGTCATCGCGGCAACTACACCGATTATGCCGAGGGTTATTAGCACCTCAGCTAAAGTGAAACCAGAAAACTTTTTCATAATAATATCCTACCTTACTATAATATATACTTTATGTCTAATAAAGTAATTATAGTATATCGAATATTTTATGTCAATAATATATGATTAAAAAATGAATAAAGAAGATTTTCTAAAACTCGGTTATAAAATTAAATATCAAAGAGGTCGTAAAGGAATATCGCAGTTGGAATTGGCGTTAAAAACAGGTTTGACAACGCGCACAATCAGCCGGATAGAATGTGGTACAATTGACCCTAAATACTCAACTTTGGTAAGAATTTCCGAAGCTTTGGAAATCGATATTACTGAATTGTTGAATTTTACATTATAATTGGTGGCAATGTTGTCCCGTCCAGTTCTGAGCTATCGAGATGACTCGGAAATAGTTGGTAACAACATTTACCCCTGCGGAGCTGAATAATATTGCTTACTTTAGGTTATAATTGGTGGCAATGGTGCCCCGTCCGGCCGAGGACTAGAAGATTTTGTATGGGTTTAAAATATTTTTCGGGTCAAAGATTTTTTTCATCTGTCGCATATAATCAAGCGCTCCGCCTTCAACAACTTTAGATAAATAAGCTTTCTTTTCTAAACCGATTCCGTGCTCGCCTGAAATCGTTCCGCCAAGTTTTACGGTAAGTTGATAAATTTCAGATTTAGCAATTTTATAATGCTTATATTCTTCTTTGTCATTATAATCAATAGGAATCTGCGGGTGGATACTTCCATCACCTACGTGACCAACCATACAAATATTTAAATTATGACGGGAACAGATTTCTTGAATTCCTGAAACTAATTTGGAAAGATTTTCACGCGGGACAATGACATCATCTGTTGTGACATTTGGACGAAGCTTTGTGCATGCTGCCATTGATGAACGACGTGCAGCCCAAATTCGGTTTGCTTCTGCTTGATTTTTTGAATAATGGATATTTGAAGCTCTGTTTGCTTCAAGAACTCTGCAAATGGTTGTTCTTTGTTCATCTAAAGTAGATTTAAAACCGTCAATTTCAATAATTAGTGCAGCTTCTTTTTCTGTTTGCAACCCTGTCGGATAGAACATTTCAACTGTTTGAAGTGCATTTTTGTCCATAAAATCTATGGTTGAAGGGCAGATGTGTTGTTTTATTATTTGATTGACGGCAGAAATTGAAGATTCAACATCATCAAAATATGCCATAATTACTTGTGAAGCTTCCGGTTTAACGATAAGTTTTACGGTTGCTTCAACAACTATCCCCAATGTACCTTCTGAACCTATAAATAGGCTTCCTAAGTTGTATCCGGCGGCATTTTTAATCGTATTAGAACCGGTTCTTATCAATTTACCGTCAGCGGTTACAACCAGCATATCTATAACGTAATCTTTTGTTGCTCCGTATTTGAAACATCTTGCGCCTGCTGAATTCTGGGCGATACTTCCGCTAATTGTTGAAATTCTAAGATTTGAAGGATCAGGAGGGTAAAATAATCCCAGTTTTTCAACTTCGTCTTGTAAATCTCCGACAATTACACCCGGTTGAACCCGTGCTGTCATGTTTTCAGAATTGATTTCTAAAATTTTATTCATTTTAGAAAAATTCAGCACAATTCCACCAGCGGTTGGAATACAAGCTCCAACAGTATTTGTTCCAGCGCCGCGGCAAATAATTGGTGTCATATGTTTGTTTGCTATTTTTACAACCTGCTGAACCTGTTCTATGCTTTCCACAAAAACGACAGCATCCGGTAATGTGTGTTTGGTATACGGGTCATTTGAAGCATCAACTGAATACACGTACCTTTCTTCTGTTTCGGTTAGTACGTTTTCTTTTTTTAGGGTAGTATTCAGTTCTTTTATAAGATTTTTAGTCAACATATGATGTTAGTTTTTCAATATTTGTACTTAATTTTGCAAGTTGTTTGTCGATTTTATCAATTTTTCTTGTTACTTTAGAATCATCAATATCTTCAACTGCTGAAAGAATTTTTTCTAATGACATTTCAAGTCTGTCGATTCTTTCTTGCTGAGCTTCAAATTTGTCCTCAAGTCCGCCCAGTTTTGAAATTTGTTTTTCAAAATATGCAAGACGTTCTTGCTGTTCATCAAATTTTTCTTCAATTGAGTTTAGAATATCAGTTTGCTCCGGTACGGAATGTTTCAAACCTTCTATAGCAGACTTAATATCGATGATTTCTTCTGAATTTGATGAAATTTTATTCATACTTTCGCTTGCGGAATCAATCCATTCACCCATATAAATCAAAGCCTGACGCATAACTTTATCTGATGCGTGTGAAGTTTCCAGTAATTTGGTAACTTTATCAACTTTTGATGACAGCTGGGTAGTAATTACTTTGCCGAAGTCTTCAAAATTACTGTTTAATTCAGCGTAAGATTTATCAGATGCTGCGATTAACTGATGTGTTAGAGCATTTAAGCTTTTTATATCTGTATTAACTTTGTCAAATTTAACTTTTATATCAAAGAATTCTTCTTTGGTGAGCGAATTTTGTAAATCTTCAACTGTTGAACCTATATTATTAATATTTTCAAGAATTGAAGACAGACGTTCTGTTTGAATTTCTTGTTCACTTGTTTGAAGTTCGTTTAATGCAAGGCGAAGTTTTGCAAGATCGGATTCAATATCTTGCATTGAATAGATATAATCAGGGTCTTCGTTTGCATTTGTAATTTGTTTTAACTGATTAGTTACAGTCACAAGATTCTGGTTGATTTCGTCTGTTTTTTCTTCAACAAAATCTTTAATATCTTCTGATTCTTCGACAAAAGATACCTGTTCAAAAATGGTTACAACAGCCGCCAGAATAGATTCTTTCATATCGCGGATTGTTTTTTTGATCTGTTTTGTGCTGTCGCTTGTCACTAGATTGTTAACTTCAAGAGTTAATTCTTTCAGACATTTTTTCAATGCATCAGTTTTGTCGTTTCTTTCAAGACTTTCGATATAATCGGTTTGAGCCATGATTAAATCTTTTACATCGCTGATTTCTTGAATGCTTGAGTTTCCGTCTTCTGCAATGGTATCAATTTTATGATTTAGAGCTTCCAGCATCGAAGTGATTTTTGCATCAGATTCAGAAAGTTTTTTAACTGAATCAACTTTTTCATCAACATTTAACAATGTATATTTGATATCATCCAGACTGCTCAAAGCTTCAGATGTTGTATCTTTGTTAAGATTTTCTTCAATTGAAGATAAAGTTGCTTTAATCTCATCAAGATTGTCTAACGTTTCAGCAAAAGTATCTGTATCAAGTTTGTTCTCAATAGCAGTTAAGGCATCTTTGATGTTATTAAAATCGTTAGAAGAATCTTTTGAGTTAAGTTTTTCTTCAATTGCATATAATGAATCTTTTATGTCTTCAAAGTCTTCTGTATTGTCACCGGAAGCCAGAATGTCAACTTTTTCATTAATAACTTTAAGCAGTTTATCAGATTCCGGATTTTTATTAGGACCGGCGGTATTTGCATCAATTCTGTCAATTGTTTCTCTTACTTCTTCAATCAAGTCATAATCGTCAGCCGCAGCAAGAATATCAATTTTTTCATTGATTAAAGCAAGCATAGATTGAATTTGCGGGTCTGCTGTGCCTGTTGGTTCAGAAGAATTATTGTTGATTTGTTCAAGTGCCTGCTTGATTTCATCTACCCATTCCGTATTATCAGAAAGTGTTAATATGTCTATTTTGCCGCTGATTTCTTCAAGCATAGATTGAATTTGATCACCTGCAATATAAGTTTTGATTTCTTCAAGCCAGTCTTTTTGATTCACAGAGTTTGCAAGAAGTTCAATTTTATTATTTAAAGACAATAATAATTTATCATTTCCGAGAGTAGGAATTGTTGTTAAAGTTGAGGCGGCTTGTTTTTGTTCTTCTTTTGATATTATTTTTTCTACATCTTTGTGAAGATTACTGATGTCTTGTTTCAACAAATCAAGAGCTTTAATAAAGTCAAAATTTCCGCTTCCGATAAGAGTTTCTTCAGTCTCTTCGTTTTGAGCATCTTCGTTATCATCTTCAGAAGGTTCTAAATCGGTGTCTTCTTCAACAATTTCAGGAAAATCATCTGTTAGAGGTTTGGCAACTGAAATTGTTTCCATTTTGCTTTTTATAACATTTAAAACCTCATCAATTTCAGGGTTTTTATCTGAAAGTTCACTAATCAGAGCTGCGAATTTATCGAAATCATTTTTGATGTCTTCAATAATTTCTGCATTTTTGTCTGATTCAAAAGCTTCTTCAAATTCATTTGTGCCAAGAATTTCGGAATTTTCATCAGATGAAATATTAAAATCTTTTATTTTAGATTTCAGGCATGCTTTTAGTGAATCAATTGCACTGATGATTTCTTCGTTGTTTAAAGAAACCGTAATCATTGATTTTAATTCTTCGTGTTTTGCGTTTATGTTTTCATTGATTGAATCTTTAATTTCATTGGCAGTTTTTTCAATCATTTCAAGCTGTTCTGATTTAAATGAGTTTATTTGATTAACAAAAGTTTTAAACTCTTTCATATGCTCAGCTTCCGGCGGAGCAATTCTTGTAAGACTTTCTTCTAAATCGCTTCTCAAATTGTCAATTTTTATAATTACAGAATCAATGTCTCCGAGGATGAAATCTCTTAGATTATTTTCTGTAGTTGACAGATTTTTTGAAATCTGTTCATAGGTATCTTCAAGCTTATCGTATGTGCTTTTTGAATATTTTGTACATTCGGCCAAATCGTCTTGAACAGAATCATGTAAGGCTTCAAGATGATTTTTTACATTTTCATTTTGTTGATTGTTCTGATGTCCGGAAAGTTCGGATAACATTTCTTTTATTGGTTCAAGTTCTTGCAAGAGAACATCTGTTTTGGAATTTACATTATTAATAACATCAGTATTAATAAGTTCTAATTCCTGTTTAAAATCCATCAGCTTATTGTCTGTGACTGTCAAACGTTCATAAAGCTCAATATTATCTGAGTTTGCATGTCTTAATTCTTTAATAAAATCAAGCAAAACAAGAGTTTTTTCTTCAATAAGTTCTGCATTATATGCAAAACCGTGTTGAAGTTTTGAATCAAATTCTTCGGTTAACTGTTCAAGATTCATTCCAAGCTCTTGCAGTATTCCTGAAACAAAAACTGAAATATTACTTTCTGTAGAATCTTTTTCATAGTTTAGAGCTTTAAAAGATTCTCCAAGTTCTGTGATTTTATTTTTGATGTCGGAGATTTCTGCAAATGAAGCTTCAATTTCTTTTGCAGGAACAGCTTTCTGAGATGTTATATTATTATGATAATTATCAAGTTTTGTAATAATTTCAGTTAAAGCGTTTTCATTTGAAGATTGATATCCGTACAGAAGCTGTTCTATTTGTGAAAATTTAGCTGTTAAATCAGAATTTAAATTTTTATCAGAAGTATCAAGAATAATTTTGATTTCTTTTAAATAATTTTCAATGGATTCTGCAATTTCTGTATTTGCCTGTTCAATTTCGCAGAAGTTAGATTTTTTGTTTTCCAAAATCTCTTTAATTTCTCCGATTGCTTTTTTGACATCCTCAGAATCCTTTTCTCCAAGGGCGCTTAAGTACTCTGATATTGTAACAAGTTTTTCTTCTACAGGAGAAATTTGTTCTGTTATATATTCTTTAACAGAATGAATTTCAATGTTATTAAGCTTATCAATTATGATGTCCTGATAATTTCTTATATCTTCAAACCTGCTGTCAGCTTCTGAGGCGTTGCTTACAGTTTGTTCTACAAATGTTTTTAAATCACTTGCAAAATCTTCAAAATCTTCTTTTTCCACAACTCTTGAAACTGCTTTTTGAAGTTCTGAAAGTTTTTCAATAATAGTGTTGTTATGAGTGTCAGTTGTGTTTATGAAGTCATTTTTGAGTTCTTCAATAATCTGATAAACTTCAGCAACTGTTCGGTTAACCTTTTTAACATCCATATTTTTAGAAAGTTCTTCTATTTCTGTGACAATTTTTTCAACTGTTTCAAGAATAGCAAGAGTATCTTTTTGTTCTGCTTTTGAACCGATTTTGGCTAATATTTCTGTAGTGTTTTCTTTTACTTGCGATTCTGTAAGCCAATCGTTAATTTCAGTTGTTTTGTTATATAAATTATCAAATTCATCATCAAAATTCAGAGTATCAATCATTTTTTCAATATCGTCTGTTTTGGAAGATAATTTTTCGATTGAATTGCTGTCAGCAACAAATTGAAGCTGGTCAGTAATCCTGCCGGTTCTTTCTTCAAGTTTATTAAGAGATGCTCTGTTTAGCTCAAAAGCTTCTAAAAGTTTATCGATATCTTGCTTGTGTGGAAGTTCTGCAAGCATTTTTGATACATGGCTTTTAATATCAAAACTTTCTTTTTCAAAAGAAATATCGTTAATAATGCCATAGATTTTTGAGGTAATAACTTCATTAAGGTCATTTATTATATTTTTTATTGTTGACATTTCACTGCTGAGAGCTGAAATTTTATTCTCAACATCAGAAAATTTCTCACTTGTTTTCGCATTGTTAATATCAATTGATAATTCGTTAAGGTTTGCAAAAAGTTCTTGCATTGAATTTTTGAGAAGGTTTGTGTCAGGCAGATTTTCCATATTCTGAGTGACTTTTGCAAGAGTTTTCTTGATATCTTCTGTTAAATTTTCAATAGATTCGGTTTTGTTTGAAATTTCTGTAAAAAGCTTAACCTGAGCAGAGTCAGCTTCGTTTTTGAACTCATTAATATCAGCTTTGCTTGCAAGTGATGAAAATTTTTCAGAAATCTCGTTATTTTTTTCAATGATTGAGTCAATCACACCTTGTGTAAGTTTAAGACTTTCACCGGTTGTGATTTCGGATAAAAGTTTTTCAAGGTTAGTGTCACGTTTTTTGTATGAATTCAAATTATTTACGATAGTTTCAATTGTATCGTTTATGACATAAAGCTGTGCTTGAGTTTTTTCATTGATTTCTGTTTTATATATAGCTGTCAGGATATTTTTTATATCAGAACTTAAGGTATCTATAGTGTTTTGATAATTGTTGTTAAGATTTTCAAGGTTATTTTTTAGAATATTTACAGCGTCAGCAGAATTTTTGGCTTCTTTTACTGTTGTAAGGATATTGTTCTGTTTTTTTGCAGGTGATAAATTTTTCATGTTTTTTGAGAAAACATCAATTAGAGCTTTTGTTTCTTTATCTTTGACATGCTTTTTAATTGTTTTAACGGCAGTATCTATTTCAGCAAATTTATTTGCTGTTGTTGAGAATTTTTCATCAATAGCTTTTGCCAGTTCTTCTATATAGACTTTTAATAAGTCTGAAGCGGAAGTGGTTTTATCAGTCGTTTTCATACTGACTTCAATGCTTGCAAGCAGTTTGTCAAAACCTTGCGAGTTAGCTCTGTTTGCTTCTCTCATCTCCCTTAACATATCAACAATTACTTCTAATTCGTGAGCCATTCTTCTATCCTTAAAAAATATATCCCTACATTTTAATTTTAGCAGGCATAAAAATATTAGTAAATTTAATTTCGGATATTTATTACAAATGTTAAGAATTAGTGTTTAAAAAATATTATTGGTGTTATGATACAAGCAGGATAGTTTTGAAAGAGGGATGTAATGAGTCATATTGTTATTGATGAAAACAGGTGCAAGGCTTGTTATTTATGTATAAAAGAGTGTCCGAAAAACTTAATAAAAGTTAGTGATAAAACTAATAATTTAGGGGCAAATATAGTAGAATTTTGTGACCCTGAACATAAATGTATCGGGTGTGCAATGTGTGCAACTCGTTGTCCTGATTTAGCAATTACAGAAGTTTACAGAGGTTAATTATGGTTGCAGAGTGTGTTGAAAATAAAAAAGTTTTAATCAAAGGTAATTTTGCAATAGCTCAAGCGGCAATAAACGCAGGCTGTGAATGCTATTTCGGGTATCCGATTACTCCGCAGAGTGAAATCGGAGAGTTTATGAGCGGAAAAATGCAGGAATTAGGCAGAGCATATGTATCTGCAGAAAGTGAATTAGCTGCAATAAATATGGTTCTTGGGGCATGCTCAACAGGTGTTAAAGCAATGTCATCATCATCTTCTTGTGCGGTTGCGCTTATGCAGGAAGCTTTATCATATGCTACAGCAGATGAATTACCGGTTGTTTTAGTTAGTGTAATGCGCGGCGGTCCGGGGCTTGGTAATATTTATCCTTCTCAGGGTGATTATTTCCAATCTACAAAAGGCGGCGGAAACGGTGATTATAAGCTGATTGTTCTCGCACCTTCAACTGTTCAGGAATGTGCGGATTTAACTTATAAGGCTTTTTATCTTGCTCAAAAATACAAAAATCCGACAGTTCTTTTAGCTGACGGTTTATTAGGTCAGATGATGGAACCGGTTGAATTTAAACCTTATCCGTATCCTGAAATTGATAATTCTTCCTGGGCTTTAACCGGTGCAAAAGGCAGAGATGGCAGAATAATACGTTCTTATGCTCCGCTGGCGGATAATCAATGTGAATTTTTAGAAAAATTGTACGAAAAATACAGAAAAATTGAAGAAAATGAAACAGAATGGGAAGAAATCGGAACGGAAGATGCTGATATTGTTCTTGTAAGTTTCGGTTCGACTTCAAGAAATGTTAAAACAGCGGCTAAATTATGCCGACAAAAAGGTTTAAAAGTCGGAGTTTTCAGACCAATTACTTTATTCCCGTTCCCGAATAAAAGGTTAAATGAATTAGCTGACAGAGTGAAGAAATTTATTACGGTAGAAGTTAATATGGGACAAATGGTTAACGATGTAAAACTAGCTGTTAACGGTAAAGCTCCTGTTGAACTTATTCATAAAGGAGTCGGAGCTCCGCCTTCACCGGAAGATATTATGTCGCAGATTGAGGAGTTAATATAATGGCAACACAAGTTTTTAAAATTGCGGATACATTTAGAAAAGATGCAAAATATACGTTTTGTCCGGGATGTGACCATGGTGTTGCAATAAGACTTGTGGCAGAGGTTTTGGACGAATTAGGATTGCGTGATAATGCAATTGTTGCGGCAGCTATTGGATGTTCCGTTACCATTTACGATTTTTTAAATATAGATGCTTTAGAATCCCCGCACGGCAGAGCAATGGCTGAAGCTACAGGGATAAAAAGGGCAAGGCCGGATAAATTTGTATTTACATATCAAGGGGACGGGGATTTTGCTTCTATTGGTTTAGCTGAAAGTATGCACGCCGCATTGCGCGGAGAAAAATTGTCAGCAATTTGTATTAATAATACAACATACGGTATGACAGGAGGTCAATTAGGACCAACAACTCTTGTAGGTCAGGTTACAACAACTTCTCCGACAGGCAGAAATCTTGAATATTACGGTTACCCTATTAAAATTGCCGAACATATTGCACTTTGTGACGGTACTGCGTTTAGTGCAAGAGTTTCTCTTGATACTGTTGCTAATATCAGGAAAGCAAAACAAGCAATTAAAAAAGCTTTTGAAGTTCAAATGAAGGGTTTAGGATTCGGGTTTGTTGAAATTCTTTCAAGCTGTCCGACAAACTGGAGAATGACACCGGAACAGGCTCACGACAGAGTTCGCAATGAGATGATGGAAGTATTTAAACCGGGAATTTATAAAGATATAACAGAGAATTAAGGATTATATTATGGAAAAAGATTTTATAATTGCAGGATTTGGCGGTCAGGGCGTTTTGTTAGCAGGTGAAGTTCTTGCTAATGGGTTTATGCTTGATGATAAAAAAGTTACCTGGTATCCGAGCTACGGTGCTGAAATGCGCGGCGGCACAGTTAATTGTACTGTTGTTATGTCTGAAGATGAAGTTAGTGCTGTTCAAAAATCTCAGGCTGATTATATAATTGTTCTAAATCAGGCATCATTTGATAAATACGAATTCTGGGTTAGAAAAGGCGGAGCGATTATTGTAAATTCGTCATTAGCAGCAATTTCCAGAAAACGTGAAGATATCAATTATGTTTTTGCTCCTATCACCCAGATGGCGCATGATAAACTGGGAAATATTAAGATGTCTAATATTCTTGCATTAGGTATTTTAGCAAAAATTAGCGGAGTTATTAATTTATCAACTCTTGAAAATGCCCTGAATAACGTAATCCCGGCACATAGAAAGAATTTAATACCGAAAAATGTCGAAGCTTTAAAACTCGGTTATGAGTATGATTTATTGAAGGTTTAGTTTAAAATCACCTAAAAAGTTGATTTTAAATCTTAAAGAACAGTTTATTCTTAGTATGTGATATATAAGAGGTTTATTTAAGGTGAAACGAGAACTAATTTCTTCAATAAAACAGAAAGAATTACAGCTGTCGAAATTAAGAGAACATATTGATAAAAGTGATGTCTGCTCAGATTTATACAATAAAGTTTTAATTGAAAAAGCTATTTTAACTAAACAGTTGGAAGATTTACAAAACAGGTCTCTTGTAAGTCGTATTAAGCATTTACTTCCGCGTCAGGAAAAGCTTATTTGTGATTATTTCCGCGGTAGATAGTCTTTTGTATTGAAAAACCTTTATCCTACTTGTTTTTTTATATGTTTTGTTTTATAATTAGGTGTAACCTATTATTAAACAAGCTATAAAGGTGGTGAAAATATAAATGGCAGAAGTTAAAGTTGGCGAAAACGAAAGTATCGAAAGCGCTTTAAGGCGTTTCAAAAAGAAAATCCAAAAAGCAGGTATTCTTTCTGAAGTTAAAAAACGTGAAAGATATGAAAAGCCAAGCGTAAAAAGAAAACATAAATCTGAAGCTGCTCGCAAAAGAAAAGTTTAAGATTTTGTAATAAATTAAAAAAGAGAAGTGTCAAATGACCTTCTCTTTTTTGTTGTTTAAACTTCAGATATAATGCTGAAACCTACAATTGAATTTGTGCTGATATTAAACCAGTCATAGGAAACAAAAGCTTCAAGATTGCATTCGCACCCATCGGTTTTGCAGGTGCAAAGGTCTTTTAATCTTGCAATTTGAACATCTTTTAGTGCAACAAGACAATCGTGGCAGTTTTTGCATTTATCGTGGTAATCGTGGATTAAACCAGTTATGTATAAGTGGTTTGTCAGGATTAAAACTCGTCTTGTTGCGTTTTCTTCCATAATATTGTTGATTATTTCGCCTAAATTTTTACTCATAATAGCCTCCTTATCTACAGGAGTAGTTTAAATAAGATGCATAAATTTTTCTATTCTGCAACAGGCAGGATAGGTGTTTAATTATTATTTCTAAAAATATTTCTATCCTTGAGTTTTTCTCTGGGCATAATAAGACCGCAGTATTTGCAGGCGAACAAAGTATTTGAACTATCAAGCGGTAAAAACATGTGATTGCAATTTTCGCTTTCATCAAATTCTTCCGGCTCTTGAGTCAGCGGGTCAAATGAATTTTGTGGTAAATATTTTTTCTTTTTAAATAATTGTGCTACAAGTTCAAAAATGTACATTTTATAATGTAAAACTTTCAGGTAACAGATGAGCAAGGGTGTAAACTTTTAATTCATCACCAATTTTTACGATTACATCAAGTTCAGTATCTGAATCGCAAAATTCGTGTAAAACCTGTCTGCAAGCACCGCACGGAGTACAATTATCTTGCTTTGGAGAATAAATTGCAATAGCTTTAATTTTTCGTTCGCCGTTTAAAATGGCTGTTCCAACGGCATTCCGTTCTGCGCAAATTGTCATTCCTAAGCTGCCGTTTTCAAAATTGCATCCGCAGTAGTGATTTCCGCTTTCTGCTAAAATACAAGCCCCGACAGGGAAATTTGAATACGGAGCATAAGCATTTTGGGATGCTTCAATAGCCTTTTGCATTAATTCTTCATAAGTCATAGTTTACCTCTTGTTCTTACTATTATATACATAATTTCTAAAATTGTATCCCTTAATCAGATGAGGATTTTAATATTTATTAATA
>OFFB01001524.1_pt1 | contig 13629 bp, 14 predicted proteins | sample 1521281 | NCBI WGS metagenome assembly OFFB01 (sample SAMEA3504109, study PRJEB24116) | mouse gut metagenome | biome: mouse gut; feature: mouse-associated habitat; material: faeces | place: Denmark | collected 2011
AATACAACGATGAAAGAACTACTTGATCAGATCGAAAAACTCACATCTACATTCCTGAAAGACGCCGCCTCCCAGCTCGACAAGGGCAACAGGGCTGCCGGACTCCGCGCTCGTCGCGCATCCCTCGAACTGGAGCCGTTGCTTAAACGCTTCCGCAAACTCTCGCTGGAAGCCGCCAACAACAAGGCTGAATAATCCGCCCTCGATAGGACAATTTCTTTGCTGCCAAAAACCGGGACTCCCTGTGCGTGAGCATGGGGAGTTTCCTATTATTTAATCCAACCTTTTTTCAGTACCCGGAATGAATAAAAAGGACTATATATGATGAATAAGCAACTCAGTAGAAACTGGTATCTTAGTGTGTCTTTTTTTCCACTTATAAAATAATTTATTCTTAATAAGATTCCTGAAGGTATCAATAAGGCAATCAGCATCCAAATAGACATTAAATCACCCCGAGGCCATAAGTGAAACGAATCTACGATAGCACACACCACAATATAAACGAACAAAAATATATTGCAAAATGTAAATATCAGATATAATTGTTTGAAATTAGGAATTTTTTCGCAATTAAATTTCATCGCTTACCTCCTTTCCTCCAGAGAATAATGAACAGGACAAGGGATAAAAAATAGGTTATCCACATCAGAGTGGACAAACCATCTATATACATATAGTATCGTTCCTCTATTATGTCTATATTGTATGGTTCAATAATATACTTTGCATCTACATAGGCATTAATCCACGTCAATATGCCAACGATGAATATTGCGATAAATGTTATCAAGCCAACTATCTTCTGCCAAGTCTTCATTAATCTATCAATCTATTGGGAATTGTTGCTCCATTGAATCTATTATTTCCTCAAGTCGTGGATAATACTCTACTATATTCGGCTCTTGTCGTTTATTCATCCACTCAATTTGCTTTATAATAACATCCTTTACTATTTCATAATCTTTCGGAGAAATAATACGTGTTAATGTCAAATATTCAAACGCCCAATCTGCACCAATATCCGGTAATTGTTGCTTGCCTTCCAATATAGGTACAATTCTGCGATCATACATATTCTGTAAGTTGGCATAATGACTAAACACTATCTCAGCACACTCCTTGATAGTGTCACATAGTTTACAATATTCCGTATCAATAGTGGACTCCGTAAAAATAAATTTGTCCTGTCTTTCAAGCATATTACCGCTAAAGCCAACCGATGGATTATCTCGTTGGTCCCGCAACGTCTTGAAACTATACGCCTCAAACCATTTTTTCAATATATCAAAGCGCACCATATATATTGGATATATTGTCAGCATATTATCTCTTATCCAATGATCCAACTCAATCATACTACCAATGCCATTTTCATGCCAGATGAAACAGTTGTCTCGTTTTCTGAACTTGAAATCCATAAGGAAATCCTCACTCTTCAACCGCTCAATTATATATGTGAATATATGTGACGCTTTCATTTATTCAAAATTTAATAAACTTACCGTTAAGCGAGCTGGGCAAAATATGTTCATATGTCCCGGCAGTCCTTAAAGTGTTGCAAATAGAATCATTAAATATTATATGTCTATTCCTTGAACTAATTTCAACATATTCCATATCATCTTTTAATGACAAAGGTGTTGATGCAATAATCATCACAGAAGACGAATCTGAAGAATATACTCCGACATGGCTATCTCCATTATTAATTTTGTTTTTGCTTATTTCAAAGGTAGTGGGCGTAAACTCAATCAGATAATAGGAACCCCCGACATTTCGATATGATTCTACTGAACCTTCCAAATGATAGTCCACCTTTGAGAAATATTCATCTTGGCCGTGGTGATAAGATGCAGACGTTGAAAAAAAGATAACCATAACCCCGACAATACCGGCCATGATTATCAAAATCACGACTAACGACCAACATATAATCCGTATGTATTTACGTCTCGCTGTCATTATAGAGATATTATTGGTTAAATCCATAGGCTGTGACAACAGACAGTCATTATCAAAAGCACATAAAAAGATAATCGCTTCCTGTCGGTGGAGAGGCGATGACGGGAGATGCCAATTATTTTTGCTCGGTCGGGAGGCATTGCTGTCGGATCGGCATAAGAGCCTATCGCAAAGTTAATAAGAATATTTGACATTAGGGTGGTTTGCACGCATAAAAATCACCGTTATATCCTGACAGATGATGATTTATGAATAAAAAGGTACTGGAGGCGGTAACTTATCTTTGATTACTTGCGGCTTCTGCGTCCGTTGGTTTTTCGCTACGAAGTAACGGCGGGCGGTGACGCCGGCAAGCGACCGCCTCCGGCTTGGCTGCATGAAAAAATCCGGCAGCCTTCCACGATTTGCGCCAAATCGGGTATTCCGTATTTTTTCACTTGCCACACTTGCCTTGCGTCACCGCCCGCCGTCTTGATTGTATCGAAAAAATCCCCCGGATGCGAGAAGCCACAAGGCTTCAAACAAAAGGGAAAAAACAAAAAACTCAAACATCTAAAACACTCAAATTATGGAAGCAACAGCAATTCAGACCAACACCGCAAACGTACAGGAAGCCACAATCTCTCTCGCTCTCATTCAGCCGAGCAACTACAACCCCCGTAAGAATTTCGACGAGCAGAGCCTCACCGAACTCGCTGACTCTATCAGCCGTCAAGGTATTCTCCACGCGATAGGTGTGCGACCAATCGCCGGCACCGACCGCTACGAAATCGTGTATGGCGAGCGAAGATACCGCGCCTCCCTCATAGCAGGGAAAGAGGACATCAAGGCAACAGTCTATACTGACCTTTCCGATGATGAAGCCGAGGAAAAGGCTATTGCGGAGAACCTGCACCGCCAAGACATCACGCCTATGGAAGAAGCCGAGACGTTAAAGGCTGCCATCGACAGCGGACGCTACGATTATGCCACACTCGCCACGCAGATAGGCAAAAGTGAGACCTATATCCGCACCCGAATAAAGCTCACGAACCTCATACCCGAAATCGCACGGCTGATTGACACCGAGGAAATCACGGTAGCGGTGGCAACCGAAATAAGCCGTTACGGAGTTGACATACAAACCGATGTTTACAACTCCCACCTCAAAGACGGAGTGACCTGCAATAATTGGCGTGGAATGAACGCCTCAAATGTGGCACGGCTCATTGAGCGGAACTACACAACCGACCTAATCCGTTACCGCTTCGACAAATCGGCGTGTGCCTCATGCCCACACAACACTATAAATCTATTGCTGTTCTGCGAGGATGGCTGTGAGGGCAACTGCGCCAATCCCACTTGTCTCCGTGAGAAGCACGTCGGCTATCTTACCGACAAAGCTGTTGAAATACTGAATGAACATCCCACCGCCAATTTCTGCCATTCGGATTATGACCGAAACGAAAGAGTGAACGCGCTGCTGACTGAAATGGGTTATGACATCGAAAAAATCAGTGGCTACCTGTCTCCTTACCCCTTTGAACCTATCGCGCCCCAATCCGACCGCTTCGACACCGAGGAAGAATATGCCGAGGCAGTAAAGGCATACGAGGGCAGAATGGAGGCACATAGGGAAAAGTGTGCCGACATCACGGCAAAAGCCGAGGCAGGAGAAATCTCACTCTACATCACAATCGGGCGCAATGATGTGACGCTCGGATATATGGCTGTAACTGCCAATCCGAGCGAGAACGGCAACAATCCGAAAGCCGAAATCGCCAAGTTGGAGGCAAAGGACAAACGCAACAAGGAGATAGCCGTGGAGCGTACAATCGAGGACACGAAGAAGAAAATCCTCGAAGCCGACATCACCGAGACTAAATTCTCGCAGGACGAGGACAAGATGATATATTTCTTCCTGCTCTCATCGCTCCGCAAAGAGCATTACGAAGCCGTCGGACTGACCGACCGCAAATCTCACAGCGCACTCAACGACAGCGAGAAAATGACAATCCTCGCCAATCTCAACGCCAAGACAAAGGCAATAATCCGCAGGGATTTTCTGATTGACAATTTCAAGGGTGCGTATCGTGACAACGCTATCGCCGACCTCCTGCTCTCATTTGCCAAGAAGCATATGCCGGAAGAACTCGCCAACATCGAAGCCGAGTACAACGATGTTTATGAGAAGCGACACCAACGTATAGAGGAACGCAAGGCTCTACTCGCCAAAGATACCGAACCCGAACCAACCGAGCCGGAAGCCGAGGACGCACCCGAAGAAGAAATCGTGCCGGAGGCAGAAACCACCACGGAAGAAGCCACTCCCGACACTTCCGAGGCAGAGACCGAGGTTGCACCCGAAGCCGAGAACTCACCCGAAGAAGAACCTATGCCGGAGGTAGAACCGACCACGGAAGAAGCCACTCCTGACACTTCCGAGTCAGAGACCGAGGCTATCCAATACGAACCAACGGAAGAAGAAGCCGAGACGATACTAACCGAAGAAGAAAGGTACTGCGAAGAAGCTGTTGCATAAAGCGATAAGCCCCTATGTTTGAGCAAGCCACCCCATGCCGAGAGGCGCGGGGCGGCATTTGCTCGTCCCCTCCCAAAAGCCGCCTCTTTGGAAAACGACAAAGCCCCCGACTCGCGCCGGAAGCTGGCTATTTTAGCATTATATGATGTTTAACAGTATTTATCAAAAGTAATATGATGCGGTAAGATATGCTCCTTGCATGAATGATTTCTTCGGATAGTATTTGCTGAAGGAAGTGCCTTTATAGGAAAGTTGTCGATATTGGCTGTAAACATCCAAATTTGACATTATATATCCAGCACTGAATCCGCAAGGTCCAAAATTCACAAAAATACCCACACGCAAATCTATGGCAAACCATTGACCTTTGGATGTGCTCACGTATTTATAATCATAATCAGGCCAATTGATATATTGTCGTATATTGATACGTTGATACGGAATGTTTAGCATAATGCCGGGTTCTGCATATAACCCCAAATCAACCTGTTTAATCTTTAACGCCGGTGATTTAAGCACAATCGATGGGCGCAAATAAAAATTTGACGGTTTATTATCGTCGCTCTCTATTTCCCAGTCTTTTTCTGCGGCCCAGCCATCTTCATACCATACGCTCCAATATCCGAATGCTCCACCAAGTCCAATGTAACGGTTGAACATATAGTGGTACGATGCTTCCAACTGGTAAGAGTCCGACGAGGTTACAAGACCACTGAATGAAACTTTGCTATTGGCAAAATTAAAGTTTTCTTCACTTTTATCTTGTGCTAAAGCCGGCATTGCAATCAATATAGTGATTAGACAAAATATTTCAGTGATTCTCTTATTCATATTTTGTGGATTAGTTGATTGTTAGAATATATCCTTTCTTCTTCAGAGAAGTTATCGTTATAGAAGGATCGGTGAGGAGTTTTCGGATATAGGTTATCTGCACGTTGAGAGCAAGGGAGTTGGCGTAACTGCTGTCGCCCCACACGGTGTTGAGAATAGTGTCGCGGTCAACAACCTTACCGACATTTTTAGCGAGGATTGCAAGAATCTCCGTTTGGCGCACAGAAAGAGAGTGCGTTTCGCCTTTATATGTCAATGATGCAAGATTTGGTCGGAACAATGTATTACCCAATAGATACTCAATATCCTGTGAGGTTATGTCGCTTTCAAATCGTTCATTTATCTTGGCTATCAACTCTTCAGGATAGAATGGCTTAGGTATATAGTCGTTGCCCTTTAGTTTGAAGCCATATAGGCGGTCAACCTTGTCGGTACGGTCTGTGAGGAAAAATATTATTATGCGACGATCGGTTTCACGTATGGTCTGTGCGACCTCAAAACCGTTCATCTCCGGCATATTTATGTCGAGAAGTATCAAATCGGGATGGACGTCTCGGTATAGTTCCAATCCCACTTTGCCATTAGAGGCATATACAACCTCATACCCCTCAGCCTCTATGAAGCGTTTGAGAAGCATGGAGTTTTTCAAATCATCGTCAACGAGCAGTATTTTTTTCATTGCGGTAGTTTTATTGAGAATGATGAGCCGACACCCACGGTGCTTTCCACAGATATTTCGCCACCATGAGCATCCGTCAGGAGTTTGACGTATGCAAGACCAAGTCCCATTCCTGGGATGTCGGAAGCAGATGCTTTGCCCCGATAGAAACGGTTGAAGATTCTGTTTATATCATCGGCCGCGATACCGTTGCCATTATCCTTGACAATAATCTGGCAACCGTCCGAAGTGCTGACAGCATTTATTTTTATCGTCACCTTATCGCTTGAGTATTTTATTGCGTTCTCAATCAAATTCGTAAGGATATTAATGAGATGTGAGCAATCGGCAGAAATCTCAAAATTTTCCGGAACAGCATTTTCAAACACAACATCCTTAGTACTTGGCACTGTGATTGATTTTATAACACTGTCAACAAGCACAGTAAGGTTGAATGAGGATACATTGAGAGGAATCTGCTCTACGTTATTGAATGTTATGTCACGTAACTTGGAGAAATATGCCGAAAGGTTATCAAGAGCCATACGTATCTCTCCGGTGAGTTCATGACGCAATTGGTTATCTTCCATCAGTTTGTCATTGTCAATTCCGGAAACACACATCTTCAATGTTGAAATTGGTCGTTTCAGTTCGTGAATCATTGTAGTGATAAACGAGTTGCGCATCTTGTCAAGTCGAGTCAGCTTGACTATGGTCTTGATCTGCCATAAGAGGCAATGAATAAGGAACAACGAGAGAACAACGGCCAGAGCTAACGTCCATCCCATATTGCATAATATCTCCGATGAGGGAATCTCACATTCTATCACTACCGCCTTTCTTTCAAGTTCGGAATAAGGGGTTGTGACCTTGAATTTGGGCGATATTACAGATGAATGACGTATAGTGGTGGGTTCCCATGTAACGCTGTCCTGCAAAATCAGAGCGATTTCTGCAATAAGATTGTGCTTTCTGAGGATTGAATCAATACCCTCTTTTGTAAAAGGAGATTGAACCTCACTTTCAAAATTTTTCATGGCATTCCACGCAATACCGTCAGACGGAGCAGATGAGGCATCGATAGTTGCAATCTTGGCATCAACCATTTCAAGGGAGTCCATGACCATTTCCTCAAGTCTTTTCATTTCTTCGGGAGTGAGTTTGCGATTCTCCGCAATGCCCAAAAGTTTTCGACCATTTATAACATTTGTCCTTACGGTGACCTTCCGAATTGATTTACCTATGGAATCCAAACTATGACTCATTTGGAATCGCGACTGCACCTTTACTGTATCCCCCTGTGTTGCAGAACCGCGAGCACGTGCTTTGCTATACTCTTTCAAGGCTTCTATTACTAATAGTCCCGTTCTGTTCTCATATTCAGTCAGAGAGTACTCATATCGACCATACAACCAATATGCTTGCATTCCAAGGAAAGCAAGTATGGCAACAATCGAGAGTATGTAGAGCGTCTTTATTTTCTTTTCCATGATGCAAAATTAGCCATTATCTATGATATAAACGTCTGAAATGATGGATAATTGGACGACAGTAATAATTTAGTAATAATTCCATAATGTTTGAGTAATGATTATTTTCGTCTAAAGGGTAATGGCGGCAGTAACTTTGCATCGTGAAACTTAAACCACAAAAGATATGAAGAAAACAGCAATCATCTTTATGGCCATCATGACACTTGCAATGGCCGCTTCGGGCAAAGTTATGCGCCGTACTCTCGGAATATTCCAGAGCAAAGTTCCCGAAACCGAGACTATCGCACCCGAGACAATGGAATTCGTTTACGATTATTCATGGTGCAATGACACTACCGGCCAACTTGAAGACAACTACACAACAGACCAGATGCTTCTGCAGATCGGCCCCGACGGTCTCTCCAAATTCTCCAGCTACAAGAATCTTACAGTAGATTCGCTCCTGATGAACATAACTCCGGAACAGGTGGCAGAGGCCGCCATGGACGGAAAACTCTCCAACGGAGAATTCATGACTATCTTCAAGAATTATCCCCAGGGCAAACTGACCCATACTGAAAAAATCTGTATGGATTGGTTCTGTTATGAGGACGATATGCCGGAACTTGAATGGGAGCTAACCGACAGCGTTACCAATGTGCTTGGATATGAATGTCATTCAGCTGTCTGCAATTTTCGTGGACGAGAATGGATGGCATTCTATTCCGAGGAGATTCCTCTGATGGAGGGGCCGTGGAAACTGTATGGTCTGCCGGGGCTGATTATGAAGGCGTCCGACAAAGACGGACATTATAATTTTGAATGTATCGGCTTAAAGTCAAAAGCAGACAGACCGATAACGATGTATAAAGTTCCTTACAACACGACATCACGCGCAAAATATTATGATGCAAAGCATCGCTATGACATAAATCCTTACGCTTACTATGAGGAGGGAGGACATGGACATATAGACGTTTATGACGAAGAGGGCAGTCCCGTGCTGGACGCTTACGATCCTATCGAACTGCCATTTGATTACATTGAACGCGATTGGAGAAAATGAACAGATACAGTTTTTTCATACTTTGCCTGTTTCTTGGGCTGCTGTCGGCTTCGGCGGCAGTCCCGGAAACGGCCTCCGGAACAATCATAGACGGAGAAAATGGCCAACCCATAGTGGGTGCGGTGGTGCAGGCTCTGAATAAGCAAGGAAAAGCCACGGCGTTTGCTTCTTCGAATGCGGATGGCGTTTTCAAAATCAAAATATCTGACTCGATAGATTCTATTTCATTCCGCTGTATGGGATATGAGTCATTGAAATTGTCAAAGAACCACGACTTTGCAAAGGGTGTGGAGATGTGGCCGAAAGCAACGCAGTTGAAAGACGTGATTGTACAGGCCCCCGACATCTATGCAAAGGGGGACACACTGGTGTTCAATGTCTCGCGCTATGCAAACGCCTCCGACAATGCTATCATTGACGTGATAAAGCGGTTGCCGGGTATAAAAGTCGAGGACGATGGAACAATCAAGTATCAGGGGAAGCCAATCAATAAATTCTATATTGACGGCGATGATTTCCTTGGAGGTCAGTATGGGCTCGCCACCAACAATATCTCCCACAAGGATGTGAAGTCGGTGGAGGTGATGGAAAATCATCAGCCAGTAAAGGCTTTGGAAGGTATTGAATTCCCCGAAGAGGCCGGCATCAATATCAAGCTCAACGAAGGAGCGAAAGGTAAGACAGTCGGCGTGGCCAAAGCCGGAACAGGTGTGCAACCGTGGCTATACGACGGTTCTCTATACGCCATGCGCATTGCCCCTAAGGTTCAGAATATACTGACCATTCGCGGTGGTAACACGGGCTGGAACCCAGACGAGCAGATTACAGAACATGATTTCAGCGATATGTCGTTCACCGGTTATTCCGAGTCCTTGTGGCCGGAGTATATAGCTGCCGACATTGTCAACGCCCCGCTCAATGAGAAGCGGACACGCGACAACCTGTCGTGGCTTGCCAACTCAATCACGGCATGGAAGCGTGGCGATACCTCAATGCGTTTCAAACTGAATTATGTGGGCGACAGGCTTGACTACAAATCCGGATTAAGGACGGATTACTTCAGCCAAGCAATTCCTGAATTCATTCAGAACAATAGCTTGCGCACGCAGAGCCATGATGTTTCGGCTCAATTCAATATGCAGATTAACAAGCGTGGTTATTTCCTGAAGGATAAATTCACGGTTGAAGGTGTGTGGGAAAAAGCCAATTCCAACATAACCGGCTCTTTTGACCTTGACCAGCGTATCCGTCGCCGCAATTTTTCTGCCAACAACGACCTGAAACTTGTAAAGCGCAATGACAAGAAATTGTTTGAGCTGACCTCGCGCAATTCATTTGCTCATCGCCCCGATAGACTCTTTGTAAATGGCGAGGAGTATGCAGTCCAAAACGTTGGCACTACTGATTTCCGGAGCACCACCGAATCACGTTGGGGCAAGTTGGGTCGTTTTTGGAAATTCTACATCAACGGCGGTGTCGATTTGAATTATCATCGTCTGAATCTTTTCCTGATTGGAATGGGGGATTTCGACAATTCGAGATATTTCAACACATTCCTTTCCAATCTGTACGCTACTCCGCAACTCGACTATGAACGTAATGGATGGCTGCTGTCCGCCAAGATACCCATAAAATGGCTACACCATAGCGTCAATGGCCAGCATGATTATATCAACATCTTACCACGATTTTATGTACGCAAGAAAACTTCGGCAAAGAGCGAGGTTTCAGCATCAATTTCTTATCAGCTCAGCTCACCCCAGGCTTATATGAATATCAGTGTACCGGTAATGTCAGACTATCGCAATCTTTTTATTGCAAGCGATATTGACAAATATTCGCAAAATGTTGTCGCTTCGGCAAGCTATAAATACCGCAATCCTCTGACATCCTTCTTTGGCAATGCCTCGCTGACATACAATTACAGCCGCTGCTCTTTTATGTCAAACCAACTGTTTATTGATGATTTCATTGTGTCAACATACGCAAATAGGCTTTCGGGAAGTCATTTCTGGAACGTAAGCGGCGGAATAAGCAAAGGGCTCGGACATAGCCGCATGGTAATTGGCGTGGAAATAAATGCATCTACGAGTTCAGCATCTTCAATGCGTGACAACATCGTGGAAGATTACAGTCAGCAGACAATCTCGGTCAAACCATATTTCAAGGGAAGTCTTTGCAAATGGCTTTCTGTGAACTATGATGCCAATTACGGCTACTCTCGTCTGAAAATTGGAGAAATTGATAACGACACCCACTCATTCAACCAAAAACTTTACACAACAATTATGCCGCATGACCGCTGGCAATTCACTTTGGGAGCAGAGCATTTCCTCACCAAATTCCCGGAAGGCAATGTCGAAAACCTCGTGCTTCTGGACGCTTCAGCCGTTTGGCACGTAAGCAGCAAAGTGCGTCTTTCTCTTACCGCCAATAATCTCCTTGACAAACGGCACTATCAATATGTGACATACGGAACACTCTCCCGATCGGAACACTCATTCCAAATTCGCCCACGCAACATCCTCGCTTCAATCCAATATCGTTTCTGATTAAAAATCTTAACATTTAAACGTGGTGGCTCAGAAAAAATTAATATTTTGTTGCTATGAGTGGTAACTGATAGGTTTGCAAGCCGTGGCTACAGGAGCGTGAGGCAGTGCGCCGGGCGTATTGCCTCACACAACCTTATCACCACCGCTTGCTCCCCAAATGATGTGATGATTCAAGTGATAAGCCGTGTCAGTGGCCCGCGGATCCACAGGCACGGCACATCGCCTTGTGCTGTTTACCGGTTGCCCTACTGATTCCGTGTCTCACACCGATTCAGCTTCGGGCAGTTCTGATTTTGTATATGATGCCCGGCTGAAGCCGGAGGCGGCGACAACGCCAGAGCAAAGCGAGGGCAAGCCTTCGCTCGACTCTCGCGTTGTAGCCTCTCTTTGGAATACGGTCTGCAAACGATGACTGCGCCGCTTCAAGGCTGGCACTTTGAAACGGCAAGGGTCAACGGTGGCCGGTTCTTTCCCTTGAAGATTTTGAGCCTCGGCAGGGACTGGCGTTTTGGCGTGCGAAGTTACTGCGTCCGGGAGGAACGTCAAGTGACGCTACGCTTGTGGTCGGCGTCCGCACTCGTGAGCCTCCACATTTTTTCGCATTGCGCAATAAACTCACGCTCGGCATACCAAAATAAATTTTGTTCTGCTCTCACTCAATCGTTTATTTCTCCCTCAATTCCGAAAAAAATGGGTATCCCTCGCTTGCCGCAGACTACACACTTGCCTTATCCTCCCTTATGGCCGCAGTTGTGGGACTGCACGAAAAACGGCCAGCCCTGCCGGAGAAGCTCAAAGAGCTTCAAACAAAAGGGAGAAAATTAACTCAAAACTCAAAAAACAATGGCACAATTCAGAGTCAGAACAGAGTACATATTCAGTGGCTTCTTCGACATAGAGGCTGAAAACGCGGCACAGGCAAGGGAGTATGTTGAAAAACACTGCGGATTGGTTATAGGCAGTGACATACATTCCTCACTTCCTGATGATGAAGTAAACTGGGAGTTTCCGGTTCACCCCGACACAAAAATTGGCAAGACCACAAGAATTAAACCGTAGTATAAAACGCTCAAACATCAAAAAGACTATGCACAGCACTATTTATCAAATCAGCACCGAGCCGATAGCCGAGAACGACTATCTGAACATCGACCGTATTGTGGCAGGAGAAAACGCCTCTATATCCTATGTGTGCGAAAACTCCGAGGACGGACGCAAATTCGACATCCGTTTTCTTCTTGAACATATCCTGCCGAAAGGTATGTTTACGTCCACCGATGAAAACGCCCTTACCTACAATGGTGGCTTCGCAATTTGGCGGAAATCCCATTTCGACAACATCAAGGCTATCTCTGCCGAACTTACCCCTGCAAACGTGATGAAATGGAACGGACCAATAGGGCAACTGAAAAAAGCCATTATCAATCCGCTTGGCGTTGACGCTCTTTTCGTGACCGAGTTCTATGGAGGTACAGGCACGGCTGAACGCTCCGCTGACCTAATGGATATTATCGCCCGACTGAAAAAGGGCGATAGACTATACATCGGAGCAATATTAGGGTATCACAACTAAAAACATACAGTCATGGAGTTCTTTATCGAGCCTATCCCAACATGGGCGTTATGCTATCTAATCAACGGAGACCCGACAGGGTTGACTGACGATGAAATTGCGATGATTGACAAATGGTATGCCGACAACAAAGTGCAGACCGTCACCACCGCTTCCGAAGCAGAGGGAGAGAGCAACCCATATTTCTCTCATTTCCCTGCTTTCGGACTACCTGCCGAGGTCACTGACTGCCATGTAATGACCTTTTAATCAACGGAATAATCAATAGCCACTGCGTCAGCACCAATGGCGCAGTGGCAAAAACAATCAAGATATGACAACGACTGAAATCAACTACAAGAGTACGGACTATACCTGCCGTATCGTGACAAGCAACGAGGGCGAGAGCCTTATTATCGGTGGACTGGAATTGCTTGACGCACTTATGCCTTATCCAATCACCGACAAATGCAACGGCTTCGCCGACAAGGAAGCGGAGCGTGTCGATGAAGAAATCTTCTACTATACCTCCGAAAATGATTTGAAGCTCCCCGACAACGAACTTGTCGCAATACTCAGAGAGAGCAACCCCGAATGGTTTGACTGAAAATCCAAATGGTTTCCAGTCCCGGAATGTCATAACGACCACCAAGCCGTCCTGCAACTACGCGGGGCGGCTTTTGCTCGTCACCTCACAAAAGCCGCCTCTATGGAAAACTATAAAGTACCAGGCGTGAGTAGGGAACTTATAGTCTTAGCATGATTAGCTGTTATCTGCGGAAATAATCTGCGAAATAATTCCGGCTATAATTTGTTGGGGTGGAAAAAAATAACTAATTTTGTGGTCACCATGCGGCAGTAATAATATACATACCAACACGAGTTAGGAATCCTGTAGCTCTCTCATGCTACGAGGAGGTATTAAAAGGTGCGTTCCGACAACGCATCTAATGCAGTATATTATTGCTTAATCCAAATGAATATTATAAATTTAGGAATTCTTGCTCAC
>OFFB01001528.1_pt1 | contig 13603 bp, 12 predicted proteins | sample 1521281 | NCBI WGS metagenome assembly OFFB01 (sample SAMEA3504109, study PRJEB24116) | mouse gut metagenome | biome: mouse gut; feature: mouse-associated habitat; material: faeces | place: Denmark | collected 2011
AGGGGATGAAATTGCAGGCTGACCCTACTGTGAAATTCGCGGTGGGCGATTTTTCGCTGCGCCGCATCAAGGGTGTGCATCTTAATGTGAATTCACCTTACAACACTTATCTGAATGCGGGGCTTCCTCCGGGTCCAATAAGGATAGCCGATGCGGCTACACTTGATGCCACGCTTAACTCCAAGCCGCATAACTATCTATATATGTGTGCCAAGGAGGACTTTTCAGGAAGGCATAATTTCGCCTCGGACTACAGCAGCCATCAGGCTAATGCCCGTAAATATCATAAGGCTCTTAATGCGAGAGGGATAAAATGAACCGCGATATGGAAAAGGATGATGACTTGATCCTGCTTGACACATATTACAGTGATGTCGACGCGTATATAGCCAAAGGTGTGCTTGAGACCAACGGCATCCCGTGTATAATCAATAATGAGATCATGTCGAGCGTGTATCCTATCACGGTCACGTCGCTCGGTGAGATAAGATTGCTTATATTCCGGCGTGACCTTGAGGAGGCGCGCCGGTTGCTTGCCGGCAATGCCGATGAGGCGTGATGGTGTCGCCGGTTATTTTTCCGGCTGTTTGGCGCTTTCGATGCTCTTTGGCTCGTCGCGTTTCCGTCGCTGCTGTATGATTATGAGATATTCGTCGTAATAGGCGAGCAGCAGTGTGGTGAGCGGCAATGCTATGATGAGCCCGAGGAATCCGAGCAGAGTTCCCCATATAGAGAGCGACAGCAATATTATCGCCGGGTTCAGCCCCATCGCCTTTCCCATGATCTTGGGTGTGAGAAAGAGGTCCTGTATCGCCTGAACGATGCAATAGACAGCCATGCATTTCCAGAAAATAATCCAAAAATCCACTCCGGAATCGACAGAGCATACCAGGCACAGAAGTATCGCCGGAACGAGTGAAATGAGTTGCAGGTAGGGCACCATGTTTAGCACTCCGATGAACAGCCCGAGGATGATGGCGAGAGGCATATCGATGATGAGGAAGCCGATGCAGAAGAGCACGCCCACGCATAGAGCCACCAACGCCTGTCCGCGGAAATAGTGGTTCATGGACCGCTGGATGTCATTGCCGATTTTGAAAATGGTTTTGCGGTAGGGAGCGGGCACCATGCGGCGGAACCCTTTGGCGAGTTTTTCGTAGTCAAGCATTATGAAGATGACATACAGGAACACTATCAGCCAACTGAACAGCCCTATTATCATGGCTATTCCGCTGCTGAGAAGACTCCACACCGATTGTATCGCTGCCTCTACGAGTTTCATCTGGTCATGGTCGGAGAGTAGGGCTGCCAGATAGTTGAAGTCGATGTAGCGCTTGATTATCTCGTGGAATTTTTCAGGGAGGAAGGGTATGTCGAGTTCGGTTTCGGAATATATTTTCAGCAGATGTGCCATGTGGTGCATCTCGGAAGTTATCATCGGGATGAGGATGTAGCACAGCACGCCAAAGAGGAATGTGGCTTCAAACAGGGTTACGAATATGGCGATTACGCGCCCCTTCAGTTTCAGCAACCGGCGGTTGAACTGCACAAACGGCTCGAATAGATATGCCACAAGGCAAGCTACACAGAATGGGAGCAGAACACCTTTCAGAATGCTGATGAGCCATATCGCGGCACAGATGACGATGCAGGTTATCACGAGCCTTACAACGCGGTCAAATGTATAGGGACGCTGTTTGTACATGACGTAAAAAGGAAAAATATGTTACGAATTTACTGAATATTTCTGTCATTAACGTGATTTTCTTTAATTTTGTAGAAAATTATTATCACAAAGTTCAATTGATATGACAGAAAAAGTAAAACAACTGATCAACGATAAAGCATGGGCTCGTTGGACAGCATTGATTCTTGTGGCATCGATGATGTTCTTCGCCTATATGTTTGTCGATGTTATGTCGCCGTTGCAGTCCTTGATAGAGACTCAGCGTGGATGGTCGCCTGACGCTTTCGGCTATTATGCCGGCGCCGAGTATATTCTTAATGTTTTCGGATTCCTGATTCTTGCGGGTATCATCCTTGACAAGATGGGGGTGAGATTCACCGGCACTTTGTCGGCATCGGTCATGGTGGTCGGCGCCTGCATAAAGTTCTATGCGGTGAGTAGCTGGTTTCAGGGCACCGGTTTAGAGCAGTGGCTCAACTCATGGTGGGTCGAGATGCCTGGAAGCGCCAAGCTTGCCGCATTCGGTTTCATGATTTTCGGCTGCGGCTGTGAAATGGCGGGTATCACCGTGTCGAAGGCTATCGCTAAATGGTTTGAGGGCAAGGAGATGGCGCTTGCCATGGGTCTTGAGATGGCTATCGCGCGTCTTGGCGTGTTTGCGATCTTCTCGATTTCTCCGCGTCTTGCCGACTGGATGGGCAAGGATGATCCCACGGTTGTTATTCCGGTGGGTTTCTGTACCTGCCTTCTCATAGTGGGTTTGCTCTGCTACATCGTGTTCACATTCTTCGACACCAAGCTTGACAAGCAGCTCGGCGATGCCCGTGATGCAGCGGCTGAACCCGCCGAGGAGGAATTCAAGCTGAGCGATGTGGGCAAAATATTCGGCAGCAAACTGTTCTGGATCGTTGCCATGCTGTGTGTGCTATATTATTCGGCTATCTTCCCGTTCCAGCGTTATGCCGCCAATATGCTTCAATGCACGCTTCACATATCGGCAACAACCGCCGCCGACATATTCCGTTGGTTCCCGATGGGCGCTATGGTGCTCACTCCGCTTCTGGGCTATTATCTTGACCGCAAGGGTAAGGGCGCTTCGATGCTCATCCTTGGCGCTATCCTGATGATTGTGTGCCACCTTACTTTCGCGTTGCTTCTTCCGGTGTTCCCGAGCGAGGCTCTTGCGTTCTCGGCTATCGTCATTCTCGGCGTGTCGTTCTCGCTTGTGCCCGCTGCGTTGTGGCCTTCGGTTCCCAAGATCATGGAGGCTCGTTTCCTGGGCAGCGCTTATTCGCTCATCTTCTGGGTGCAGAACATCGGTCTGGCTCTCTTCCCGATATTGATCGGTCAGGTGCTCACCGCTTCCAATCCCGGCGTGACCGACCCGATGGATTATAATTACACCAACCCGATGCTGCTTTTCGCATCGCTCGGCGTGCTGGCGTTGCTCTTCGGTATATGGCTGAAGATAGTCGATGCCAAGAACCATTACGGACTTGAACTTCCCAATATCGTGAAGAACGATGAGGAGAAGCTCATGGAGTCGGAAGGCGAAAACAACGCCAATCTGTAAAAATCGCATTGTCATGGTCAGGCTCTGACCTCGGCAAAACAACAATAAAATCCATGGATCGAGATATTCGGTTCATGGATTTTTTGTTGAGGCTTATGCAGTAGTGTCAGGTGGCATAAAGAGGTTTAAGCAACTACCTTATTAATCGCCAAGCATAGCCTGGATGATATCCTCGGGATATAGTATGTTTATGGGCGCCGGAGCGTCTTTGGGTTTATTCTTAAGGAATAGAACCGTTATTATTTCCTTGCCTTTCGCAAATGGTAATCGGTTGGCTTTGTCTAATAATTTTCGGTGCAGTTCCGATGCTATTTCCGGATTTGTCCACTTGCATTCGCCTATCAACAGGGCGTTGCCATCAGTGGATTCTGCAATGACATCAAACTCCATTTCTCTGAATGATCCTTTCTCCTCGCCCGGGACTGTTCCCCACCATCTTCTTGCCTCGCTCCAGCGGTGACCAAACATCATGTTTCCGCTTATAGCCTCACGGCATAGGTGTTCCCAGTGCAGCGAAACGTAACCTGTGAAATCTCGCTCTATCTCCTCCATAACAATAGCTTTGCGTCCTCGAGCAAGGTTTGATATGTTTGGCATGATAAATGAGTAGTAGAAATCCATCATTGGGTCGTTTATTCGGTATATCCCTTTCTTCGATTTTTTCGGACTGTCTCCAAATGGAATCTCCCTGCGGATATAGGTCATTTGAATCAATTTGTCAAGCGGGGCTGACAGTGATGTGGCTTCGCGTCCCATGCGTGAGGCTATTTCGGAAAGGCGGTTTGCTCCCCCTGCGATTACCGCCATTAATGATTCCGACTGCACTGTCGCTTTCATATCGTCAAGAAACAGTTTCTTCGGCTCGTCATACAACACAGTTGTCGTGCCAAGCATCATTCCTCTAATAGCTTCTTTAAGGGAGGCATACTCCTCCCTAAGTTCCCAATATCTTGGCACACCGCCCCATACACTGTATTCCTCGATGGTTGAAATTGCATCGATATGCAGCCCCTTCTGTAAAAATGGCAATGGAATAGGTCGCACATCAAGGATGGCATCGGCACGACCATAAAGCGGTTCGCTTTGGCTGAGAATCATTTCCTGCATCATTCGTTGTGAGCTTCCGCAGATGATGAGGTTGTATTTCAGTGTCTTTGAATCGAGAATCCGCTGGAGGATAGATGGCAGCTCAGGGGAATGCTTCACCATGTAGGGAAATTCATCGAGACACAACGTGAATTGCTGATCGGTCAATCGATTGAGCATAAGCAACAGTTCCTCCCAGCCTGAAAATTTCGCCATCCCAATCTCCGGAAACTTCTGCGAAAGGAGCTCCTGAAGCATTTCCAGCTGGACATTGTCGACCAAATCTCCTGCCATATAGTAAATATCGTCGGCAGAAAGCACGCGTTTTATGAGAGTAGACTTCCCAAGTCGCCTACGCCCATAAACAACGACAAATTTTGCCGGAGTTGCAGTGTTAAGCACTCTTTTTAGTTCGGCTATCTCATCTGTACGGTCAAGAAATTCCATAATTATTTTGAGCAAAAATTATTTTTCGTAAAAATAATAATAAATTTCGATTAAGCCAAATTCATAAATATATTGCGTATGCCGAAATATTTTAAGATGAAGCGTAGCTGCAAGGATGATTCAGTGCTATGTTGTGGTGTAGGTGGTGTGGATTATTTTTGTGGAAAATTATTTTTGTGAAAAATAATAATTGGTTTGGAACGGAGTTCGCGATATTGATGTCGGGCTCTGATTGGGACGTAAAATTTCAGGGTGATTTATTTATTGGAGGAAAAATAGGTGAGAATTGGATGGAAATTGCTATTTTTGTAAGTTAATAAGGAAAAACAGAAATAAAATTATAGTATATGAAATTCAATGTATCGAGCAAGACTCTTTACAACTGCGTATCGGCAGTGAGTAAGGTGATTAACTCTAAGAACGCGCTGACGATTCTTAATAATTTCCTGTTTGAGCTAAATGATAATTCGCTGACCGTTACGGCATCGGATTTGGAAAATACATTGGTGGCTCATCTTGAAGTGATGGATTCGGAAGGGAGTGGCAAATTCTGTATCGACGCGCGCCGTCTTGTGGATCTCTTGAAAGAGATGCCCGACCAAGGCATTGAATTTTCGATCAATGACGATAATCTGTCGGTAGAGATAAACTACAGCAACGGTAACTACAGCTTCATCGCTCTTAACGGCAACGAGTATCCTTCCAATGAATCAACCGAGGGGGATGCTGCGACATTCTCGTTCACCTATCCGGTGGATCAGATGCTTAAAGGGATCGACAACACCCTTTTCGCAGTGGGCAATGACGACCTTCGTCCGCAGATGATGGGTATCCTGTGGGACATCAAGCCTGATTCGATCACATTTGTTGCTACCGACACACGTAAGCTCGTGCGCTATCGCAACAGCGTAGCCGCTCCGGGACATGAGGGCTCTTTCATCCTTCCTGTCAAGCCGGCGGCAGTGCTTAAGAATGTGTTTGCCAAGGAGCAGCAGGTGAATATCACCATCACTCCCAAGAGCGCGACATTTGAAACTCCGTCCTATAAGTTCTCTTGCCGCTTCATCAAGGGTTCTTTCCCCGATTATAACCGCGTTATTCCGGTTGATAACCCTTACGTGCTCACTGTCGACCGTCATCAGTTCCTCAACGCGATACGCCGCGTAGCCGTGTTTGTGGATCCCGGACACGGACTTGTGAAGTTCAAGATCGAACCTGACAAGATGACACTCCGCGCCGCCGACAATAATTTCTGCACATCGGCTCGTGAAGAGGTGCTTTGCGACTTCACCGGCAGAGAGATGGTGATAGGCTTCAGCGCTCCTTATCTGATTGAAATCACAAGCACATTGTCGACTAATGACATGGTGATCAAGTTGTCGGATCCGAGCCGTCCCGGTGTGTTCCTTCCCACTCAGGAAGAGGGTGCCGCCGATGATCTTCTGATGTTGCTTATGCCGATGACCGTCACTGACTTTTAAGATCTTACGCCTAAATGGAATTGCAATTAAAGAAGCCGATAGTTTTCTTTGACCTTGAAACTACCGGTGTCAATATACTTCGCGACAAAATCGTAGAGATTTCCTACATAAAGGTGCTTCCTTCGGGAGAAGAGGAGGAAAAGACACTCCGAGTCAATCCCGGGATGCCTATTCCTGCTGAAGCGACTGCCGTGCATCACATCACTGATGATGATGTGAAGGATTGTCCCCGGTTCAAGGATGTGGCAAAGGAGCTTGCCAGAGTGTTTCAGGGATGCGATATCGCCGGATTCAACTCCAACCGCTTCGACGTGCCTCTTCTCATGCAGGAGTTTGCCACAGCCGGTGTGGAGATTGACATGGCTCGCCATAACTTTGTCGATGTCCAGAACATCTTTCATAAGATGGAGCAACGCACGCTTGTGGCGGCTTATAAGTTCTATTGCGGAAAGGATCTGGAAGCGGCACACTCGGCGAATGCCGACACCCGTGCCACATACGAGGTGCTGAAGGCTCAGCTTGACCGCTATCCTTCGTTGAAAAACGACATAGCTTATCTTGCCGAATTTTCTACCATGAACAAGAACGCCGATCTCATGGGCAGAATCATATTTAATGAAGCGGGCAAAGAGGTGTTTAATTTCGGTAAATACAAGGGTCAGGAGGTGGAAAAGGTTTTTGCCCGCGAACCGAGCTATTATAGCTGGATGATGCAGGGCGAATTTGCCGAAAACACCAAGCAGGTCATAACCCGCATAAGAATGAGAATCAAATAACAGGCAGGCTGATGTTGAAAGGAAAGCACATAGTACTCGGTATAACCGGAGGCATAGCCGCCTATAAATCGGCTTATCTTTTGCGTCTGTTGATAAAGGCTGGCGCTGAAGTGCACGTGGTGATGACGCCTTCGGCTAAGGAATTCATTACGCCAGTCACATTGTCGGCTCTCAGCGGAAAGCCGGTGGTGAGTGAATTCTTCACCGCCAACACCGGCGAATGGCACAGCCATGTCGACCTCGGATTGTGGGCTGACGCGATGGTGATAGCGCCGGCTACCGCCTCGACCATCGGAAAGATGGCAAATGGAGTTGCCGACAATATGCTTGTGACCACTTATCTTTCGGCGAAGGCTCCGGTTTTCGTGGCTCCCGCTATGGATCTTGACATGATGGCTCATCCGTCGACTTGCCGAAATCTGCAATTGCTGAAAAGCTATGGCAATCACATCATAGAGCCGGCTGTTGGTGAGCTTGCGAGCCATCTTGTAGGAAAAGGCAGGATGGAGGAGCCTGAGAACATCGTGAAGGCGCTTGAGGCGTTTTTTGCCAAGCAGAAGACACTTTCAGGCAAAAAGGTGCTTGTCACCGCCGGTCCCACCTACGAGAAGATCGATCCGGTGAGATTCATAGGCAATTACAGCTCAGGGAAAATGGGCTATGCTATAGCCGAGGAGGCTGCATCCCGTGGGGCTGAGGTCACTCTGGTGAGCGGTCCCGTGGACATTAAAGTGTCGGGACGCGGCATAAATGTGGTTAAAGTGGAGTCGGCACGGCAGATGCTTGAAGCTTGCGAGGCTCATTTTGGCGACAGCGACATTGCCGTGATGTGTGCGGCTGTGGCTGATTATGCTCCGGCTCATTCGAGCGATAAAAAGATAAAACGCGAAGGGCATGATGCGCCTGTGATCGAGCTTGTTAAGAATCCTGACATTGCCAAAACTCTCGGCGGAGCAAAACGCCCGGGACAGATATTGGTGGGATTTGCGCTTGAGACTGACCATGAGGAGACTAACGCTCAGGGCAAGCTTGCGTCAAAGCATCTTGACATGATCGTGCTTAACTCGCTGCGCGATGCCGGAGCGGGATTTGGAACCGATACCAATAAGGTGACCATATACACGGCTGATGGACGTGCGCTTCCATTCAGCATGAAATCAAAGGCGGAGGTCGCCGGTGACATTCTCGACACAATCGAAACTTTATGATGCGCTCGCTTCTCCTCACTATTTTATCGGCGCTCTTGTTTGTTGACGTTCATGCTCAGGAGCTGAATTGTCAAGTGACAGTCGACTACTCACAGGTGGGCGGCACCAATACTTCAGTATTCGAAACACTTAAAGAGGCTATTTCCGAGTATGTCAATACGCGGAAATGGACTCCCGCCCAAATTTCGCCCAATGAGAAGATCGAGTGCAAGCTGTTTTTCTCCATAAAAGAATATAATGACGACAAGATGGTGGGCGACCTTCAGGTGCAGTCCTCGCGTCCCGTCTACAACAGCTCTTATACCACTACTTTGATCAATTTTAAGGACACTAAAGTGGAATTTGAGTATAGGGAAGGTGAGCCGCTTATTTTTTCGGAAAATTCGATGGAGAGCAATCTTACTGCGATAATCGATTTTTATGTGTACCTGATTCTCGCCATGGATTTTGACAGTTTCTCGCCTCGTGGCGGTGAACCGTTTTTCAAAGAGTTGCAGCGCGTGGTTCAGATGGCTCAATCATCGGGCGAGAGCGGATGGAAGGCTTTTGAAGACACCAAAAACCGCAGCGCGGTATTGTCAGCGTTCACCGATCCTGCCACTTCAAAGTTGCGTGATCTTACTTACCAATACCACAGGAAAGGGCTTGATGAGATGTCGGTAAGTCCGGCTAAAGGGCGTGCCACTATCACGGAGTCGCTCAATGTGTTGAAAGAGGTCTTTTCCCAGTCGCCTATGTCGGTGGGATTGTCGATGTTCAAGGATGCGAAGCTTGACGAGCTTGTGAATCTTTACACCAAGTCGCCTCAGAATGAGCGGACGGGAGTTTATGAACTGCTTTATTCGATTTATCCGGTGGAGACCACGCGTCTTGACATGATAAAGCGAGGAGTTAATAAATAATAGACGATGCTAAAATCATTATATATATCCAACTATGCTTTGATCGACATTGTCGATATCGATTTCCATTCCGGGTTTAACATTATCACCGGAGAGACCGGTGCGGGAAAGTCGATCATGCTTGGAGCGTTGTCATTGATACTTGGCGGCAGGGCCGATTTGAAGGCAGTGCGCGATTCAAGCAAGAAATCGGTGATCGAGGCTGTGTTTGATGTCACGGGCTATCCGGCATTGAAAGAATACTGCGTGGCTCACGATATTGAGTGGGATGACGCTGTGTGCATACTCAGGCGTGAGATTGCTCCGGCGGGGCGGTCGCGTGCGTTTATCAACGACTCTCCGGTGACTCTTGATCTACTTTCTCACGTGGCGATGCAGCTTGTCGACATACACTCGCAGCATCAGAACCAGTTGCTCACTTCGGCGGAGTTCCAATTACAGATAATAGATAATCTTGCCGGCAATTCACGGTTGTTGCGGGATTACGCCAAGCGTTTTCTCGTGTACCGCAATGCCGTTAAGCGCCTTCATGAAACAAAGAAGAAAATCGAGCAGAACCGCAGTGATGAGGATTTCACGCGGTTTCAGCTTGAACAGCTTGACGAGCTGAAACTGAAGCCCGGAGAGCAGGAGCAGCTTGAGCATGACCGTGATGTGCTGTCCAATATGACCGATATCAAGCTGACTCTCAATGGCGCCCTCGACGCATTGACCAACGCCGGTTCCAATGTGTTGTCTTTGTTAGGCGAGGCATCGGATTATTGTGAGGAGCTGGCGAAAATACTTGAGGACAGCGATAATATTTCCGAACGTCTGGAGTCGGCTCGCATTGAAATTCAGGATATCGCCGAGACGCTTACGGCGTATGACAGCAATCTTCAGGCTGACCCTGATGAGCTTGAGGCGATAGAGGAACGTCTTAACACCATCTATTCGCTTGAACAGAAGCATAGGGTGGATACTGTCGATCAATTGATTGAGCTTCGTGAAGCATTGAGGGAAAAGCTGGACCAGCTTGAAAACAGCTCTTACACTGTGGAGGAGCTTGAAAAGGAGGCTCGTCGCGCGAAAGCATCGGCAAAGGAGCTCGCTCTTGAGCTTTCAGCACGCCGACGTGAAGAGGCTCTTAAGTTTGAGGAGGTTCTGAGAGCTACAGCCGTGCCGCTCGGAATGAAAAATCTACAAGTGAAGGTGAATATAACCACCGGCGAATTGACCTCTACAGGCATGGACAAGGTGGAACTGCTTTTTGCGTTCAATAAAAACCAGCAGTTGATGCCTGTGGGCGGTACTGCATCGGGCGGTGAGATATCTCGTCTCATGTTGTCGATAAAATCGATCATCGCCACTAAGATGAAACTGCCGTCGATCATATTTGATGAGGTGGACACCGGAGTGTCGGGTGATGTGGCAAACCGCATGGGACAATTGATGAAGTCTATTTCCGAAAACATACAGGTGACCGCCATCACACACCTGCCGCAAGTGGCATCAAAAGGAAATGCCCACTACAAGGTGTATAAAGAGGATGACGACACGTCGACCTATACAAGAATAAAATTATTGACACCTGCGGAGCGAGTGGATGAACTTGCTGTGATGCTTAGCGGCTCGACCGTGGATGAAGCGGCTCGCGCCAACGCGCGTTCTCTTTTAGATGGTGTTAAATGATAAAACAAAATTGACAATGGAATCAAATGAATATATATTCGGCATACGTGCCGTGATGGAAGCCGTAGAAGCCGGCAAGGAGATTGACAAAGTGCTTGTGAAAAAAGATTTTCAGGGAGAACTTTGCAAAGAATTGTTTGGAGTGTTGAAAAGCAACGGAATCCTTGTGCAGAGGGTGCCGGTAGAGAAACTTAATAAGATCACCCGTAAGAATCACCAAGGTGTCATAGCATTGCTTTCGGCAGTGACTTATCACCGTCTTGACAATGTGGTTCCGCAGCTTTATGAGGACGGAATGCTGCCGTTTATCGTGGTGCTCGACGGCATCACCGATGTGCGGAATTTCGGAGCTATCGCCCGCACCTGTGAGTGTGCCGGTGTTGATGCTATTGTCATCCCTGAGCGCGGAAGCGTGTCGGTGGGAGGTGATGCAGTCAAGACCTCGGCAGGAGCATTGCTGCATATTCCTGTGTGCCGTGAACGCTCGGTGACAGGCGCCATCCGTTTCTTGAAGGATAACGGCTACAAGATTGTCGCCGCTTCGGAAAAAGCCGACATCAATTACACGCAGTGTGACTTTACCGTTCCGGTGGCTATCGTCATGGGTTCGGAGGACACCGGCATATCTCCCGAGGCATTGAAGCTGTGTGACACATTTGTGAGCATACCGCAGTTCGGACACATAGGGTCGCTCAATGTGTCGGTTGCCGCAGGTGTGATAATGTATGAGGTGGTGCGTCAGCGCCTTCTTGCCGACATGGAGGTAATTTAATTACCTCCTACGCGGGTCAGGTCAAGATAGAAATTGTCTGATCCGAAACTTCCTGTGCCTTTGGTGAGTTTCATCTTGGATGATGAATATTCAAGAACGATATATTCACCTGACAGGATATTGTCGGAGCTGGTGAATATCACCGACTTGCCGCTGATTTTATATGTGAAGCTCACTTTTTCGGTCTTTTCATAAGTGTCGGTCCATTGGCAACTGAACTCGCCGCCCTTTTTGCTGTCGAAAATCATTCCGCAGTTTGCCACACGGTCTTTCTGAACTGTTCCCACATCATATTTTTTTGTGAGTGTGCCGGTCCATTGCGATGAGCGTAGTGATGTGGAGCCAAACTTGTTGGGATTGAAGTTGTCATCATCGTCGCCACAAGCGGCAAGGAACGGAATCATCACTATAGCTATCAGTAAGGTCAAAAATTTAGTCTTCATAATAAGTATATTTTTCACAAAAATAATAAAAAGGGGTGATATTCTCGCCCCTTTTTGTTATTTTAATGATTGAGCAATAGTTATTAATGATCGGTGTAGCGGATTATTGTGACGTTTCCGTTGATGCCGGAGGGGACAAGTGGTGTGGATTCATCGACGATGGTGGTGGTGGCTTTGGTCACACGTCGGTCGGCAGGCAAGTTGATGTCGCCGATCATGCGGTTGTAAAGGCTGTTGGCAACGCGGAGCGTTATCTCATTGTTGCCTGAGGTTATGTAGGAAGTTATGTCGAGAGTCCATGGAGAACACCATATATGCCCTGCCGATTTATCGTTGACGATAACTTCCGCTACATCGGTAAATCCGTCCAGCTTGAGCTCGTAGCGAGATTTGGCATCGGGCGACGCTGTGAAACTGTTGGTGAAGGTTGCGGTGCCTGAGAAATATTTTATTGCCGGATTGTCGCTTAGGGTGTAGTCGCTTAAACGGGGCAGTACCACGTTGCCTGCGCCACCCATTTTTGGGTCAAACCACGCTTTCCACTCTCCGGTTATTGTGATTGAATCGACAGCTTCATGTGTATAAGCGGGGAGCACGGTGGCGTGGTCGTGGAATATCACGAATGTTGATTCATGTGGAGCCATAGGCAGATGGGCGGCTTGTCGGCTGTCGCCTGTGCTTTCAGTCTTGACCGAGGTGATATTTCCGGTCACATGATTCCATATCTCAGCATTCTTGCGGGATGTGTTGAAAGTGAAGTTGAAATCCATGGGTGTGCCGCAATGATTGTCGATGAAATATATGTCGGCATCCGGCAGGCGGCGGTGAGCGAAAAACAGGGTATCGGAGCCTTGATATGTCAAATCGGGCATTATCCGGTTGCTTTGCAGGAATGTAGCCAACGATTCATTGGCGGCAGGTTCGTAAACTCGAGCTCCCGCTTTTTTCAATTCCGCGATTTTCTTTCGGATTGATTCCTTGAACTCGGCATCAGGCAAGGTGATTGCTGTGAATTTCATTCCTGAGGGTAGGGTGATCATGCCGGCGTTGTCGACGGTCATGCTCATCAGGGCATCGGTGGTGAATGCGTCGAAATTGAATCCGGCTGGTATTTCCGGCAGGCGGTGCGATATAATCCTTATGGGAACTTCGTCGCCGAGATACACGCCAAGATCCACTACCGGCTCTCCCTGGCGCAGCATATAGTTGCAACGTGCCTGCGAATCCCACATCGGTTTGGAGAGTTCCCAGAATGTGTTGTTGCGGTTCAGGCAATATTGTCGTCCGTTGGCGGTGTTTCCCGGAATATCGGTCAGGCTCGGCTGATATGCCGACGCGCACACTACAAATTCGTTTATGCCAAAAGCGCAGGCATAGTCGGCGAGGCTTTTTATATCGTGAGGTTTGTGGCTGTACTTGGCATCGGTGAATGCTTCGCCCGATGCTATCCTCTTGCCGTAGATATGGGCAGCTGAGGAGCAATCTTTTATGTCGTAGCTGCCGTCGGTTTGATATGCCCAGAACTCTCCTTGGGGCTTGTCGATGTGCTTTTTCACT
>OFFB01001535.1_pt1 | contig 13567 bp, 14 predicted proteins | sample 1521281 | NCBI WGS metagenome assembly OFFB01 (sample SAMEA3504109, study PRJEB24116) | mouse gut metagenome | biome: mouse gut; feature: mouse-associated habitat; material: faeces | place: Denmark | collected 2011
CGGCCTTAAAGAAGCACTCAAAACAAAAGACCGCTGTCCCGGCGGTCTTCTCGTATGCGGAGAGGAAGCTACTTAGACGAAGGGTTCTTAGGATCCTTCTTCACAATCGGGTGCTTCTCATCGTATTCGATACCTTTGAAGATACCGAAAGAGCTTGCGGCAATCAATGCCGCGCCAAGGTAGCGCCTGGGGCTGCCGTTTTTAAGGACCAATCTTGCAATTGCCACCGCAGCCGGAATAAACACCGTTCGAGCCAAGGGGATGGCAACTTTCGGATTAGTTAAACCTAGGGCCTGCATGGTTTTAACCGCGTCGACTCCGATGTTTTTGACAGCGGATGCGGGTTTGCTGCGCATATAGGTCAACTCATCTTGAATCTGAGCTCTTTGTTCACCTGCCTTGACGGTCAGTTGTGCAAGCTTACGAGCAACGTCTTCATTTGCCTGCATTGTTGTTCTCCCCTTCGGTAGGATCGACCGGCTGTTGGGCGGCGACGCCTGCTTTCTTATTGCAGGAAGCACGGAAAGCGGCTACGTCGGCAGCCAAAATCTGACGAGATTCCTCAAACGCATAAGGCATATTAGCCGCAAGGTTGCGGGCTTTGCCTAAGAAGAAAAGGAACAGGAGCAGATAGACGCCTGCTATGCAGCAGGAAACGAAAATGCGGTGATCTTCCCAGAAAATAACAAGAAGTGCGACCGATATAAAAACGAGCGCAAAGAGGCCGAAAAGGGCGGCAAGAACAGCATAAATTGCTGTCTTTGCCGCGTTGTTTTTGGCGACGGAGAGCTCGATAGAAGCAATTTGAAGACGCGTCGCCAAACCGTCAACCACCTGATTAAGGATGGTGAAGAGTCCGGGGTCGGCGTTATTTCTATCTGACATATCTATCTCCGAAAGCCTCGGGAAGAATTACTTGCGAGCAACCAAGAGACCGAGCAGGAGGCCGCCGACAGCAGCGATACCGACAGCACGCCAAGGATTGGAGCGAACGCAGTCGTTAACTTCACCGGCAATTTCTCTGCCTTCTTCAGAAGTCTTCTCGTAGAAGCTCTTCATGTTTCTGCTTGCACGTGCCAGGCATTCTTTAGCTTTTGCCTGGAGCTCTTTAGCTTCTTCGCCGGTAGCGGAGGCCTGCTTCAGGAATTCGTCAGCCTGTTCGAGGGCAGTGTCAACATTTCCACGAACTACGGCTTCAATTTTGTTTTCCATACTGAAATTACCTCCCTTTAAGGATATCTATATGTTTGAAAAGTCTATCACCTGCCGTAAACCCAGCTGATTACAGCGTCCATAACGGGTATGGAATTGATCGCGGAAGGTCCGTTGACGATGGCCGCGACGGCATAGCGTTCGCCGCTTTTCGTCTGAACATACCCCGCAATCGAACGGACGTTTTGGATATATCCCGTTTTGACGTGTGCGCTGCCCTGAGCGACATGTCTTTTTCTCATGGTCCCGTCAACGCCGGAGATCGGCAGCGAGGAGACGAATTCAGGCATCTGCGGAGAGTTCCACATATGTTTCAGGACCGTCACGAAGGCATCTGTAGAAACGGACGTGGTACGAGAAAGACCGCTGCCGTTGTCGATTTTGAGCGAGGAGGCAGGAATCTTTAGGGAAGCGGCCCATTCATAGACGGCGGCTCGGGCCCCCTCTAAGTTTTTGGGTTCGTCTTTCTGAGTTTTGGCTAACGCGAGGAAGAGCTGACGAGCGATGATGTTGTCGCTGTACTTATTCATGTTGTAGACAAGTTTCGTCAAAGGCTCGGAGTACGAAGAAGCAAGCACTTTGTAATCCTCAGAGTCTTCGGGGAGTTTGCCTTGAACGACTTTGCCTTTCCAGGAGCCTCCGGCTTTTTTCCACATGTCGGCAAAGACGACCTGAAGATACTGGTCGGCTGAGAGGCTGGTGTAGAAGTAGTCCTTAGGGCCGCACTTCAGCGGGAATTTTCCTTTGAAGGCAGGTTTAAGCGGATTGGAGAAATCCGGATTGATCTGCTTTCTCCATGCTCCGCAGCCTTCTTTGCTTAAAGGAATGCTTTCGGGAAGCTTCACACCGGCGATTCTCGGCTCGGGATAAAGGTAGGCGACGCCGGCTTCTTTATCAGGGCGGATTCTAATGAAGAAAGAGCGGGAGTTCACCATCAAGGCGTCAGGTCCCAGGTTGTAAGGACGGTTGCCTTCTCCGTCGAATGCAAAAGGATCAATAGGCGTCACATCAAAGTGTGAGCGGTCGGCAATGATATTTCCTTTGATTTCTTTGACGCCGCGGGCGCGGAGATTGTCGACCAGAAGCCAGAAGCGCTCGATAGTCAAGGAGGGCGCACCGTGCCCGACTAAATAAAGATCTCCGTTGAGCACTCCTTTTTTATCCGGTTCCTCAGAGGAAACGAATCGGGTCGTCCAGACTTTTGCGGGTCCCAGAAGCTGCAGCGCCGCAGCTGAAGTAATGACTTTGGCACTGGACGCCGGCACTCGAGGTGTAGAACCGTTGAACTTTAAGGTGGTTCCTTTGTCGCTGAGCGGAATGACGGAGAGCGAAAAATCGCTTTTAGGGACTTTGCATGAGTTCAGGGCCTTCTGAATGGGCGCCGGAAGGGAGGGTGCTGATTTTTGGGAGGCTGCCTGACCGGAAGGGGAGAAAAAAATGAAAAAAGACAGGGCGACGACGCTAAATTTAACCACTTCAATCCTCACAAAACATCAGTAAAACTCGAGCAAAGATGCCATTTTTACGCGACATTACATGTTGTTAACAAAACGTCGCATTTGAAACACATTTGTTTACAGAGTTTGTTAGTATAAACACCTATTTGAGAACGGCCTTGAAAAAAGACTGCATAGCCTCATATAAGGAAATATTGGTAAAGCCTAGCGCTTTGATAAACACAAATAGGAGTTTTAAAGATGAAGATTCGTCCTTTGCACGACCGCGTTATTGTTAAACGCGTTGACGCCGAAACACGTACAGCCAGCGGTATTTATATCCCTGAAGCAGCCGGTGCAAAACCTGACCAGGGTGTTGTCCTCGCTGTCGGTCCCGGCAAGCGTGACGAAGCAGACAAGCTCATCCCTATGGATGTTAAAGTAGGCGACCGCATTCTGTTCGGCAAATATTCCGGCCAGAACGTGAAGGTCGACGGGGACGAATACCTCGTAATGCGTGAAGAAGACATTATGGGTGTCCTCGAGTAAGACGACCTAGTACAGAATTTAGAAATAGGAGATTAAGTAAATGACAGCAAAACAGGTTTTGTTCGGCAATGACGCTCGTTCCCGTATGGTCAACGGCGTTAACGTTCTTGCCGATGCCGTTAAAGTAACTCTCGGACCGAAAGGCCGCAACGTTGTTCTCGAACGCGCTTTCGGCGGCCCGACTATCACCAAAGACGGTGTTTCTGTTGCAAAAGAAGTTGAACTGAAAGACAAGTTTGAAAACATGGGCGCTCAGATGGTTAAGGAAGTGGCTTCCAAGACCAGCGACAACGCCGGTGACGGTACGACGACAGCTACCGTTTTGGCTCAGGCTATCGTTGACGAAGGCATGAAGTATGTTGCCGCCGGTATGAGCCCGATGGATCTGAAGCGCGGTATCGACAAAGCTGTTGCCGCTGCCATCGAACAGCTCCACTCCCTCAGCAAGCCGACAACTACCAGCAAGGAAGTTGCTCAGGTCGGCGCTATTTCCGCTAACTCCGATCATGAAATCGGCGACATCATTGCCGAAGCCATGGAAAAAGTCGGTAAGGAAGGCGTTATCACTGTCGAAGACGGCAAGAGCCTGCACAACGAACTCGAAGTTGTTGAAGGTATGCAGTTTGACCGCGGCTACCTCTCTCCGTACTTCATCAACAACCCTGACAAGCAGGTAGCTCTCCTTGAGAACCCCTACCTCCTCTTGGTTGAGAAGAAGATCAGCAACATTCGCGATCTTCTCCCGATCCTTGAACAGGTTGCTAAGTCCGGCCGTCCTCTGCTCATCATTGCAGAAGACATCGAAGGCGAAGCTCTGGCCACATTGGTTGTCAACAGCATCCGCGGTGTTCTGAAGACTGTTGCCGTTAAGGCTCCGGGCTTCGGTGATCGCCGTAAGGCCATGCTCGAAGATATCGCTATTCTGACAGGCGGTACCGTTATTTCCAGCGACGTCGGTCTGACCCTTGAAAAGGCCACACTTGCCGAACTCGGTTCTGCTAAGAAGGTTGAAGTCAACAAAGAAAGCACCACGATCATCGACGGCGCCGGCAAGGAAGATCAGATCGAAGCTCGTGTTAAACAGATCCGTGCTCAGATGGAAGAAACTTCCAGCGACTACGATCGTGAAAAACTTCAGGAACGCGTTGCCAAACTGGCAGGCGGTGTTGCTCTGATCAAGGTCGGTGCTGCTACTGAAGTTGAAATGAAGGAAAAGAAAGCCCGTGTTGAAGATGCTCTGCATGCCACACGTGCTGCTGTTGAAGAAGGCGTTGTTGCCGGCGGCGGCGTTGCTCTGATCCGTGCAAAACAGTCCATCAAAGACATCAAGGGCGACAACCCCGAACAGGACGCCGGCATCAAGATCGTTCTCCGCGCTATGGAAGAACCGATGCGTCAGATCGTCCGCAACGCCGGTGACGAACCCAGCGTCGTTGTTGACCGTGTCGCTAACGGCAAGGGCAACTTCGGCTTCAACGCTCAGACCGGTGAATACGGCGACATGATCGAAATGGGCGTTCTGGATCCGACTAAGGTTACCCGTACAGCTCTGCAGAATGCAGCTTCCGTTGCCAGCCTGATCCTGACAACCGAATGCATGATTGCTGACATGCCTGAAGACAAGCCTGCAATGCCCCCGATGGGCATGGGCGGCGGAATGGGCGGAATGCCCGGCATGATGTAATCATCCGCTGAGTTAAGCTAACAAAACACCCGGAGGTCTCGCACCGACGGGTGTTTTTCTTATGTACAGACGGCGAAAAGTCTTCTTTTCGAGGAGGCTTATTGAGTCGCCGCCTAGCGGTAAACCGCATTCTCTGTAGAAAGATATTTGGCATACAATCCAAAGGAAGACGAATAAGAAGGACAGGAAGTGTAGATATGCGATGGAAGTTCATACTCGGTCTTCTGACCACATGCGCCGTTTTAATGTCCATGAGCTATACGATGCTCATTCCCTTCCTGCCCATGTATCTCATTCAGGATTTAGGTGTCGTAAAAGCCGACGTGGACATGTGGTCGGGAGCGATATTTGCCATCACATTCCTTGTCAGCGGCATCATGGCGCCCATCTGGGGGGCGCTGGCCGATAAGAAAAGCCGCAAGCTCATGGCGCTTCGCGCCGGCTTTTGCCTGGCGATCACTTACTTCCTAGGCGGCCTGGTATCCAATCCGTGGGAGCTGCTCGGCGTTCGTTTTATTCAGGGCCTGTCCGCAGGGCTGTGGCCGGCACTGCTTGCGATCATTTCTGTTGAATCCCCGAAACTTAAGCTCGGTTTCTGCATGGGCGTCATGCAGGGCGGCATGACAGCCGGCGGCGTGCTCGGACCATTATTCGGCGGCTTGCTGGCGGATCAATTCGGCATGCGTATGGCGTTCTTTATCGCGGCCGCCGCTTTGTTCCTGATCACGTTGGCTTTGTTCTTCTTCGTTAAAGAAGAGCCGAGAAAACCGGATCCGAATGCCAAACCGGTCAAGATTTGGGACTTTTCTTTGTGCAAGATTCCGGCCGTTAAGCGCATGCTGATCTGCGCCGGCGTGGTTCAGCTGACGATTTTGATGCAGCAGCCGATCATGCCGCTGTATGTGGCGGAGTTGCAGGGGTCGATGGAACGCATCGTTTTGATTTCCGGCATCGTGTTTTCCGTGACAGGTATTTCCGGAGTCCTCGCTTCTCCGGTCTGGGGCATCCTGGGACAGAACTGGGGTTACCGTCCCGTGCTTTATTTGTCGCTGCTCGGTGCCGGAATATTCGGAATTGTGCAGGTGTTTCCGAACTCGCTTGAGTGGTTCACGATTTGGCGCTTTGTCGGCGGTTTAGCCTTTGCCGGCATTTTCCCGGCCATCAACGCGGTGCTGACGGTTTCTACGAATGCCAATGACAAGGGACGCGTTTTCGGACTTTCGTATTTGGCTCAGCAGTTGGGCGCGGTGATGGGCCCGATTGTCGGCGGTGCAATGACTGCGTACTTCTCTTATAAGTTCATCATCGGAATGTCCGGCTTTATCTGTCTGCCGCTCGTCCTTTATCTGTTCCTCAAGAGACCGGCTAAGACGGAAGGTACCGGAACACCGCTGATGTAGGAATACTTCTCAAGTTCGTGTGGCTTTTTGCAAAACGTCCGCCAGCTAAACATGCGACGGACGTTTTCATCATTTTCAGCGAGCGGATTGCTAAAATTCGTGCTCAAACACAATTCGAACGTTTGGAGAAAGCCATATGAAATTCACCGATATGCTTCAGCACTGCTGGGATGTCAACCAATCATTACTTTGTGTCGGTTTAGACCCCGATCCCAAACGTTTTCCGAAGCAGTTTGAAGGCAATAAGCACGCCATTCTGGATTTCTGCTGGGACATCGTTAAATCGACCGGAGATCTGGTCTGCGCGTTTAAGCCGCAGATTGCTTACTTTGCGTCTTCCGGCGCCGAAGATCAGCTCAAAGAACTGATCGCTCGAATCCACAGCGAATATCCGGAGGTTCCCGTGATTCTTGATGCGAAACGCGGGGATATCGGTTCGACCGCTAAGCATTATGCGAAGGAAGCTTTCGAGCGTTTCGGCGCCGACTGCGTCACGCTTTCTCCTTACATGGGTTTCGACTCTGTCGAGCCTTATCTCGAATATCCGGACAAGGGAGCCTTCATTCTTTGCCGCACCAGCAACAAAGGCGGCGATGACTTCCAGATGCTCGACTGCGGCGGCCAGCCTCTTTATCACGTAGTCGCGAAAAAAGTAGAGCAGTGGAACACCACTGGTCAGCTCGGCCTTGTGATCGGAGGCACTTATCCGAAAGAACTCGCGAGCGTCCGTGCTCTGACCCCGGAATTGAATTTCCTCGTTCCCGGCATCGGCGCACAGGGCGGAGATATCAATGCCTGTGTACAGAGCGGCATGAATGCGCAGAAGACCGGTATGGTGATCAATTCCAGCCGCGCTATTCTCTATGCGTCTTCCGGAGAGGACTTTAAGGAAAAAGCCAGAGCAGTCGCGATACAGACCCGCGATGCGATCAACGCTGCAAGAGGACTCTAAATTTCATTGACGATGGTGCGCTGCGGGATGTCCCAGAAAGGCGCCACCATGTCTTCTTTGCTTTGGAAAAATTGAACCAGGCGCGATTGGAACCACTGCAGGAATACGCGGTGGCGCCGAATGCGCCAGTTGGTTTTTGAGGTGCACACAAAGCACTCCACCGGCGGGTGGACCCAACCGGGGAGAATCGGCACCAAAGTGCCGGAAGCGATTTCCTGTGCACAATGAAAAAGCGGCAAATCCACCGAGATGCCTAGCCCGTCAATGACAGACTTTTTAATCGCGAGAATATTGGAAACTCTGAGTACTTGTTTCCACTTCACTTCTTCGCGTTTATCTCCGTTTTCTAAATAACGCGTCGCGGAACGCACTGAACCGTCATAGACCAAAACTGTGTGGGCAGCTAAATCCTTGGGATGCAGAGGCATTCCGTGCTCTTCGATGTATCGGCGCGAAGCCACAGGAACATAGACGTTGCGCCCTCTTGAATAGGACACAATCCGCGGGTCCTTGGATTTAAAGCTAGCTACGGAGATATCTGCTTTGTACTGAAGAATGTCCTGGACGTTTCCGCCGCCGACGATATCAAAGACAATCTCAGGGTACTGAGAGTTGAATTCCATCAGCATCGGGATGTAGACCGCGACGGATCCGGGCGCGAGCGACAGTCGGATCTTTCCTGCCATACCTGCTGAGCTCTGCGTCAGCTCTTTGACCATTTCTTCATGCTGAAGAAGGATGTTGGATGCGTGTTCATAGGCGATCTGGCCTGATTCCGTGAGCTGCAGCGGCCGCGTTACGCGAAGAATGAGCGTCTGCCCCAAAGCATTTTCTAAAGAAGTTAAAGCTCGGGAGACGGTTGAGACTTCTACATCAAATTCCCCGGCGGTGTCGGAGAAGTTTCGGGTATTGCACAAACTGCAAAAAAGGCGCCAGGCACTTAGGTCGTCTAGTTTTGACATGATGCGAAAAAGGAATCGAGGATCTGTACATACTTTCTAACAAAAACGACAAATACGCAAGTACTTTGCGCAAAACGCAAAATAGCGTTTCCGATTTTGCCTGTCGGTTTTGAGGCCGGCCAATCAAAATAACGAAAAACAACCTCAAAACATAGGAGACAAACAGATGACAGTCAGAGACGAGTTCTTCTGGTTGGGCGAAATCAATAAAGCCACCCTCGTGATCAACTCTCGTCAAGGTCTTTTGCCGATGCCGATCGCCGAAGAAGCGGCCAAGGCACTTCGTGAAGTTTTAGCCGACGGAGAGGCTGATCCGACAAAGAGAGCTAAAACCTACATCACGTTTGAACCTTTAATGCTCAAGAAGGCTGATCCCGTGATCACGCTGATGCATGCAGGACGCTCCAGCCAAGACATGCACGCCACCTATCGTTCCGCCATCCTCCGCGACCATGTTCTTGAAGTCGGCGATGCGTTAAACGCCGTGCTGGAAACCATGACAGACTTGGCAGATAAAAACCGCGAAACGGTTGTCCCCAATTACACCAACGGTGTCGCTGCTCAGCCGAACAGCCTCGCACATTATCTTCTCGCGTTCTTAGCCGGCTTCAGCCGTGATGCTCAGAAGCTTCGTCAGTTCTACGTTCGTCTCGACCGCTGCCCGATGGGAAGTACCGTTCTGAACGGGACCTGCTGGCCGCTGGACCGCGAAGCTATGTGCAAACGTTTGGGCTTTGAAGCGATTGCAGAAAATGCTTACGACGCAACACAGATCGGTCAAAGCGATCTGCCCGTCGAGTTTGCTTCGATCCTTACCGGCATTTGCCTGCACATCAATGTGTTCCTGGAAGACCTGATGGTTCAGTATGCTCAGGCCCGTCCTTGGATTCTTCTGCAGGAAGGCGGCGACAACACCTATGTTTCTTCCGCCATGCCGCAGAAACGCAATCCCGGTCTGGTCAACAACTGCAGAACGGAATCTTCTTCCGTGATCGGCGAAGCCCAGGCAGAATTCTTCCGCGCTCATAACCTGCAGAGCGGCATGATCGACCCGAAGAACCAAACGCTCAATAGCGCTTTGGCCCTGCATGCCGTCAAGGTTCTCACCATGTTCAATCGAGTTCTCAAGGCACTTGTCATTAACAAGGACCGCGCACTGGAAGAACTCAACAGCGACTGGACAGCCAGCCAGGAAGTTGCCGATCGCCTGATGAAGGAATACGGTGTTCCGTTCCGCATCGGCCATCACGCTGCCAGCCACATCGTTTCTTATGCTCGCGCTCACAACATCCTTCCGCTCGACTTCCCGTACGCCAAGATGCAGGAAATCTACAAGGAAGTAATCGAAAAAGAATTCCCGGAAGGCGATCCGAAGTTCCCGATGAGCGAAGAAGAGTTCAGAGAAGCCTTAAATCCTGTCTCTATCGTTCACAACCGTAAGACGCTTGGCGGACCTCAGCCGGTTGAGCTGGAAAGAATGCTCAAAGAGCAGACTGCCGAAAACCACCTCAACGAACAATGGGTGGCCGATAAGAAAGCTTTCATCCAATCTTCCCTCGATAAATTAAATAAAGAATTTGAAACCTTAGGAGAATAATCATGACAGTACTTCTGCCTTGGTTTGCCCTGGTCGTCACTATTCTGGCGGGCTGGGCAATCATTAAAAGATTGTCTACCTCTATGGTCCTGCTGTTTGCCGGCTTGGCCATGATCAGCTTTGCCGTGATCTGCGGTGTTCACGGCTTCCTGCCGAAAGGCGTCAAACCTTCCGGATTCGTATGGTTTGATATTTTTGAACTGCTGCGTTCGATCGCAACTAAACAGACTTCCGGCATCGGTCTTCTGATTATGGTTGCCGGCGGCTACGCTGCTTACATGGACAGAATCGGCGCTGCTCACGCTCTGGTTCGTGTCTGCGTTAAACCTTTGGACGCTTTGTCTTCTCCGTACCTCGTCCTGGTGATGGGCTATCTCATCGGTCAGGCTCTGGTTACAGTGATTCCGAGTGCCGCAGGTTTAGCTATGCTGCTGTTGGTTGCTCTCTTCCCGATTCTCCGTGCTGTCGGATGTTCCGCCGCTGCTTCTGCCGCTGTTATCGGTACATCTGCCGGTATGACGTTAGGGCCGGCCTCCGGTACTGCTAACCTTGCTGCTCAGACAGCCGGCTTAGAACCGATTATCTACTTCGTTCAGTGCCAGCTGCCGGTTGCTATTCCGACATTGATTGTTGTCGCCATCTGCCACTACTTCGTTCAGAAGTACTACGACAAGAAGAATGACGACGTTTATTCCGACGCTATCCTGACCAAGAAAGACGACCTTCGCAATGTTCCTGCCTGGTACGCCATTCTCCCGGTTCTGCCGATCGCTTTAATGATCGTCTTCAGTAAGCTCGTTTACTCTGCCGTCAAGCTCAACACCATTAGCGCTCTTCTTCTCGTTTGGGTCTTCACAATCATCGTTGAACTCATCAGACGCCGTGACTTTAAGCCGGTTCTTGCCGACGGTGCTTTCATCTTCAAAGCCATGGGCGGTATGTTCTCCTCCATCGTTGCTCTGATTATCTGCGCTGAATTCTTCGCCACCGGTCTGAAAGTTACAGGTTTGATCTCCGCACTGATTACACACGCTCAGGGCATGGGCTTAGGCCTCAACGGTATGACTGCTGTTCTTACAGGTGTTGTCGGTATCGTTACCTTCCTGACCGGTTCCGGTGTCGGTGCCTTCTCCAGCTTCGCTGCCCTGGCTCCTGAAGTTGCCAACGGTCTCGGCGGTACAGCTGCAGCCTTCGTTACTCCGATGCAGTTTGCCTCCGGTATGCTCCGCGCCATGTCTCCTGTCGCAGGCGTCATCATTGCAGTTGCCGGTGCAGCCGGTGTCTCTCCGATGGCTATCGTCCGCCGTACATGGATTCCGATGATTGCCGGCATGATCACCGTCCTTATCGCCAACGTTGTCTTCTTAGGCTAATCCTTATGAACACACGGGCCCCTTGCGGGCCCGTCGGAGAATCAAATGAAAAAAATCCTCATCCCCGCTTTAACAGCGGCGCTGTTGTGTTCTTCCGCCTTTGCTTTGGAAACTTCGGTTGCTCCGAAAGTGACCGATATCAAAAATCACTCCCCTAAAACCGGCCTGATCGTCGGCAACTCCTACAGCTTCTATAACTGCGGTGTCCACAGCTATTTAAGAGGCCTGACACGCGAAAACAAACAGGATTGGAAAGCTCGCATCATTACGATCAGTTCCGGCCGCCTTTCTTATCATGATGTCGAACAGTACATGGGTCCGCACGAAATGGATCCCTATGCTAAAAAGGACGAGAAGGGCAACCTGATCAATCCGATGTTTGATGTCGTCATTCTGCAGGGTATGTCTACCGAACCGATCGCAGAAAAGAGCATTCCGACATTCAAGAAGTTCTTAAAGCAACACGTCGCCACTGTTAAGGCTAAAGGCGCCGAACCGATTGTTGTTGATACCTGGGCTCGTCAAAACAAGCCTGAGGACACAAAGAAACTGGCAGACGTCATTATTACGGCTGCTAATGAAAATGATGCGATTGTGCTTCCTGTCGGTTTGGCCTTTGCAGAAAGCCTGAAACAGCGCCCGGACCTTCTGATGCATCAGAAGGACAAGAGCCACCCGACAGCGGCCGGCTCTTATCTCTACGGTGCGATGCTGTACGGTCTGCTCTTTAAAAAGAGCCCAGAAGGCATGACTTATTTAGGTGAATGCGAAAAGCCGCTGAAACCCGAGGATGCCAAATTCCTTCAGAAACTTGCCTGGGATGTTCTCACAGACTTCTATGGCTGGAAAAAATAAGTAAGTAAGAAATCGAATTCTTTACCTCTTGCGGTCTTCGTTAACTAGCTTAGCGAAGGCCGTTTTTTAATGCCTCCTGCGGAAGATCGACTTTCTCCGGCAGGGGCTGCTTAAAGGATAGGGCAAGGTGCAGAAGGCTCACGGCGATCGAGGGCCAGACGAGGTCGAGCCATTTCGGTGCGCCGCTGTGAAACACTGCTTCATAATCTTTGAGCGCGCTTTTTACGCCGTGCTTGCTGTTGTCGGAGGTATATCCGTTTTGCTGCAGGAGTTTTTGCAGGAGGGTGCTGTAATCCAAGCCGGAGGAAGACCGGTTGGCCAGCGGATCCATTTCGATGTCAGACATTTTCTTATCCCAAAAATAAAGCCTCCGCGACGGACGGAGGCTTACTACTATAGGCTCTTAAAAAGCCTGAAATGAATTACTGCTGTGCAGACTGGGGAGCCGGAGCCTGGGCAGGAGCCTGGGCAGGGGCCTGAGCAGGAGCTTGGGCCGGAGCCTGTGCAGGAGCTGCGGCAGGAGCCTGGCCGGTAGCGCCGACTTCAGGAGCGTAAATCATCATCGGGGCATTGCCCATCATTTGACCGTTGCCCATCATCATGCCGTTAGGAACGATTTCGATCGGCTGTGCCTGAACTGCTCCCGGAGGAAGCTGGTTGTTGGCTTGAGGGGCAGGCTGAGGAGCGGCCGGAGCTGCTTGGGGAACCGGCAGAGGTGCGGGCTGAGGTGCAGCCTTCGGAGCTGCCTGAGGAGCAGGAACAGCCTGCAGTGTCGGGCCTAAGTCATCATCGGGAGCCTGCTGCTGGCCGTTGCCCTGGAGCTGCATGAAGACGCCGAGCTGGCCGGCGATGTAGCCTAAAGCAACGAGAGACTGGTCACGTGTGATGGTCTTGCCGGTCTGGGCGGCGCGAGCCTGAACGAATTCAGAAGCTCTGTCGAGTTCGGTCTGTGTGACCGGGAAGTCACCAAACTGCATATGGCCCATCGTAGCTAACTTGCCGATGACTTCACCGGCAGGGTTTGTAGGAGCCTGTTGTTCGGGCTGAGGTGCAGCTTGCTGGGCGAATGCGGATACAGAAAAGCTCAGTGCGACTGTACTGAGAGCAAGGGTTAATTTTCTAAGAATCATGTAATTTCTCCACTTCAAAAGCTAGAGAAACTATACTCCGTAAAAACCCTTAGTACTGTACTTAACTTATTGATTCTTACTCAATATGGTGAGGTTTAATGCCTACTTTGACGCGCTTTTCGGAAGGGCTTTCAGCGCGTCGATCACGATGTCCTGTGTCAGAAGCTCGGGGAGAATTTTTGCCGTTCCGTCCGGGGCGTAAAGCAGGTAAAGCGGGACGCCCGTTCTTCCGAAGGATTCCAATGTTTTAGATATCTCTGCGTTCCGATTCGTCCAGTCGGCAATGAGGAATTTAACGTTGTGTTCTTTAAAGGCCTGCTGCACATTTTCTCTATCCAGTACCGCCAGCTTATTTGCCTGACAGGTGACACACCACGAGGCAGTGAAGTCAACAAAGACCGGGCGTCCTTCATCAAG
>OFFB01001537.1_pt1 | contig 13534 bp, 15 predicted proteins | sample 1521281 | NCBI WGS metagenome assembly OFFB01 (sample SAMEA3504109, study PRJEB24116) | mouse gut metagenome | biome: mouse gut; feature: mouse-associated habitat; material: faeces | place: Denmark | collected 2011
GTCCAGAAACAACTGGTTGCAGCTTAGCTTTACTGAGCTTCGTAGCCTATCAAGTTTTTGTTAATCATTCCGGAACGAAACTCCTGCTGCAGTCTCTTCCAGAGTGATTCCATTTCTGAAATCCCCATTCGGATTACAAATTTCATCAGCTGGAATCCTTAAAAATCGGAAAGATCGACTGTCTCAGATACTTTTCCCGACTTAAAATTACGAACAGCCTGATCCATTTTCTTAAGTGTCCGTGCTGAAATCTCTCTGGGCTTGGTTAATTTACGAGACTCCAGAATGATGCAGCCGTTTTTATACTCTTTTACGTTATAGTGCTGATAGGTCGCATTACGAAGGGTCACACGCTTTTTCATGTCCAGATGGACATCGTATTGTCTGGTTATTTCCATGCGGCTGTCTCCTTTGAAGTGGGATATCCCACATCCCCAGTATGTCAGATTGTACCCGTTGATGCCTTTTTTATGTTCTTTCCGGTTTGCTGATAGAGCTGACATAAAACCTGCTATATACAAAATCCAGACCCGGCAGTCGCATGCCAGGTCCGTTTTTTCTAGTAATTGGTGACAGGCTTTCGCTCAGCCTTCAGGTTGTGCTTCTTGCCGCTGCGGCGTTCCAGCTCCGCGGAGATCTCCTCCAGCGTGATGCCTTTTTCCACCATCAGCACGACCATGTGGTAGAACAGGTCGCCGAATTCGTTGATCAGGTCCTCTTTGGACTGGGACAGGCTGGCAATGATCACCTCGGTGCACTCCTCGCCGACCTTCTTCAGGATTTTCTCCTCGCCCTTGCCAAACAGGTAGCTCGTATAGCTTCCTTCCTCGGGACTGGCCTTGCGGTCCAGCACCGTTTCATACAGTACGTTCAGTTCTTCCATTCCTTCTCCTCCAGGACCCGGTAAAAGCAGCTGCGGTGACCAGTATGGCAGGCGGCTCCATCCTGCCGGACTTTCACAAGCAGCGTATCGCAGTCACAGTCGTAGCGGATCTCCTGCACATGCTGGTAGTGTCCGCTGGTTTCGCCCTTGCACCAGAGCTCCTGCCTGGACCGGCTCCAGTAGGTGGCCAGTCCCGTTTCGAGAGTCTTCTGCAGGCTTTCTTCGTTCATGTACCCCAGCATGAGCACTTCGCCGTTGTCGGCGTCCTGCACAATGGCGGGGATCAGCCCGTTTCCCTTTTCAAAGTCCAGCGTCATGGCCGCACCTCGATGTGTCTTTCCTTCAGGTAGTCCTTCACGTCCTGGACCGTCAGTTCGTGGTAGTGAAAGAGACTCGCTGCCAGGGCCGCATCGGCCGCATCCTCTTCGAAGACTTCGGCGAAGTGCGCCAGGCTGCCGCACCCGCCGGAAGCGATCACCGGAACCGAAACGGCGTTTCGCACCGCTTTGCACAGTTCAATGTCGAAACCCTGTTTTGTGCCATCGGCATCCATGCTTGTGAGCAGGATCTCCCCGGCGCCCAGGGCCACGGCTTCCCGGACCCACTCCAGGACATCCTTGCCGGTGTCGATCCGGCCGCCGTTGATCACCGCATGCCAGGATCCGTCTTCCTGCTTTTTCGCATCCACCGCCAGGTCGATGCACTGGTTGCCGAACATTTCGGCCCCCTGCCGGATCAGGTCCGGGTCGCGCAGGGCGGAGGAATTCAGGCTCACCTTGTCGGCCCCTGCCCGCAGCATGCGCTTCATGTCCTCCAGGCTGCGGATCCCGCCGCCCACGGTAAACGGGATACAGATCTGCCGGGCCACGTTTTCCACCACGTTCACCATGGTGTCGCGGCCTTCATGGGTTGCGGTGATGTCCAGGAACACGAGCTCATCGGCGCCCTGGTCGTAGTATTCCCTGGCCAGGGTCTCCGGGTCGCCCACTTCTTTGATGCCCACAAAGTTGATGCCCTTGACGACTTTGCCGTCACGGACATCCAGGCAGGGAATGATGCGTTTACTCAGCATCCTTCGCGGTCTTCAGCGCCTCTTCCAGGTCCAGGGTGCCCGCATAGAGGGACTTGCCCGTCACGGCGCCATACAGGCCCAGGTTCTTCAGGGACTCGATGTTGCCCAGGTCGCGCACGCCGCCGGAGGCCACGATGTCCAGGTTCACGGCTTTCTTCAGGTGGTCCAGCATTTCCAGGTTCGGGCCCGACAGGGTGCCGTCGCGGGAGATGTCGGTGAAGATGATCGTCTTCACGCCCAGGCGCTCCAGCACGCGGGCAAACTCCGTGTAGTAGAGGTTGGAAGTCTGGGTCCAGCCGGTGGTACACACATAGCCGTCCTTGCAGTCCAGGCCCACGACGATCCGGTCACCGTACTTGTTCACCGCGGAGCGCAGGAAGTTGGGATCGGAAATAGCCTTGGTGCCCAGGATCACGCGGTTCACGCCGTGCGTCAGGTAGTAGTCAATGTCTTCCATGGTGCGGATGCCGCCGCCCACTTCCACCGGCACGTCCACCGCATTGGCGACTTCGCAGATCAGCTCGCCGTTGATCCGGCCGCCGTCCTTGGCGCCGTTCAGGTCCACGAGGTGAATGTAGTCGGCGCCCTTTTCGGCAAAGTGCTTTGCGAGGGTCTTGACATCGGCGCCGTCACCCACGCTTTCGGCTTTGGCGTAGTCGCCCTGGTACATGCGGACGGGGTTGCCGTTGAGGATATCGATTGCGGGTAAAATGATCATGATTGCATTTCCTTTCCAAAATATGACAGGATCTTCAGCCCTGTCTCGCCGCTCTTTTCCGGATGGAACTGACAGGCCAGCAGGCTGCCCTTTCCGGTCAGTCCCGGGATCGTGTATTTCCCGTGGCGGGAAACGCCCAGGATGGTGTCCGGGTCCAGGTCACATCCGTAATAGGAGTGGTCGTAATACACATACGGGTGATCCCCCAGGATGTCCTTCAGGGGATGATTCGGCGCCACCTCCAGCTCGTTCCAGCCGATGTGCGGCACCCGGATGGAGGGGTCTTCCATCTTCTCGAAATGCCCCGGCAGCAGGCCCAGGCACTGGACGCCGCCGTTTTCGGCGCTGTCTTCAAAGAAGGCCTGCATGCCCAGGCAGATCCCGAGCAGCGGCTTGGTCTGCGCCCTGAGCCAAGTGTCCAGCCCGGCTTCCTTCAGCGCCTTCATGCAGTCCTGCATGGCCCCCACCCCTGGCAGGATGAGGCGGTCGCACTGGTCGAGGACCTGGCTGTCGCTGGAAATCACGTGGTCGAGCCCCAGGTGGTCCAGGGCGTTTTCCACGCTGCGCAGGTTGCCCATGCCGTAGTCAATGATCCCAATCATTCCAGGACTCCCTTGGAGCTTGGCACCGCATTCCCTTCGATCTTGACCGCCGCCTTGAGGGCGCGTCCCAGGGCCTTGAACACCGCTTCGATTTTGTGGTGGTCGTTGGTGCCGTAGCACACATTGACATGCAGGGTGATTCCCGCATTGAAGGCGAAAGCCCGCAGGAACTCTTCCAGCATCTCGCAGGAGAACGTCCCGATGGAGTCCCTGCTCAGACTACAATTATAAACCAGATAGGGGCGTCCCGAAATGTCAAGGGTTACATTTGCGAGGGTTTCATCCATCGGCAGCTGGAAACTGCCGTAGCGGGCAATCCCCCGCCTGTCCTGCAGGACCTCGCGGAAGAGCTGACCCAGCACGATCCCGATGTCTTCAATGGTGTGGTGGTCGTCCACATCCAGGTCTCCGTCGGCCTTGACAATGAGCCCGAAGCCGGAGTGAAACGCCAGCAGCTGCAGCATGTGGTCGAAGAACCCCACGCCCGTCGCGACACTGCAGGTCCCGTCCGGATCGTCCAGGTCCATCCAGCAGTAAATGTCGGTTTCCCCGGTCTGTCGTCTCAGTTCAGCACTGCGCATCAGTCTGTCCCCTTTCTTTCTGTCGGTGTCAGTTCCCGTATGGCTGCCAGTACCTGGTCGTTTTCTTCCGGCAGGCCAATGGTGATCCGGATCTGGTCTTTGCCCGGCCAGGTGCGGACAATGATCCCGGCTTTCTCCAGCCCCTGTCCCAGGGCTTCCATGCCTTCTCCCTGCAGAAACAGGAAGTTCGCCCCCGAGGGCTGCACCGGAAGGTTTATGTCCTTCAGGGCTTCATAGAGTCTGTCACGCTCCGTGCAGATCCGATCAATGCGGTCTTTCGCCGCATCCGCCATCTGCAGCAGGACCGTTCCCGCTGCCTGGGTGAAGGCATTCACGCCATAGGGCACTTTGTAGGGCCGGATGTTTCTCATGTTCCGGTCGGAGGTCACGAGAAATCCCAGCCGCAGCCCGGCTGCCCCCAGTGCCTTGGAGAGGGTGCGGGTCACGTACAGGTTGTCCCAATCCTCGATTTCATCCAGCATGCTCTGGTCGCTGAAGTCCATGTAGGCTTCATCCACCACCACCGGGGTATCGGGCAGAGCTGCCAGGATCTGGCGGATCTGTTCTCTGGACAGGGTCATGCCTGTGGGGTTGTTGGGGTTGGAAATCACCACCAGCCCGGCGTCCCGGCCCGCTGCGCTCAGCGCCTGGATGTCTCCCACGGGCACTTTGCGGATTTCGGCTTCCTGCATCGACGCATAGTAGTCGTACATGGAGAAATCCGGGTCCCAGGTGACAAGAGACTTGTCCCGGCTGGTGAAGAGCCCGATCATGAGCCCGAGCATCGCATCCGAACCGTTGCCTGCGAGCACCTGTGACGGCTGCAGCCCGGCCCAGGCGGCATAGGCCTGATGCAGGGCGGTGCAGTCATCATCCGGGTACCGGTTGAAGGCCATGGCATCCAGCGCCTGATGGATCCGGTCCATCACCTCAGAACTGAAGCCTTCGCTGGCTTCATTGGCGTTGAGCAGCAGGCCGCCGGTCTGCCTCGCTTCGTAAAGTTCGATGTCCCGCATCACTGCGGCTCCTTCGCATCGGCTGCCGCCCGGGCTTTTTGATCATCGGCGGTGATTGACGGGGTGCGGATGGCCGCGGCTGTGGCGTGTGCCTGGAGATGTTCAGCGGTTGCGAGGGTCTGGATCGCGGCGCTGTCCTGCTCGAGCTGTTCCTTTGTGTAGTGCAGGAAGCTGCTGCGCTTGACGAAGGCATCCACGCCCAGGGCGCTGGAGAACTTCGCGGTTCCCGAGGTGGGCAGGACGTGGTTGGTCCCGCCATAGTAGTCGCCAATGGATTCACAGGTGTAGTAGCCCAGGAAGACACTTCCGGCGTGACGAACCTGGCCAAGCCAGTTCATGGGGTTTTCCACCATGAGTTCCAGATGTTCCGGGGCGATCTGGTTGGCAATCTCGAGGCACTGGTCCATGGACTCGCAGAGGATGCTCCGGCCATAGTTTGCCAGGGAGGCTGAGACGATGTCCTTTTTCGGCAGGACGGCACTCTGTTTCTGCAGCTCTTCCTTCACCTCCCGGATCAGGCCGGCATCGGTGGTCACGAACATCGCACTGGCGAGGGGATCGTGTTCGGCCTGGGACAGCAGGTCGGCGGCCACAAACGCCGGGTCGGCACCGGAATCCGCAATGACCAGGATCTCGCTGGGTCCCGCGATCATGTCAATGTCCACGGTCCCGTAGACGAGTTTTTTCGCCGCTGCCACGAAAGCGTTGCCCGGACCCACGATCTTGTCCACCGGGGCGATGGACTCCGTGCCATAGGCCATCGCCGCAATGGCCTGGGCCCCGCCGGTGACGTAGAGTTCCGTGATGCCTGCGAGCCTGGCGGCACAGGCGATGTTGGGCTCCACCAGGCCGTTGGCTGCGGGCGGGGTCATCATCACGATGCGCTTCACGCCCGCCACCCTGGCGGGGATCGCATTCATCAGCACGGAGGAAGGATACTGGGCGCGTCCCCCCGGGACGTAGATGCCCACCGCGTCCAGGGGAATCACCCGCTGTCCGAGGTAGACGCCATTGGGGCGGTTGAGGAGGAAGCTGTTCTGCTTCTGCGCCTCGTGGAATTCCAGGATGTTGTCCCGGGCGCCTTTCAGAGCCTTCACGAAAGCCGGATCGGCCTGGGCGGCGAGTTCGTCGATCTGCGCCTCTGTCAGCCGCAGGGTATCGATGTCGACCTTGTCAAACTGCTTCGTGAGATCCTTCAGGGCCTGGTCGCCCTGTGCGCGGACCTGGTCAATGATGCCCGCCGCAGCACCGTAAATATCGGCGCCGATGGTCTGCGTGCGGCTCTTGAGCCATTCCTTCAGTGCCTGCAGGTCGCCGGCGTTCAGTTCTGTCAGCATGTTCCCTCTTCTTTCTCTTTCTTCAGGGCCTGTTCCCGGTCCACTTCCCGGGAGAGGTCGCGCACGAGTTCCAGGATCTCCTGTTTCTTGGTCCGGAATGCGGCTTTGTTCACGATGAGCCGGGCACTGACGGGCGCAACATCATCGAGCACCACCAGGCCGTTTTCCTTGAGCGTCGTGCCGGTTTCCATGATGTCCACAATGCCGTCACAGAGCCCGAGCAGCGGGGAGAGCTCGACGGAGCCGTCGATTTTGATGATCTCCACATCCATGCCCCGGTCGTTGAAGTACTTTGTGGCGACATTCGGGTACTTGGTCCCGATCCGCAGGTGGCCGTCGCGGTTGAGCAGGTCCGTTTCCGGCAGCGCCGCGACGATGAACTTGCAGACGCCGATCTTCAGGTCGAGGACCTCGTAGTAGTCCTTCGGCCCTTCGAGGATCGTGTCCTTGCCCACGACCCCGGCATCTGCCACACCGTGCATGACATAGGTGAGGCAGTCATTGGATTTCACCAGGAAGTACTTCAGGTCCTTCTCGGTGTCCTCGAACACCAGCTGCCGGCCCTGATTGCGCAGGGGTTCGATCCCGTAGCCCGAGCGTTCGAGCATGTCCACGGTCTTTCGCTCCAGGCGTCCTTTGGTGAGTGCGAGTGAAACCGTCATTGGCCTACCTCCAGTCCGTTCTCTTCTCTGTATTCAATCACGCAGGGACCCGTCTGCCGGATTTCGTCCGCCAGTTTCAGTGCCTGCACCAGGGCATCCGGTCCGGCTTCGATCACCGTGACGGCCTTTGCCGGTTTCTCCGGTTCGGAGTCCGTGAGATAGTCCAGCTTCACGGAAAAGCCGCAGGCAGGTTCCGCCGCCCCGAATTTCTCCAGGAGCCTGTCATAGCGCCCCCCGGACAGGACACTGGTGCCGATACCCGGGAAGTAGCCCTCGAAGATCAGCGACGTATAGTAGTTCAGGTGCGGGATCTTGCCCAGGTCCACCGACAGGTGACCGCCGTATCCCAGGGCCTCCAGCTGGTCCATGAGCCTGGCCAGCCGTTTCACGCAGGCGTCCTGTTCCGGCGTGAAGGCGATCTCCAGGGCGGTTTCCAGCGTTTCCTGTCCCCCGGAGAGCAGCGGCAGCATGAGGAAGAACTCCCGGTGGCCGATGTCCCGGTCCTCCAGGTAGGCCTCCAGGTCCGGGAGGCTTTTGCGGTCAATGAGATCCGCGAGTTCGGCCACGGTGTCCGGGTCCAGGCCCAGGGTTTCCACCGCACTCTGGAAAAACCGGATGTCGCCGGTTTCCAGGATCCAGCCCGGGCGGCCGATGGCGGACATCACATTGCAGGCCAGGGCCAGGATCTCCAGGTCTCCCTGGGGCGGCAGGCCGATCATTTCCACGCCGCAGTCCGTGACCTGGCTGCGCTTGCCGCCGAACAGACGGCGCTGCTTGAAGACATCCTCGGTATAGAACAGCCGCAGGGGGCGTTCATCGCGAAGCTTGGTGCTGGCAGTCCGTGCAATGGGCACCGTCATGTCCAGGCGCAGCACCAGGGTGTCGCCGCTGCCGTCCTGGAAGCGGAACATTTCGGTTTCATCCGCATCCGCGAAGGCGGTGGTGTAGGTGGACAGGTATTCCATGGCGGGGGTGCTGATGGGGCGGCAGCCGCTGTTGGCAAACACCCGTTCAATGATGTGGCGGAGACTGCGCTTGCGCCGGACTTCACCGGGCATGCAGTCCCTGGATCCCGCCGGGATCTGGATCTGGTTCATAGTGTCTCCTTTCCGGGTCCGCCAGCAGCCGGACCGGCTGGTTTGTGTCGTGGGTATGGGGTATATACGCAAAAAGCCCCCGTCCTGCAAAGGACGGAAGCTCGTTCCGTGGTCCCACCTCTGTTCACGGCTTTCTCGCGAAAGCCGCCTTGAAGAGTGCCTGCTGACACTCCGGTCCGGTAACGGGGACTGCCGTCCGCCACTACTGAGGGCCCGCCAAACTGTGAGGGCTCCGTTGGTGACGGCCGCTGGCGGAGGTGTTTCGGCAGAGTCAGCCCGGTCCTTTCACCAAACGGACCGTCTCTGAAGACTGACTGGCTGCGTACTGATTCCGGTCATCGCGTTCTTTTCAAGACCATACGGTCTGCGCATTCGATTGTCAATTTATACAACCAGTGCCAGCATCCTGATGTTCGGTCAGGACCGGTCATCTGGAGCCAGGCAGTGTAACGGCTGGAGCGCCTTCACCTGAGGCACTCTCGCATACAGACAGCGTCTGAACTGAGTGGTCTTCGCCCACTCAGTTCAGTGGCTGGCTGTTTTTTATGAAGTTCAGCGCACCGCCATGCTGCAGGAGGACGAAGTCGTCGTCTGTGATGTCGCAGTCCATGACATACTCCGTGCCCTTCGTCACATTCTTCACGCTGACTTTTCCTGTTGCGGCCTGAGTTGTGTCCTCAATCGCCAGGACATCCATTTCGTCGATGTCGTCATAATCCGCCGGGTTCCCGAAGGTCAGCGGAATGATGCCGAAGTTGATCAGGTTCGCCTTGTGGATCCGGGCAAAGCTTTTGGCCATGACGGCCTTGATGCCCAGGTACATGGGTGCCATCGCGGCGTGTTCCCGGGAACTTCCCTGTCCATAGTTCTCCCCGGCGACAATGAAGCCGCCGTCATTGGCCTGGCATACATCGGCGAATCCTTCCTTGTTGTTGCGGAACACGAACGTCGATAGCTTTTCGATGTTCGAACGGTATGGCAGCACCTCGGCGCCCGCCGGAGCGATGTGGTCCGTCGTGATGTTGTCCGGCAGCTTGATGACCGCCTTCTTTTCAATGGAAGAAGCCAGGGGCGTGTTTTCCGGCAGCGGCTTGATGTTCGGCCCGCGGATGATCTCCACGCTTTCGGGATCGTCGCTTGGCAGGCAGATCATGGAATCATCCACATAGGAAGGTTCGGCCGGGATCGCGTCGCTGTAGTCCACCGTGGAGGGATCCGTGAAGACACCGGCCACGGCACTGGCAGCCGCGGTTTCCGGAGACACCAGGTAGACCCCGGCACTCAGTGTGCCGCTGCGGCCGTAGAAGTTCCGGTTGAAGGTCCGCAGGGACACGCCATCGGTTTTGGGAGACTGCCCCATGCCAATGCAGGGACCGCAGGTGCATTCCAGGATCCGGGCTCCGGCCTGCACGAAGGTGGCCAGCGCTCCGTTTTCAATGAGTTTCGTCAGCACCTGCCGGCTGCCCGGGGACACCGTGAGACTCACATTGGGTGCCACGGTTTTGCCCTTCAGCACATTGGCGGCTTTCATAAGGTCCTCGAATCCGCTGTTGGTGCAGGAGCCGATGGATACCTGGTCGACCTTCATGCCCGCCAGTTCGGACACGGGTTTCACGTTGTCCGGGGAATGGGGGCAGGCCGCCAGGGGCTGCAGCCCGCTGAGGTTGATGACGACGATTTCGTCGTAGTCCGCATCCGGGTCGGCCTCCATGGGCATGTAGTCTTCTTCACGCTGCTGTCTGGCGAGGAATGCCCGCGTGGTTTCGTCACTGGGGAAAATGGAGGTCGTGGCGCCCAGTTCGGCACCCATGTTGGTGATCGTGGCCCGCTGGTAGACGGACAGGTTCTTCACACCGGGACCGGTGTATTCAAAAATCCGGCCGACACCGCCCTTGACGGACAGGCGCCTGAGCAGTTCCAGGATGATATCCTTGGAGCTCACGCCGTGGGGCAGTTCCCCCTCCAGGCGCACATTGACCACTTCGGGGTACGTGATGCGGTAGGTCAGGCCTGCCATGGCTTTGGCCACGTCCAGGCCGCCTGCACCCATGGCAATGGAGGCCATGGCCCCGGCTGTGGGGGTATGGGAGTCCGATCCGATGAGTGTGCGGCCGGGTTTCGCAAAGCGTTCCAGGTGCACCTGGTGGCAGATGCCGTTGCCCGGGCGGGAGAACAGCACGCCGTGTTTCGCCGCGACGGACTGGAGATAGGCATGGTCGTCTGCATTCATGTAGCCGGACTGCAGCGTGTTGTGATCCACGTAGGAAACGGAGAGTTCGGTTTTGACCTGGTCAACACCCATGGCCTCAAGCTGTATATAGGCCATGGTGCCGGTGGCGTCCTGTGTCAGGGTCTGGTCAATGACCAGCTCCACCGGTTCTCCGGCTTTGGGGGTGCCGGAGGCAACATGGCTGTCAAGAATCTTCTGTACCAGATTTTTCGGCATGTCTGTTCCTCATTTCTTCATGAAAAGCATTATACCAAAGGCAATCCGGATTTTGTAAAAAATTTTCAGGCCTGCAACAAGTTTCATGCTTCGTGCTATAATGTCAAAACCACAGTCATGCCGCCCGGCATCGGCATGATGATTTGCAAGGAAGGAAACTGTATCTGTATGGAACTGGAAAAAGATGACCTGCGGGCGCTGTACAACCGGAGCGCAGAGAACAACCTCATCGACCCCTCGCTGTATGCCCGGTATCGGGTGAAGCAGGGGCTGCGAAACGAAAACGGCACAGGCGTGAAGGTGGGCCTCACGCGGATCTGCGACGTGGTGGGCTACCAGATGATCCACGGACACAAGCACGATACCGAGGGACAGCTGATCTACCGCGGGTACACGATCGACGAACTCGTCCGGCGGCAGAAGGAAGCGGGCACGGCCATGGGTTATGAAACGACGGCGTTCCTGCTCATCTTCGGCCACCTGCCGGATGAACAGGAGCTGCAGGCATTCCGCACCACGCTGCTGCACAACATCCACACGGATTTCATTGCAGCGAAATACCCCACCAGCAACCTGCTCAATGCCATGCAGATCGAGGTGCTGAAAATGTACGCGCAGGACGACAACCCGGACAACGACCGTCTGGAGGACCGGATGGTGAAGGGTCTGTCCATCCTGGCCTCCCTGCCCCTGTTCGTGTTCTCGTGCCACACCAGCGAAAAGCTCACGGCCTATCCCCTGCCAGACGGCTCACTGGCGGAAAACATCCTGTATATGGACCGGCAGGGCGGCTCCTTCACACCGGAGGAAGCCAATGTACTGGACATCCTGCTCATGATCCACGCCGACCACGGCGGAGGCAACAACTCGGCATTCACAGACGTCGTGCTCACAAGCACCGGCACAGACATCTATTCCTGCATTTCGGCAGCCATGGGATCCCTGAAAGGGCCCAAGCACGGCGGGGCGGCGAACAAGATGGCGCAGATGTACGATGCGATCCTGGAAGAGACAGGCATCACGACGGATCCCGCTGTGCTGGAGGATGTGTGCTGGCGGCTGCTGTCGAAGGACTTTGGGGACAGAAGCGGCCTGATTTACGGGATCGGCCATGCGATCTACACGAAAAGCGACCCCAGGGTCCGGATGATCCGGGAAGCCTGCCGGCAGCTGGCGGCGGAAAAAGGCGAGGAGGAAGCCTTCGCCATGATGGAGGCGCTGGAACAGACCGCCTGCCGGGTGATGAAGAAAGCCAAGGGCGTGCAGGTGTGTGCCAATGTGGACTTCTATTCGGGATTTGCCTACCGGATGCTGGGCATCGAGCCGGAGCTCTTTGTGCCGCTCTTTGCGATTTCCCGGACCGCAGGCTGGATCGCCCATCACCTGGAGAACCGGCAGAACAACCGGAAACTCATCCGGCCGGCCAACATCTACGTCGGGGAACGCCTGTAGAAATCGCGGATCCCGCCTGGACAAAATCACAGAGAAACCCACATCACGACAGGATGGACCTTCGAATTCGGGTCCGTCCTTTTTCTGTGCGGATTCGTGTTTCTGTTGAGATCCATATCGGCTCCGCGCTGCCTGCGGCCGGAACCTGGAGCCAAGGATTGCGGATTCTGCGGTCAAGACACACAAAAAGCCGGGTCCTTTGTGGCGGTCAGATCCGGCTTTGTCATCATCATGTCTGCTGTCGGATGTTTTCTGCACTGTCTCAGGCAGCGGCTTCCATTTCGTCGCGGATGGCTTCCAGGAAGGCCCTGGAGTCCAGCTTCTGTGCCGGCACATCCCCGGACCACAGGCCCACCAGGTCGCCGGTCATCTTACCGCCTTCAATGGTGCGGATGCACGCAGCTTCCAGACCATCGGCAAATTCCACCAGTTCCGGGATCTCGTCCAGTTCCCCGCGCTTGCGCAGCGCCCCGGTCCAGGCAAAGATCGTCGCCACGGGGTTGGTGCTCGTGCTCTCACCCTTGAGCCACTTGTAATAGTGTCTTGTCACGGTGCCGTGGGCTGCCTCGTATTCATAGTTGCCTTCCGGGGACACAAGCACGGATGTCATCATGGCAAGGGACCCGAAGGCGGTGGAGATCATGTCGCTCATGACATCCCCGTCGTAGTTCTTGCATGCCCAGATGTAGCCGCCGCGGCTGCGGATCACGCGGGCAACGGCGTCGTCGATCAGTGTGTAGAAGTATTCCAGGCCGGCTTTCCCGAAGGCTTCTTTGTATTCCGCATCAAAGATCTCCTGGAAGATGTCCTTGAAGCGGTGGTCGTATTTCTTGGAGATCGTGTCCTTGGAGGAAAACCACAGATCCTTTCCCTGGTCCAGGGCGTACTGGAAGCAGCTCCGGGCAAAGGAGGCAATGGAGTCGTCCTTGTTGTACTGCCCCTGGAGTACACCGGGTCCCTCGAAGCGGAAGACCACGGCTTTTTCCGTGCTGCCGGAATCCGACTCGAAGACCAGGCTGGCAGTACCGGGTTCCGTGATCCGCATTTCCTGGTTGCGGTACACATCCCCGTAGGCATGACGGGCAATCGTGATGGGTTCCTTCCAGTTTTTCACCACCGGATCGATGCCTTTGACCATGATCGGCGTGCGGAACACCGTGCCGTCCAGGATCGCCCGGATCGTGCCGTTGGGGGATTTCCACATTTCGCTCAGGTTGTACTCCTCGACACGCTGCGCATTGGGGGTGATGGTGGCACACTTCACAGCGACACCCAGCCTCTTGCTGGCCTCGGCGGCATCCACCGTGATCTGGTCCTTCGTGGCTTCCCGGGCGGGCAGGCCCAGGTCATAGTATTCGGTCTTCAGGTCGATATAGGGCTCCAGCAGGATTTCCTTGATGTCCTTCCACAGGACACGGGTCATTTCGTCCCCGTCCATCTCCACCAGAGGGGTTTTCATCTGAATTTTCATGCAAGTCTCCTTTACGTTCTGAGGGTAGCACCGCGTGAAAAGTTTTTCAAGAAAACCTGAAAACGGAGGGCCGCTTTCACACCGATGACTGCCGAAGCCGGAGGCCATCAGATGCTGCCAATGCCGGCCATCACCGGCATGTCAATCGAGTAGGTGTCATCTGACCCTCTCACACCACCCAGCATGCCGTTCGGCAC
>OFFB01001538.1_pt1 | contig 13533 bp, 9 predicted proteins | sample 1521281 | NCBI WGS metagenome assembly OFFB01 (sample SAMEA3504109, study PRJEB24116) | mouse gut metagenome | biome: mouse gut; feature: mouse-associated habitat; material: faeces | place: Denmark | collected 2011
CAGAAGAATCTGGTTGTCATTTAATTCCGGCAGCTGCTCTTTCACCAGCGGAGCATACTGCTCGTTGGTCACGATAATGACATTCTCTTTCGGCACCAACGGCAGAATGCGGTCGTAGCTCATCTGCAGCAATGACCTTCCAGTGCCGAAAAAGTCAATAAACTGCTTAGGTTTAGCTGACCGGCTATAGGGCCAGAACCGACTACCTATTCCACCACACATTATTACGCAAAAGCGGTGTTTATTCTCCATAATTTAAATTTATACAAATAATGTTTATTTCGCTAAGTTATAATTTTTACCTCACATCCGCAAATCCCCGTCACTACACGCGGTCATTTCACACAGCTGTACATCCATGCGATCTCGTCGCGCCATATCTCCATGTTGGGTGTTTCGAGGATCAGCGGTATTCCATCCATGTGTGGATCATTCATCAGCATTTCAAAAAGCGAGCTGCCAATAGCCCCTTTTCCAAGGCTTTCGTGGCGGTCCACACGTGAGCCAAGCCCTTTCTTGCTGTCATTGATGTGCATTCCGCTCAGATACCGGAATCCTATCGTCTCGTCGAAACGGCGCCATGCTTCGGCATACCCCTCGGGGGTGGCGAGGTCATATCCGGCGGCATAGGCATGGCAAGTGTCGATGCACACACCCACGCGGCTCTTGTCCTCGACACGGTCAATGATACGCGCTATCTGCTCGAAGCTGAATCCAAGATTGGATCCCTGCCCTGCCGTGTTCTCAATCACCGCCTTCACACCACGGGTCTTGTCAAGAGCGTCATTAATGGAGTCGGCAATCAGATCGAGGCAATCATCAGCCACCATGGCGTTAAGATGACTCCCCGGGTGAAAATTCAGCATCGTGAGCCCGAGCTGCATACAGCGGTTCAGCTCATCGAGAAAGGCTTCACGCGACATGGCGAGCTTCTCGGCATCAGGCGACCCGAGATTAATCAGATAACTGTCATGCGGAAGTATTTGTTCAGGAGCATAACCGTATTTGGCACAGTTCTCCTTAAAAGCAGCCGCCTCCTTTTCGGAAATCGCCTTGCTCTTCCATCTTGAAGGATTGCGGGTGAAGAGGGCAAATGCCTTCGCCCCGATATTATATGCGTTGACAGGGGCATTGCTTACACCGCCTTCAACCGAAACATGAGCACCTACGTATTTCATAATTGTTTCTATTGGAATGGATCTACGCCCTTATATGGCGCAATGTCATAATGTTATAGTGTGTGACAAAGTTAATAAAAAGGTGTTAACTTCCATCTTCCGGAAGTAATTATAATCGCCGCAGATGGCACAATAAATGTTAACGCAGCACAAACCGGCATCCTTGACAGCCTCATTAACAAAATCAGCGTCACAGATGTTATTCAATTATATTTCTCGAAATAGCTGAGGTTTTTCGGTGTTCGGCACAGGAAAATCATAGTATTCCGACAGTTATTAACCAAATTTGAAGAAAATGTGGGTTAAAACAGTTAAATTTGTATTCTGAAATTTTAATATGCACAAAAAATATGGGAAGACTTGTAGCAATAGTAGGACGTCCTAATGTGGGGAAATCCACACTTTTCAACCGACTGACTCAATCGCGCACCGCAATCGTGGATGAAACCGCCGGCACAACACGCGACCGTCAGTATGGGAAGGTAGATTGGTGCGGAAAAGAATTCTCAATCGTCGACACCGGCGGCTGGGTGGTAAACTCCGAGGATGTGTTCGAAAGCGAAATCAACAAGCAAGTCGAACTTGCCATCGAGGAAGCCGATGTGATTCTTTTTGTGGTCGACACCATGAACGGCGTCACTGACCTCGACGACCATGTGGCAAGAATATTGCGCCGATCCAAAAAGCCGGTAATTCTGGTGGCAAACAAGGTGGACTCCAACGACTGGATGTATAACGTGGCTGACTTCTACAAGCTCGGGCTTGGAGAGCCGTTCCCCATCTCCTCGGCAAGCGGTTCGGGCACCGGCGATCTGCTTGACGAAGTAGTCAAGGATCTCCCTGCCGATGACACCGAAGAGGACCACCTCGACCAAATACCGAAATTTGCAATCGTGGGACGCCCCAACGCCGGAAAATCATCGATAATCAACGCATTCATAGGTGAAGACCGCAATATCGTGACCAACATCGCAGGCACTACCCGCGACTCAATATATACACGCTACGAGAAATTCGGATTCAATTTCTATCTTGTCGACACAGCCGGCATCCGCAAAAAAGCCAAGGTCAACGAGGACATCGAATATTACTCCGTGATAAGATCTATCCGCGCCATCGAGGCATCGGATGTGTGCATCCTCATGATTGACGCCACCCTCGGCATTGAAAGCCAGGACGTGAACATATTCTCGCTTATTCAACGCAACAAGAAGGGGCTGGTGGTGTGTGTCAACAAGTGGGACCTCGTGCAGGACAAGTCGCAGAAGGCTATCAAGCATTTCGAGGATGCCATACGCCAGCGTTTCGCCCCGTTCACCGATTTCCCCATCATCTTCACCTCGGCGCTCACCAAGCAGCGCATCTACAAGGTGATCGAGACTGCGGTGGACGTGTATAACAACCGCGGCCGCATCGTGCCCACCTCACAACTCAACACCTACATGCAGGAAGTGATAGGAGCCTATCCCCCACCTGCCAATAAGGGTAAATATATCAAAATCAAGTATGTGACCATGCTGAAAGGTCAAGTCATACCCACTTTTATCTTTTTCTGCAACTTGCCTCAATGGGTTAAAGAACCCTACAGGAGATATCTGGAAAACAAGATTCGCGAAAAGTGGGACTTCTCCGGCACTCCGATCAACGTGTTCATGCGCGAAAAATAATAATTAAACTACAATGATGACATTTGAAGAGCTTGGAGTGAGGAATGACCTCCTCCACGCTATTAAAGATATGGGCTTCGAAAATCCGATGCCTGTACAAGAAAAAGTGATTCCTCACCTACTGAATGAGGATGGCGATGTGATAGCCCTTGCCCAGACCGGCACGGGAAAAACAGCTGCGTTCGGATTGCCGGTGCTGCAAAGAATCGACGTCAAGCAAGTAACACCACAGGCATTGATCATAGCCCCTACCCGCGAGCTGTGCCTACAGATAGGAAGCGACCTGTCGGACTTCTCCAAATACACGCCCGATCTCAAAGTGCTACCCGTGTACGGAGGTTCAAGCATCGAAAGCCAGATACGCTCTCTGCGCAAGGGAGTGCACGTGATCGTTGCCACTCCGGGACGACTGATGGACCTCATACGCCGAGGCGTAGTAAAACTTGACGATGTGCACACAGTGATTCTTGACGAAGCCGACGAAATGCTCAACATGGGATTTGTCGATGACATCAACGACATCCTAAGCCATGTGCCCGAAAACCGCAAGATGCTCCTTTTCTCGGCGACAATGCCTCAGGAAATAGCAAAAATAGCGGCTAAATACATGAAGGATCCGGTAGAATTTGTGGTAGGCACAAAAAACACCGGAGCCGAAAACGTGCGCCACATATACTATATGGTCCACGCCCGCGACAAGTATCTCGCGCTCAAACGCATAGCCGACGACAATCCCAACATATACGGAATCATATTCTGCCGCACCCGCAAAGAGACCCAAGAGATTGCCGACAAACTGATACAGGACGGCTATAACGCCGATTCTCTACACGGAGAGCTGTCGCAGGCTCAACGCGACATGGTGATGAAAAAGTTCCGCGACAGGGTTCTGAGATTGCTCGTAGCCACCGACGTTGCGGCACGAGGACTCGATGTGAGCGACCTTACCCACGTCATCAACTACGGACTGCCCGATGATATAGCCACCTATACCCACCGTTCGGGACGTACAGGACGCGCCGGCAAAACCGGAATATCCATCGCGATCATCCACTCGCGTGAACGCGGCAAGCTCAAGGATATCGAAAAACGCATCGGAAAGACTTTCGAGCGCCAGGAGGTGCCGACTCCCGCCCACATCATCGAAAAGCAGCTTTACAATCTTGCCGACCGTCTTGAAAAAGTGAAAGTCGACGATGAAGAGATAGCCAAATATCTGCCCGGAGTAAGCCGCAAGCTGAGCTGGCTCTCGGAAGAGGACTTGCTCAAGCGTGTGGTGTCGCTCGAATTCAACCGTCTGCTCGACTACTATAAGGACGCTCCCACCATCGACTTCATCGATGAGAAGCCCAAGAAAGGCGACCGCAAGGAATCGCGCGCGCCCAAGACTGCCGCCGAGAAGGACCGCCGCACCGCCGACCGCGGCATGGCTCGCATATATGTCAATGCCGGTAAAAACGACGGCTTCTATGCGGGCAACCTCATCGACATTCTTAACCATGCCATTCATGGACAGCGTGTCGACGTGGGCCGCATCGACCTGATGCCTGGTTATTCGCTTTTCGACGTCAAGAAATCTGACGCACGCCGCGTGGTCGACGGATTGACCGGATTCGATTTTGTAGGCCATAAGCTTCATGCCGAGATCGCCGATCCCGAAAAAGACTACTCACGCGCATCATCGCGTCGAAAAAGAGAGCGCAAAGATGGTGATGGAAAAGAAAAAAATGGTAACTTTGAGAAGTTTATGAAAAAAGGGAAGTCCTCAGGACCCCGCCACAAAAAGAAATAAACCCAATGAAAGTTATCAAAGTCATTATGTCGGCGCTGCTTGCAGCGATAATTTCCGCTCCGGGAGCCTCGGCTCAACTGACAGCGGCTAAAGCGTTTGCCGACGCGCCCAAGACTGTGTTTCCGCTTCTTGACCGCAATGTGCGTCTTGATATGATCGATTATTTCAACGGCGGCTTGTCGACAGCCTCTACCAATGCATTGCAGGGAAAGTCGCGCATCACCGCATTGACACCTTCCGACATGAAGATCTCAATGACCGACGCCTCGTCATATCAACTCACCCTTCTGCCGACCTCCAATGACACGATCATCGCACTGATACAAACCGTAGCCACGCCCGCCCATGACAGCCATATAGCATTCTATTCACGCTCATGGGCACCGCTGGGCGACAAACTGTTCACAGCCCCGTCGCTCAATGACTGGCTCACTCCCGCCGCGAAGAAAAGCGGCGCCGATGTGAGCGGCATGATCCCCTTCATGCTCGCCGAATATGTGTATGATCCGGAGAAACGCACGCTCACCCTCACCAACAACCTGAGTGAGTTTCTTTCGCCCGATGTGTATTCACTTGTGGGTTCTGACCTGCGGGACTCCATGACATATCAATGGGACGGAAAACGGATGAATCTCTCTAAATAACCGTTGTGGAAACCAAGCCGGTAACACTGCTGCAACTTACAAAATACGTAGCGTCGCTCGTCATGGTAAAGGAGACCCAGAATGTATGGGTCACCGCCGAGTTGAGCGATGTTGCCGTGCGTGGCGGCCACTGCTATATGGAGCTGCTTCAAAAGAATGAAGCTACAGGCGCCACCGAGGCAAAAGCCCGCGCCGCGATTTGGGCAAATGTATATTCGCGGATACGAACCGAGTTTTTCCATGCCACCGGACAACAATTCAGTTCAGGCATGAAAGTCATGGTCAAGGCGTCGGTGTCGATGCATCCCGTCTACGGACTGTCGCTCGTGATAACTGCCGTCGATCCCGGCTATACTATGGGCGACCTGCTGCGCCGTCGCAATGAGATGATAGCCCGCATGAAAGCCGAAGGGATATATGACCTCAACCGCAACCTCACATGGGAGAACCCGTTGCTACGCATCGCGATCATATCAGCCGAAGGAGCCGCCGGATATGGAGATTTCATGAATCAGATAAGGTCTGAATCCGACGGTTTCGTGCTCTATACGGTGCTTTTTCCCGCCGTGATGCAGGGTGCAAACACCGCACCGTCGGTATTGGCCGCCCTTGACCTTGTGGAGCAGACCATCGACGTATGGGACTGTGTTGTTATAATCCGCGGGGGAGGGGCGACGACCGATCTTAACGGATTCGACAACTATGAGCTTGCCCGGAGAGTGGCGACGTTCGGCATACCGGTGATAGTCGGTATCGGCCATGAACGGGACCGTACCGTGCTTGATGAGATCGCTGGCGTCAGGTGCAAGACTCCGACTGCGGTTGCTGCATTCCTTGTCGATCGCCTTCGGGAGGCATATTCACGTATCACCACTCTGGTGACCAGAATAGGTCATTATGGCGCCGACGCGCTCCGCGGGGAACGCGGAAGGCTTGCCAATGCGGAGGCCATGATTCCGCTTATGGCGAAAACCCGGCTTGCAGCTGCCTCCGGCGAACTGGAGCGGATATGCCGTTGCGTATGCGACAGCGCAGGGCGCAGGGTGCAGCGCGCCGACAGCATGCTGGACAGGATTGATCTCGCCGTATGCCGTGCCGCCGGGTCGCTGACTGAAAAAGAGGAGTTGAGGCTGCGGCGTATCGGAGATATGGTGAGGGTTCTCAGCCCGGAGAACACTTTGCGGCGCGGCTATTCAATCACGCGTCTGAACGGTGCGGCTGTAAAGGATGCCGCCGTTCTCCGTCCCGGCGATTTGCTGGAGACCATCATGGCCGGAGGTATTGTCCGCTCGGAGGTTATCGCCCCGGCAGACATTGATGCCGGCGGAGAAACTATTGAAAGATAAACAAGTCATTCCCATGGAAGAAAAAGAATTCATATACAAGGAGGCTGTGGCCGAACTGGAGTCGATTGTCCGCAAAATGGAGTCGGATTCCTGCGACATCGACAGTCTGTCGGCCTATACGAGACGCGCGCTCGAGTTGCTGAAACTTTGCAAGGAGCGTCTGCGGGTCACCAACGACGACGTGGTGAAATGTCTGCAGGAGCTTAAGGAGCAGCTCTCGCTTCCTGAGTGAAAGACTTATTCGCGGTAGTAGACTCGCTTTACGCGGGGCGACACTGAGGTCAGCACTTCGTATGGGATGGTGTCGAGCACGTCGGCGAGGCGCTGCACCGGTGCGTTGCGTCCGAATATCTCCACCGTGTCCCCCACCTTGCAATCGATTCCGGTGACATCGATCATGCATGAGTCCATACAGATGTTTCCTATGGTCGGGGCCTCTTTGCCGTTTACTGTCACTGATACGGCACCCCGGCCGAAATGCCGGTTCATTCCGTCGGCGTAGCCTATAGGGATCGTGGCTACCCTCGACTTCCGTGTCAGTTCTCCCCGTCGGCCATATCCTATTGTCTCCCCCTTGTCCCATTCGCGGATAGCTATGATCATGGTGCGCAGCGTGGAGACTACAGCCAGCGGCTCTTCTATATCGGTCGGCAGCGTGTTGGCTCCGTATAATCCGATTCCGAGACGTGCCATGTCGTAGTGATGGTCGGGGAAGCGGAGTATTCCTGCGGAGTTGAGCACATGGCGCAGTATGGGTCTGGAATAACGCGAAAGCATATAGTCGGTGTATTGACGGAACCGGGTGAGCTGAAGGCCGGTGTAGTCGTCCATGTCGAGACAGTCTGCCGTGGCCAGATGCGAGAATACTGATTTTGCGGAAACTTCCCGGCTTGCCTCAAGAGTGTCCATCAGTTCCGGCAGATCCTCTTTCACGAAGCCCATGCGGTGCATTCCCGTGTCAAGCTTGATATGCACCGGGTAGTCCTTTATTCCGTTCTTGCGGGCCTCTCTCATGACATCGCGGAGCATGTCGAAACTATAGATTTCAGGCTCAAGGTTATGGGCGAACATCGACTTGTAGTTCACCACCTTCGGGTTCATCACCATGATCGGCATGGTGATGCCTTTCTGTCGAAGCTCTATACCCTCGTCAAGCACTGCGACGGCAAGATATGCGGCTCCGCAGTCCTGCAGGGTCTTTGCTATCTCGTAACTTCCTGCCCCGTAGCCTGAAGCCTTCACCATGCATACTATGCCGGTGCCCGCGGCAAGTCGGCTGCGGAAGTAGTTGTAGTTGGCCACGATCGAGTCGAGATTCACCTCAAGCACGGTCTCATGCTTGCGGGCCTCGAGCATCTCGGCGATATTGTCGAAGCTGAATTCCGGTGATCCTTTGAGCAGGATGGCCTCATCGGAAAAATCAGAAGTTGAAAGCACGTCGAGCATACCTTCGGTGTCTTCGTAGAACTCAGCGTTCCCCTCGAACATATTTCTGCTGCGGCTGAGCAGCGGACCGACGCCGATGAAGCGGGACACCCCCGCGCGCTTCACCAAAGCCGCTATCTCGCGGTATACGGCCTCCTCTTGTCCGCATTCATGGTGCAGGTCGCTGAGTATTAGTGTGGCGGTCTGCCCCGGGGTCTTTCGGCGCCGCATAAAGTCAAGCGCCGGTCGCAGCGAGGAGAAGTCGGAAGTATAGGAGTCGTGGATCAGCGAGCAGCCGTTCACTCCCTCTGTCACGTTCAGGCGTGTGCCTATCTTGTGCAGTTGAGGGAAGCGGGCGGCGATCACATCGGCATCGATCCCCTGGTGAATCATGAATGCCAGCGCGTTGGCTGCATTCTCTATGTCGGCGTCTCCGTCAAGAGGAGCGCGGAATGCGCCTGATTTGTCACCATGACGCCATTCTATCCGGCATTCGTCGCCGGCAGATGGATATGCGGATATCTGAAGTTCCGCTTCCGGATTTCCCCGCAGACTCCACCTCAGCCTCCCGATACCGGGTGAGATGCTGTCAACTGCGGTGTCGATATTTTCATAGTCGGCGCAATATATTACAGTGTTAGCGTTGGATGCAGAGGTGAGAAGCGCTTTCTCATTGGCTTTTTCCTCCATCGACGAAAAACCTTCGGAATGAGCGTCTCCGATGTTGGTGATGATTACCGCATCGGGGTTGATGCATTCGGCAAGAGCCTGCATCTCACCTTTATGGGAGATTCCGGCCTCGATCACGGCAAGTCTCGCGTCGTCATCAATCTCCCACATCGACAGCGGCACTCCTATCTGCGAATTGAAACTGCGGGGACTTCGGGATATGTCGGAGAGAGGCTCCATCAGCTGGAAAATCCATTCCTTGAGTGTGGTTTTGCCTCGGCTTCCCGTTATGGCGAGAATCTTTCCGTTGAAACTGTCGCGGCGCCCGGCGATTTTCTGGAGTGCTTCCACCGTATTGTCAGTGATGAGAATATATGCCCCCGGTGCCTCTTCCATGTCGGCGGGTATGCGGTTGGCTACAAAGCAACGTACTCCGCGGTCATAAAGACTCCGCATGTAGCGGTGTCCGTCGTTTCCTGCGGTTGGTATGGCGAAGAAAAGTGTGCTTCCCGGGTCGCCAAGCGACCTTGAGTCAGTCAGCAGTTCCCGGATTTCCACTTCTTTTTCCGGTGTGGCAACGCCGAGAATGCCTGCTATTTCCGATATGCTCAGTTTCATAACAGTATGTGGGTAATATGACCCGGATCTCCCTGATATGGAAGGCAGGGTCGAAACATCCTGCAAAATTACAATTTTTTTGACTAAAATCGGCGCTCTCCGCATTAATATTAAACAGCCTCCTGGACAATCTTTAAATTCCTGCCTGCTCTCAAATACAATTCACATTTCCGTCCCTTCTTCAGAGGCGTCCCAGTGCGTCTTCGAGCGATTCTCCCGGCTGAAGTCCCATCTTGGAGCGCAGACGCCACCGCGACTGTTTCACCGACTCGGCGCGGATGTTGAGGAAGTTGGCGATCTGTTTGTTGTCCATCCCCGTATGTATATATGTGGCGAGCCGCACCTGCGTCTCGGAAAGGTCTGGATAGGTTTCTTTCAGATTTTTTAGGAAAAGCGGGTGCGTTTTGTCGAAAAGTTCGCGGAAACGGTTCCAGTCGTTGCGCTGGGTGGTGTGCTTCTTGATTACGGCATCTACCTGCCTGATCTCGTTTTCGCTGATTTTACCCTCCTTGCGCAGGTCGTCGAGCTTTTGCTTTATCTCGGAAAGGCTCCTGTCTGTGTCTTCCGTGGCGAGCGATATTGCCAGGGACTGTCTCTGGTAGTGTTCGATCTCAAGCTGCGACTTGAGGCTTTCGTTTATGTGCTTCTGCTCCTCTATCCTGAGGCGGTGGTTGAGATTCCGCTTGATGTATATCGCCACGGCTATCAGGGACACCACCGCGATCGAGAGGATAAGAATGCGGACAATATATAGTTGGCGTTCCTTCTCTTTTTCGGCCTCGATGCGGTTTATCTCCTTCAGATTGTGTATCCTTGACACCTCCAGGGGGTGTTTGAGCTTCTCGCTGGCTTCCTTCTCCTCGATGTAGCGGCTTTGGCAGATGTACGCACTGTCGTGTTTGCCTTGGCGCACGAATTTTTGGGTGGCTGAAATCAGGATATGGGCCTTTACCTCGTGGTCATCCACGTCTTCTATCCGGGCTAATGCCTTGGCTCCGTAGAGGTCGGCCAAGGCGGTGTCGCGTTTTTCGGCGCCTTGGATGTAGTGTCGGCTCAGCAGTATTTCGTAGACCGCGTTGAGCGGTATTGTGGAGTCTTTCTCCATGCTCTGCCTGTAGGCCTTGTGGATGTAGCACGATTTTCCGGTGTGTATGAACGCATTGCGCAGTACGATGTTGTAGGTTCCGAAGTCGCTCTGTATCACGGGATCATTGAGGAGCCCTTCCATAATGTGTTTGGCCTCGGCTGTGTCTCCGGTCTCGTATAGGCATGTCGCGATGTTTATCTTGTTCTTGCGGTTCCAGGTGGTCAGTCCTATTCTTGAGCTGATGGAATCGGCCCGGCGCAGATAGTTCAGGGCGAGTTCGGGCTGGTACGAGTTGGAGAGGGTGTTTCCTATCTGTATGCATACGGAGGCTTCCATCGGGAGATCGTCTATGGATTTGAAGTATTCGAGGTTGTCGAGATGCTTCCTCAGTTCGTTGTCGCCTTTGTCGTTGCTCAGCTCTTTGTCTATTATGTCGATTCTCCTTAGCGTGTAGGGATACTCAGCGGAATCGCAGAGCTTTCTGGCCTGGGCTATATGGCGGACGGCGGAGTTGGTGTGCATCTCGCGTTCATGGAGGCGCGCGGAGTAGAAATGACATCTCGCCGTCAGGGCCCGGCGCAGGGAGCCGTCACATAGCTGGGCGAAAGCCTGGAGCCGGTTTATGCCGGCTATTATGGTGTCGAGGTCTTTTACTTCGTAGAACTGCCTTTCCAGAAGCATGGTGAGCGAGTCTGCGGAAGTGCCTGTGCGCTCCCATTTCATCCCTCCGAAGCCTGATGGATAGGGCCGTGAACAGCTGGCCAACGCTAAAACAAGTATTGCGGTGAACAGGAATATGGCATGGATATGTTTCATTGCATAAAGGAATGATGTTTTGTATGCTCCACAAAATTAGGAAAATAAATCGAGTAGACCAATTGTAGACCGTGTTTTTTTGCAGAAAACCGACATCTGTCATAAATTTGTGAATGGAAATTCATCCGAGGCGGGCGCAAGGCGGCTTCCGAATACAGGCGCCGGTTTTCCGGAGTCGCCGCAAGGCAGGGTGGGGGGTACACCATAGGCCGGACGCTGACCGCATGGCGGATATTTCCGAAGTTAACCATAAAAACTGACTGATATGAAAAGACTATTCTCTTTGGCAGCCCTTGCGCTCCTTGTCGGAGCTACGGCAGCGGCAGAAACACCGGTAACAGAACAGCCGGCAGGAAAGTTGGAAAAATACCATGGGACATCGATGGCGTCATATATCTATATGATGATGGCGCCGATGACGGAGCCGCATGACGGCGTGTACAGGGAGGTGGTGTTTGGTGACAACGGCAAGGACGTATGGTTCAAGGATCCGCTTACGCACATGCCTACAGGCACCTGGATCAAGGGTACGCTCGAGGACGGCGTGATCACCGTTGAGACTCCACAGCTCATAGACAGGTCTACGAACTCAGAAAGTGGCGAAGTATTCGATTGGTATGTACAGAGGCTCAAGAAGGTGCAGATACCTTCCGAAGATGGTGAAGGCTTCACCACTGACTGGGTGCCGGATACCGACAAGACCTCAATCCGGTACCGCCTCTCAGGGGACTCCATTATTCAGGAGAAGGAGCAGGACATCATGCTCGGTATGACTCAGAACGGAGAATACTATTTTTACGGCGAACAGGAGGCGGTCTACGCCAAGGTGGACGCCAAGGTGGTGAAGATTCCCGAAGGTGCCGCTACGGAGAGGTGGAGCTTTTTCTATAATAATGACCACTATGCCCATCAGGCCGAGGTGTATGTGGACGGCGATGACTTTTACCTCAGCGGGTTTTGGCCGGAATTCCCGCATGCGTGCGTGAAGGGCATTATAAATGGGGACAGGATGATCATGTCTTCCGGTCAGTATATAGGGTTGATGAAGGACTCCGGCACATCTTACTACACTTACTTTATGAGTGGTGTCGAGGATGAGGATAGCTGGACTCTTAGCTATATATCTTCTGACAAGGATATGGAGTTCGCCTATGACAAGGATGCAAAGACGATTTCCCCGCTGTTCGAGTCCGAATTCGCACCTTTGGTACGCTACGGCAAGACGGCCGGCATACCTGGGGACGACCTGATATCGTTCGCCGGGATGAGGATGAAGTATCTCGACCACATAGCCGACCTTCCTCCTGTCGAGATAGACTTATGGCGCGTCGAAAAGGAATATGGATGGGGAAGCGTCTCGTTCAATCTTAGGGCAGTGGATTCGGAAGGAAACGCTCTCAACCCACAGCGAATCTCTTATTCACTGTGGACCGATTCGGAAAAATATGTATTCGATAAGGAGGATGCCCTCTATCCCGAGGCCTACGAAGGTATTGACGAACCGACAGACGAGCTGCCGTATCTCTTCGACAATGATTACGGTATTTCAAGCGCAGGGTCGATTGCCAACCGCACAGTGATGTTCTACAAGCTCGGCTTTAAGGAGATAGGCGTGCAGTATTATTATGATGACGACATCAGCGGCAAGATCCTCAAGTCCAAGATAGCCTATGTCAACCCTGAGACTGGCGAGAAGAGGGTGGCTGATGAGACTTCCGGTATCGGCTCCATGGGTGATGACGCCTTGACGGTGGAGAGTGTGGTGCTATATGACCTGAACGGCAACCGCGTGGGGGACGCCTTCAAGGGCGTGGCGGTAGAGCAGACGCGCTACACTGACGGACACGTCAAGACCAGCAAGAAGATAATCCGTTGACGCGGCGTCGGCAGGCTTCCGTGCCTTTCTGAATGACGATAGGGCGTGCCGTTGTGGATGATGACGGTACGCCCTTTGTGTCATCTCTTGGAGTGCGTCGGTTTTTTTCTTCATCTTATTCAATTAAATCAATAAGGAAATGACTATGATTTCAGGAAAGACAGTTTTTGCGGCATGTATGGCTGCGGCGTCCGTGTTCGGGGCTGTGGCCGATACCGTCGCCTACACTAACGCCGGCAGCCCGTCGTCATGGTGGGGCACCGGCAAGTCGGAGACATACGATGTGGCCGTGCATCTGGGGGCTGACTTCAAAGGACTCGAGGTGCGCTCGGTAAGCTTCATCGCTGGGGAGGATGCCGATGTAGCGGGCTTCAGCGTCTGGATGTCGGAGCGGCTTCAGCTCGGAAGCGACAAG
>OFFB01001540.1_pt1 | contig 13521 bp, 14 predicted proteins | sample 1521281 | NCBI WGS metagenome assembly OFFB01 (sample SAMEA3504109, study PRJEB24116) | mouse gut metagenome | biome: mouse gut; feature: mouse-associated habitat; material: faeces | place: Denmark | collected 2011
TCATATTCAATTGTACTTAGTAGGCACATGCCGAAGGAAATGTACTTAGTAGGCGGAAGCGTTGTCGCTCTTCTTATGGTCACTCTTCTGCATCTTGGCCCCGCAGACCGCCTTTTTCATCGGGCCCTGCAAATCCTGGATGTAACGACAAGATTTTGCTGTCTTCAGCTGGGGCACCACTGCATTGGACAGCACATCTTCTGTGCGAGTTCCCGTGTTCAAATGAGCCTTCCGTATTTAAACACCCAAAAAGGGACGTTGACCTGCGTCAACGTCCCCATTCACAGCACGCTTCTTGTCCTATAAGCCGCACCTTCCTTAGAGGAAAGCACGCTTGACTCTTCACACTATTGAATACATGAGTTGGCTGCATCCGCTTATCATGTTGAGTTTGGAAATTTGCACTTTATAAGCCATACTTCTACACAATAGGTTACAGTATATTTACTACACATATTGTGTTAGGAGTTGTCCAATGATTGCAGATGCAAGCCACAGCCTCCCCGTTATGCCAGAACGAGTAGGTCTCGCTGAACTTGGACGGTCTTCCAATTGGCGAGATGCAGTAAACCGCGATGGCATCATTGAAATATCCGAGCATAATCGTCCTCGCTATTTTGTTGTCACACCTGATTACCTAGCACGCAATGATGCTTATATACAGGCTCTTGAATTAAAACTTAGTGAGATTGAGTCAAAACTTGATCGTCTCGATATAGAACATGCATTACTACGCGATAAAGCCTTAGCTGAGCAAGGCGAACTGCCTCTTTCTGGTCCTGAACTCAAAACTGCTGCGTTAGACCTTATGGAAAAAGCTGGTCTTATATGACAAGACAAGAGTTATTTCTTGAACTAATTGACGCTCTTTCCAATATACCTGGCTTGACTATTGAACCTATCGTTTTCGTAGAGGAAGCAAGAGCGCTTGATGAAGCTTATCCGGCGCTAGAGGATCTTACACCTGTTGTAGTAGCGATAATTCGTGCCATGAAAGATTTGGCCGCCGGACGCGTGTCAAGTTCTTCCCTCTCTCTCAAGCTTGAGGGTGCGCGATCCTATCATTTTCAAAAAAACCGTTCGCAAGGTGAAAAGGCAGAACTAAGAATTGTTTATCGCATCTTAGATAATGGTGCTCTATACATCTTGGCTTTTGGCAATCGTTGGAGACCCGAAGCCATTTACAGAAGAGCTGCAAAACACATGTAATGAAAAAGCCGTTTAAGCTCCAGTGGATAATTGAGAGGATGCACCACGAGGAATTCACTTAATTTGTTGAAGATCGAAGACCATCGGTCAAGAAAGGATCTCGCAGAAGCCGTACTCCCTGCCCTCGCCACAATAAACACCAGAATATAATCTATATCTTGATATGCAGATTCAGTTATAACGACTTTATAGTTCATATTTCTCCCGAAGCTGATTCACAGCAGCGCCTGCTTCGGAATACGAGCCTTCTGCGACCTCTTTCTCCCCCGTCACTTCACGTGCAAGAAGATTGGCCTTTGCAAGCTGGGGCTGTAGGCTTTCCCAGTACTTTGTTGACATAGACCACCAATGCACCTGCCCTATTGTGCGTTACCGTGACAGGTCCGTCTCTTGACCTCACTAACTCGGTAGACTTCACTGTATTATTCATGTCATGCATCGAAACGCATTTTGGCATTATTACCTTCTTAGTGGTCAAATCGCAGTATATAAAGGCAAAGTTCGATTTAGTTATCAGAGGCCAAATCCCAGAGCGCCCCATAGACTTCATTGCCCAAAAGCCAGCCCTGCTGAGTGGGCACGTAGGCGCCAGAAGCCACTTGCTCTATCAATCCACGCTCGCACAGATCATCAATCGTTGCATCTACTGCCTCTTGGCCAATGGCTTTATAGGCACGTTCCTGCAGTTCGCGCCCAATGCCATAAGTAGTACGAGCCGCAAGCATCAGATCTTCTGCCGCAGCCTCACGAGCAGTCATCGACTCTACTTCAAACTGCAGCGCTTGCAAATTGCCACAAGCCTCAGCGATTTCTGTTGCAGAAGAAGTGCAGCTAAGGCGCAGGCGCGCTGCGGCGGAGGCGTTTCTCGGCAATTGTGGCATGAGCTGACGCAGCTTCTCATAGCCCGCAGCATCAACCATGGAAGCCGCAGCCACACCAAATCCCAGGTAGGGAGTGCCGTTCCAGTAAGCCAAGTTGTGCAGGCACACCTCACCGGGCCAAGAATAACTAGCCACCTCATAGCGTGAGAACCCCTGAGCCGTGAGGATGCGCTGGGCGGCGAGCATGGCGTCAGCCTCGGAGTCTTCTGAGGGTTGGGCCATCTCACCCGATTCCACCGCAGCATAGAAGGGCGTTCCTTCCTCGATGATGAGGGGGTAAATGCTAGTGTGGTCCACGCCAAGCTGCACCGCTTGCTCTACCGAATAGGCAAAGCTTTGTGGCGTTTGGTGAGGTATTGCGCCCATGAGGTCGCAGGATACCCGCAGGCCAGAGGCCACCGCAGACTGAAGGGCTTCGCGGGCGGTCTGCGCGTTATGGACTCGGCCTAAGGCCTGCAATTCGTTGTCGTTAAATGATTGCACTCCCAATGACAGGCGGCTGGCGCCAGCCTCGCGCAGTGCAGCCAGGTGGGCAGGAGTGAGCGACTCAGGATTGGCCTCGCAGCTGAGCTCCTGGATAGAGCCGTAGCGACGAGCGGCGGCGATAAGGGCGCCCAAGTCCTGAGGGGCGAGCATAGTGGGAGTGCCGCCGCCCACATAGGCAGTGGCCAGATGGTCGAGCAGGCCCGCCTCGCCCATGCGGCGCACCATGGTCTGCAAGCTCTGGGCGTAGTCGTGCATCAACGGAGCTTGGTGAGCGGTAGCACAGGACGCGAAGTCGCAATAGGCGCACTTGCGCAAGCAAAAGGGAATGTGCAGGTAGAGAGCACCCACGGGGCCAGGAGTCCAAGTGCGCCAGAACTTCTGGGCGTCTGCGGGACCTAGGTAGTGGGTGCTAGGCATGGTGGGAGTGTTTCTCCGCACCTGGGGTAACGGACGTCTCCTGAGCGAGCTGGAGCGCCTCGCCTACCATCACAGACGCGGGATCCAGCGCGTTGGCTTGAGCAACCTGGGCGATGAGGTGCAGGTAGTCAGAGACTCCCACGCAATGCATGGCGCGTTCGCGCCAGGAGGCGGCCTCGGGCATGCCCTTGAGGTACCAGCCGGCCAAAGATCGGGCGCGAGCAATGTGGGCGCCCGTGGCAGACAACAGTTGCACGTGGAGGGCGAAGGCAGCCAAGCGCTGCGCGGTAGTGTGAGGTGCGGGAGTGCAGCCGGCGCCCAGGGAGCGAGCATCGGCGAAGATCCAGGGGTTGCCGTAGGTGCCTCGGGCGCAAAAGACCGCCGCCGCGCCGGTAGACTCCTTGAGCTGCACTGCCTGAGCTGCGCTAAGGGCGTCGCCGGAAGCGATCACAGGAATACTCACCGCGCTTACCACCTGGGCGATGGCGTTGGCGTCAGAGGTACCCGTATAGAACTGGTTGGCAAAGCGTCCATGAACCGCTACAGAAGAGACCCCTGCGCGCTCCAACGCCTTCGCAAAGGCTGGCGCCACGTAATCGTGCTGCTTGCGCCCAATGCGAATTTTCGCAGTGACCGGCAGGCTGTAGTCTGAGCCCTCGCGCACCGAGCGCACGATGTCTGCAGCGCGAGCCGGGTCGTCCAGCAGCGCCGAGCCCTCCCCTTTGCGTACTACCTTGGGCACCGGGCAAGCCATATTGATATCGATGGCTACCAACTTTTGCAGCCATCCCCGCGACTCATAACGGTCGATGACGCTCTTGGTGGCCTCATAGAACTGCTCGGGGTCGCTGCCAAAGAGCTGGACGATGAGGTCGGGCTCTGCAGGATCGGGATCCACCAGCTGCCAGGTCTTCTCGTTGGCATAGTGGATGCCAGCCACGCTCACCATCTCGCTCACCGCGCAGGCTGCGCCTCCGGCTCTGGCCATAAGCCGATAGGCCTGGTCAGACACCCCCGCCATAGGCGCCATGAGGTAAGGGTTGGCAGCCAAGCGCTGCTCCCAGCTTCCATTTGCCGAGAAGGGCGCCAACGTCGCAGAAAGCCCTGCGGCGACTGCGCCCTGGGCGAGGAGTTGCGAGGTGGAAGGCGCGTCCTGGGTGGGATGGAAGTGTTTCTCGGCAGTTTGAGCGTGCACAGCCACTACTCGTCCACCTTGAGGATGGCCAAAAATGCCTCTTGGGGCACCTCGACACGGCCGATGGACTTCATGCGCTTCTTGCCCTCTTTTTGCTTTTCCAGCAGCTTGCGCTTGCGGGAAATGTCGCCGCCGTAGCACTTGGCCAGCACGTCTTTGCGGTGCGCCTTGACGGTGGAGCGGGCGATGATCTTGTTGCCGATGGCGCCCTGGATGGGCACCTCGAACTGTTGGCGCGGGATGATCTCTTTGAGCTTGTCGCAGAGGGCGCGGGCCATGGCGTAGGCCTTGTCGCGATGGACGATGAACGAGAGGGCGTCCACGTCGTCGCCGGAGAGCAGGATGTCCAGTTTGACCAGGTCTGAGGGACGGTACTCGGAGAACTCGTAGTCGAGCGACGCATAGCCTTTGGTGCGGCTCTTGAGCTGGTCGAAGAAGTCTAGGATAAGCTCGGCCAGAGGGATCTCGAAGTGCATCTCCACGGACTTGTCGGTGAGGTAGACCATATCGGCCATGATGCCGCGGTGTTCCACCGCCAGCTGCATCACGGCGCCGGTGTACTCGGGCGGCACGATGACCTTGGCTTTGAGGTAGGGCTCTTCAATGCGCTCGATGCGCGTGGCGTCAGGCAAGTCCTGAGGGCTGCGCACCTCGCGCATGTCGCCGTCGGTAAGATAGACGTGGTAGTCCACCGAAGGGCTCGTGGCAATAAGATCCAGGTCGAACTCGCGCTCCAGGCGCTCCTTGATGACCTCCATGTGGAGCAGCCCCAAGAATCCCACGCGAAAGCCAAAGCCTAAGGCCACCGAGGTCTCTGGCTCCCAGGTAAGCGACGGATCGTTGACGTGCAGCTTTTCCAACGCGTCGCGCAGATCCTCATAGTCTTTGTTGTCTATGGGGAAGATGCCGGTGTAGACCATGGGCTTGGCCTCGCGATAGCCCGGCAGCTCCTCCTTGCAAGGGTTGTCGCGGTAGGTAAGCGTGTCGCCTACGCGTACGGACTCCGGATCTTTGAGACCTGTCACCACAAAGCCCACTTCACCCACGGTTAGCTCGTCGAGCAGCACCTCTGAGGGACGTTTGACCCCCACGCCGTCTGCCAAGAAATCCTGGCCCGTCATCATCATGGTGAGCTCGTCGCCCTTTTTGATGGAGCCGTCAAAGACGCGCACCATGGCCACCACGCCGCGGTACTCGTCGAAGTAGGAGTCCAGCACCAGCGCCTTGAGCGGAGCGTTGGCATCCCCTTTTGGCGGCGGGACGAGAAACACGATGGCCTCCAGCAAGTCATGGATGCCCTCGCCGGTCTTTCCCGAGACGCACACCGCATCGTCTGCAGGGATTGCCAGCTCATCCTCGATCTCCTGCTTGACCTCCTCTGGATGAGCACTGGGCAGGTCGATCTTGTTGATAGCCGGCACGATCTCCAGGTTGGCATTCATAGCCAGGTTGGCATTGGACACCGTTTGTGCCTCTACGCCTTGGGTGGCATCCACTACCAGCACTGCGCCTTCGCAGGCGGCCAGCGAACGGGACACCTCGTAGGTGAAGTCCACGTGGCCCGGAGTGTCGATAAGGTTGAATTGGTAGGTCTCGCCGTCGTCCGCGTCATACATCACGCGCACAGCGTTGGACTTGATGGTGATGCCGCGCTCCCGCTCGATGTCCATGGAATCTAGGAGCTGCGACTCCATGTCGCGCTCTTCGACGGTGTTGGTCATCTCGAGGATGCGGTCTGAGATGGTGGACTTGCCATGGTCGATGTGGGCGACGATGGAGAAGTTCCTGATGTGGGAAAGGTCTGTGGTATTCATAGCTGACATTGTATAGCCTACAGGTGGGTTCTGTGGAATGTACGCCCTCCATGGAGAGATTTCTTCATAGCTGCAGCACGGTACCCTAGCACGGGTTTCCTATGTTAGTATTTGGAAGTTGCCTCACCGTGTCTCACCGAAGAGGCCTCATAGATCGCATTGAAAGGAATTGCACGTGGCTAACATCAAGTCGCAGAAGAAGCGCATTAAGACCGCCGAGAAGGCACGCATCCGCAACAAGGCCGTCCGCTCTGAGCTGAAGACGGCTGTCAAGCACGTTCGCGAGGCTGTTGAGGCCGGCGACGCCCAGCTCGCTCAGGAGAAGTGCAACAAGGCTTGCCGTCTTCTGGACAAGGCTGCCAGCAAGGGCATCATTCACAAGAACCAGGCTGCCGAGCGCAAGAGCGGCTGCCAGAAACTGGTGAACACCCTTAGCTAATTCGAGACAGTTACCTCTCTTTACTTGTGGCCTACGCTCCAGGCCTCATTCTAGGGAGTCTCTGTAATCCTTGAATCCTTGCTCCCCGTGGCGCCAATGGGTGCCACGGGTTTTTTTATCGTGCTGCACCACAGAGGTTGTCAGTTGAGGAGGGCAAGACCTTATCGGCTCACTAGGCCCTCTCTTATCTTTAGACCACGCTGCAAAAGGCGCATCCCCTCATAGGGTCGAGCGCCTAGAGAATCACCCTACATTTTTATTGATAAATTATCGATGTATCTCCACATTTATATACTCATAAGCGCAGCAAGGGTTTAGAGCGTAGAGGAGCACGGATGCAAAAAGAAACTTGATGACCCTGAATTTTACTGTGGTTTTGGCGTTGGCCGGATGTAGTCCACTCTTGGTTGCGTCAGCGCAAAACTCCTCCGACCAGATGCAGAACACAAGCGCTCGGGCGCAGGAAACTATCTTGTTTCTGCCCTCGGGAAAGATGAGAGCACAGAGGATCTGAGCAATTGCCAAAAAGCCCTTGATGATGCTTTGGATGATTATGCGCGCCGGAATAGCGTCGTTCAGACTGCACCGTACTGATAATTAATAAATGTACTATCGAGATACTCTTAAGGACCTCCCATGAAAAAGAATACCGTCTTAACTGTCGCTTTCACTGTCATGCTCGTTTTGGGCGGCTGCTCGCTTCAGCCCACTGGTGCTTGGCAAGGCACCGACCTGAAGGATCAAGGCCAATCTCAGCAGGATACAGCACCACAGGATCAAACCCCTGACCAGCAAGATCAGGACACCTCCCAGGATTCCTCCGGAAAGGAAGGTGCCACCAAGGACTATGGAGGCTATGACACCAATACCATCTCGACCAACGTCCAAAATATGTACAACACAAACCGGACGATGCTCAACCTGCTCCATGACTTTGCCTATGAAGGAGGATCGAAAGAGGAAGTGCAAGCTCAGTTTCAGCAGTTAACCAATGAGCTTGACTCCTACGCGCAGACGATGCTCTCTGTCGATGTCACCAATGCGCCAAAGGGATTTATTGTCGCGCAGGGTTATTTAAAAGAATGCGCCGACAGCTATAAACAGGCCGCCAGCGACCTTGCGACGGCCTTGGACCAGGAAGACTACCAAGATCCCCTTGATAACTACGACACTCATCTAAGCGAAGCTGCCTACGCCTATTACCGCTGGTATGGCGCCACGGAAGCCACCATAGAATCCCTTAAGCAGTAAGGAGGTTCGAGGACGCAGGAGTTCGCCTCTTAGGCAATTTCACGTTAACTTTCGGCACAAGTTCGGCACAAGTTCGGCACGGCAAGAAAAAAGGTAGACGCTCAATGCGTCTACCTCGTGTTTTGTGGTGGGCGATGCTGGATTTGAACCAGCGACCCCATCCGTGTGAAGGATGTGCTCTACCCCTGAGCCAATCGCCCGTAGGTGATTCTCTGCGAATCACAGGAATCCATACTACCAGAGCCTGTCGTCATTGCAAGACCCCAATAGGAATTCATTTGCCATGCATGACTCATAATGCCATGCACAACTTCACAGAGGCTTCCTATTTAGGTCTCCTATTTCTTGGAAGCCTCAAAGACGCGCCGGCCAAGAATCCAGCCAGCGATGCAAACGATCAAGGGCACCACAGTAAGCACCAAACTGGGGATGTCGGAGCCTAGGGGGCGCCCACCAAAATCAGCCTGCACCACGATGGTGTAGATAAGCGAGATAAGCTCATAGATGCCCAGGATGGCAGCTTGAATGTTGTAGGTGTTGGCGCGGGATGGCGCATTGGCGCCGCGAACACCGGCCATACCACAGCTGATGCCAAAGAAGCCCTGGAAGCTGTAGAGAGCTACCAACACGATGCCCTGCCACTGCCAGCCATTCTGGGCCACGACGGTGATGCAGATGGCGTCGTAGACAAAGATCAGTAGAGCCCAAAACAGAAGAATGATGCTCATGACTTTCATGAGCTTGCGATCTTGGGACATGACACTCCCCTTTCAATCATTGCCAGGTGACAATGCATTCTTTGAATAGCAACGCTTCCTAAAAATGCGAGCACTCACATAACGTGCAAGATGGGATGATCTGGAAAGGAAAAGTCCCATCGGCAATTTACAGTTCTTATTAGTGTGCCACGTCTTTCTCGGCAGAGTGGGCAGAGTTGCCACTTCTATGGATGTTGGATGACTCTCGCCCCCACTGTCACGCTAGTTGGGTGGGGTTTGCGACAGATGTGCCCAGCGCACGGTGTTCGTTTTACTGGAGCTCGCTGGCGAGGCGCAGGACGCGCAGGCGGCGATCGGTGCAGCTATAGACCACCCCCAGAAGGCCACAGCTCAAGACGGAGCAAAAGACCTGCTCGACGCCATCGGGAGAGCCCATAAGAAGTCCGATGGAAACCAAAAGCAGCACCGAGACGCTAAGGAAGAGGCCGGCAATGCATAGGCCAACGCCAATGCGTCTGCAGGATTGATCGGTGGCGCCCTTCACTGTGAGCACGGTGAGAAGAATGAAGAAGGCGCCCTGGATGGCTAGCAGAGCCCCGGTAACGACGGCAGAACCCATGACGGTGACGAAGTTGGACATATGGGTGTCCATAGAGGTGATGCGCGCCAGATAGGTCATGGCCATGAGCAGCTCTAACGAGCCCCAGACAGCCATGAGCTGGCTGTATCCGGTGATACGGCGTTGAAGCTGTACCCAACCGCCGCGGCTCAAAGAGACCGGCGCGTCTTCGTCGATGGTAGGCTCGATCACTGCATCGATGAACGCTTCGCCCATAGAGGCAAGATTATTCTCGGCATCGAGGGCATTGGCAACGGCAGTGTCCTCGAGATAGGCGTCGGGGGTAGTGCCATAGTGATCCACCACCCAGCGAAGGGCGAAGACCATGAGGGCAGAGAGCATAAAGACCAGAAGTACGACGGCATCGCCCTGGGAGAAGGCCCAGAGGATACCTGTGGTGGAGAGATAAAGAAGAGCAGTTGCTACTCGGCGAACGGCGGGGCGTCGGCGAGCTTTGGGACCACGAAGCACCGCGATGCCAACCACATAACCGCCCGCGCCCACCGCAGCAGTGAGGAGACCTAGGAATACGAGGCCCGTCCAAAGAGGAATGGAAAAACCCAGCACAGGAATGGCCGCGTAGCCGTTGCCAGAAGTGCGGCTGGCGATGGCTGCACAGGTGAGCACGTAGGTCATGAAGAGGCACATGACGGTGTTCCAGATGATATAGGCCATGGCGCTCACTCGAACGGCACTGGTCTGGCGTGGACTGAGGGGCTCTTTGAGACGAGTGGGAAGATTCATAGAGCGGGAAGCCTTTCTAAGAAGTACAAGATGTTTCTGCTAGGCAAGCTTGGGACCATTGCCATAAATACTGTCATCGATTCTGAGGGCATTTGGCCGATGGGCAATTGGACAAAATAGACTATTGGATCAAATAGGTGTTCTTTTTATACATGGTCACCGTGGCAGTAGGGCTGTTGCCCGCATATTGGACGGCCTCCACCGTGTGATAGCCAGAGGTGATCTGCGAGCCCGAGAGGGTGATGACGGTCTTGTCTTGGGGCTGCTGTGTAGCTACCACAGTGCTGCCGTCTACATAGATGTAGACGGCTCGCGAGGTCGAGAAATCCTGGGTAAGCACCGTGACATCATAGTAGCCACTGGAATCGCCTACCGCAATTTTGAGTGGGGTGTCTGCGGAAGAGATGGAGCTTTCAGTGCGCATAATGAGGACAGAGTCGCTGTCTGGCATGCGCCCATGAGTGACGCCGCCTAAAGTGACGTGGGACTTATCAGAGCCAAAGGCTGCAGGGCCACCAGTGGTTACCATCGCGATGCATACCATCACCGAGACCACAATAGCGGCGCAGGCCACCAAAATGGTGACAGCTTTGCGCGAAAGACGATGGGAGTCTGCCAAGGCTCGTTCGGCAGCGGAGCTGGCTTTTGGAAAAACGTCTGCTTTTGGAGCTTCAGCATCCATCATGGGAGAACCAGACGATGGTGGTTGACGGCGTCTTTCATCGAGGTGTCCCATACTGCCCCTCCTTGGGTTTGAGGGGCGCTCAAGATGCCCCGTCTGCTACTGGTACTGGGCGAGGCAGCCGGAGAGCTTGAGATACTGGCCTTGGGCCACGTCTACTTGCTGGGCAGCGGTGACATCCAAGGTGGCAATGGGCTGCGCGCCGGGAGCGTCGGAGTCGTAGACCGTGCACCTACCCGAGCTTTGGGTGGGGCTCACAAGGTAGGAGCCTTCAGGGGCGTCGACGCCTATTAAGTAGGTACCCCCATCCTTAAGATCAGTGACCAACTTCGATGTGATATCTGCGGCAGAAACAAAAGTCGCGCCGTCTACCGCCAATTGCTCCCCATCAGAGAGGGTGAGCCAGCAGGTTTGGGTAAACTGATCCACCACCTCGCCATTGACCTTGAGGACAGCAGGATTGGATGGGTCCTGGCGATCTTGGGTAGCCAAGAACTTATATTGGCCGGCATTGAGGTTGGTGCCCACCGCATACTCCCCGCCCTTGTAGACGAGCGTGGTGCCTTTGGCAGCGCGAGCAGGCACATCTTCGCTTTGAGCCACAGGGGTCTTGCCCAAGGGGCTTGTGGGAGAGCCCCAGGTAAGCTTGAAGACCACCGAGCCCACAAACAAGACGGCCAGCACCACGATGAAGGCTACAGACTGCTTCCGTGTAGGCGTGGGAAAGAGCTTGCGGCCTCCCTGGCGCGCGGCGATGCGACGCTGGCGAGCCTTCTCCTCTTTTTCGGCCTTCTGGCGGGCTTTGCGCTGGACTCGAGTCTCTTTTTTGGGCTTCTCGGCTGAAGGCGTGCCCTTGACAGCCGCCTCTGCCTCGGTAGCCTGGGCGGCGTCTTGGGAAGCGGTCTCCTGATGGGAAGGTACGGGTTTCTCGGCAGCAGAATCTGCGGCAACCTGTGGGTTGTCCTGCGAAGAAGAGGTAGCAGTCAAGGAAGATCCTTTCGATGAGTTATGAGTGCAGGGCCTCAAGGGCGTCGGCTGCAATTTGCGCGGCCGTGAGGCGTGCCTGCGAAATGCGGTCTTGGGGATCCATTCGGTCAGTATAGGTGGACTCGAAGGCGCGTACGAGCACCCGCGTAGGGGTAGCCGCCAGCGCACAGGCCACCTTGGCCCCATAGCCGCCGGCGATCATGCCGTCTTCGAGCGTCACAATCACCTTATGCGCCTTGAGCGTCTCTGCAAGCTGGGGCGACACGTCGGAGATCACTTGAGGGTTGATGAGCGACGCCTGGATGCCTTGAGCCTGTAGCGCCTGAGCGGCCTCTTTGGCTACCGAAAAGAACGTGCCCACGCCCACCAGCGCCACCTGGGCGCTTGGGACTACCTTGCTGGAGACATCTCCTTGATAGGGCTCGCCACCAGGAATTTTGATAGCCACAGGGCCTTGGGTGTAGTCCACCGCCCAATCCATCATGGACACGTACTCCTGAGGATTGGCAGGCGCCAGATAGAGCATGTTGGGCAGGTTGCCCAAGAGCGCCATGTCTTGAAGGCCCAGATGGGAGACGGGGCCAGACCCATAAACCGAGCCTTTGTCCACCAGAATCACCGCAGGCAGCGAGTTTACGCAGAGCTCTTGGATAAGCTGGTCTGCCGCACGGGGCAAGAAGGTGGAGTAGATGCAGAGCACCGGCTTGGCGCCTCGCTGGGCGAGGCCTGCGCAAAAGGTGACGGCGGTTTGCTCGGCGATGCCCACGTCCACAAATTGACCAGCGGGGATGGCCTCGCGTTTGTCCCGAGTGAAGCCCAGGCCAGTAGGGGTAGCCGCACATACAGTGACCACCTGGGGATCGTGCTCCATAAGTTCTGTGAGATGAGACACGGTGAGGTCGCTCCAGCTCATGGCCTGCGCATGCGGTTCGCCAGAAGCGGTGAGCCCGCGCACGTGGTGGTAGCGCTCGGGGTCCTTCTCGGCGGCCTCAAGACCCAAGCCCTTGGTGGTGTGGATATGCACCACCACTGGATGGGTGGCGTCTTTGACCTGGTTAAAAGCCTCGATGAGCGGTGCGAGGGAGTTGCCCTCCTCCACGTAGCGATAGTCCAATCCCAAGCTTTTGAAGTAATTGTTGGCCGAGGCGCCTTGGGTCTTTCTGAGTTCTGCCAGGTTTTGGTAGAGGCCGCCGTGGTTGGGGGCGATGGACATCTCGTTGTCGTTCACCACTATGACGAGGTTGCCGCCAAGCTCGGCCGCCAGATCCAGGCCCTCGAAGGCCTCCCCGCCCGAGAGCGATCCGTCGCCGATAAACGCCACTACCCTACCTGTGCCCTGCGCCAGATCTCGGGCATGAGCGATACCTGCGGCCAACGACACCGAGGTGGAGGTATGTCCCACAATGAAAGGATCATGGACAGACTCAGCCGGGCTCGCAAAAGCCGACACATCGTCATAGTGGGCCGGATCCAAGAAGGCCTCTTTGCGCCCGGTGAGCATCTTGTGGGCATAGGTTTGATGGGAGACGTCAAACACCAAGGTATCCCGAGGTGAATCAAACACGTAATGAAGCGCAATGGTAGCCTCTACCACGCCCAAATTGGCGCTTAGATGCTCGTCTTGCGTCTTAGCTCGAGAAATCAGCGCCTGGCGAATCTCTTGGGCCAGTGCCTCAAGCTCATTCAAAGACATCGCTTTGAGGTCTGCTGGAGAATCGATGGTCTCGATGTACATGCGCCGTTCCTTAAAAGTTCAATAGAGTCTATGTGTGCAGCAGCCTCTAGGTTTGCTGCCGATAAGAACTACACCCTCATACTCAAGGATATCCACCCTTGGGCCCTTTTGATCCATCAGCCCCACCCAGTGGCACATCCTCACTAAAAAAGGCGACTGCATGGAGAGCCTATGCCCAAGGCTTGAAGAGGGCCGGCGCCCCCGGACCTAGACAATAAAAAAGGCGGCGGCTAAAAGCCGTCGCCTGCAATGGGTGGTGGAGATAAGGGGGATCGAACCCCTGACCTCATGACTGCCAGTCATGCGCTCTCCCAGCTGAGCTATATCCCCGTGGGTTGGTGCG
>OFFB01001546.1_pt1 | contig 13473 bp, 12 predicted proteins | sample 1521281 | NCBI WGS metagenome assembly OFFB01 (sample SAMEA3504109, study PRJEB24116) | mouse gut metagenome | biome: mouse gut; feature: mouse-associated habitat; material: faeces | place: Denmark | collected 2011
ATTGAATATCAATAATTTCAAAGCACTCTTATGATTTTTTAGTGGACACTAATGAAGCAATACCCAAATTTAGAGCTATTTTTCTACGAAGCGGCAATACCGGTGGTAGTGCAACACGCCTCACCCTCTGAGGCGAATGACTATTTTGAAAGCTACATTCAAGTGCATCAAAGAGATGATTTAAGCATCAGAGATAAGTATCAGAAAGCGATTATAGACATTCGTAATGACAGTATTTCCAAAGCCATAAATCAAATTGAATCCTTAAAACACCAACCGGTTGAAGGTTGGGACTCAATGTTAGCAGTTTCTGCGCAATATCTACTGGCACAAAAACTGAAAGACTACAGAGATCAGGCCACCCTCGGGGATAGCCTGTTGAAAATTAATGTGAGATATTATATGGAGAGCATGAACCAAAGAGCTCTCCCAATCCAACGTGACTATTACGCTGATAAAGCAAGAGAGAGCGAGTTTAAGCTTGATACTCTACATTCGCGAAGCACTATCACCCTATCCTGCCTTATCTTAATTCTGCTGACTGGCATCATCATCTACTTCATACGCATAAATATCCATAAACTGCAACATGAAAATGAAGCGCGCCGAATCGTAGCCTTGAATCATGAGGTGGATTACTACCGATCTGAGAATACTTCGCTTACAAAGGCACTTGAATCAAATATATCAGATTCCATAAAGCATCAATCCTCCCTGTTCAAAGAAAAATGGATATTGCTAAATAAATTATGCAATAACCTTGCTGACGACTCCAATCCCACAGAGATATCGCAAACCATCATTTTGCGACAAATCAAAGCTACACTTGAAGAGATAAACCGCCCCGACAACCTCAAGGAAATCGAAGACCAAGTCAATAAATATAATGATAACGTCATACTTCTTCTGAGGAGTGAGTGCGCATTCTTAAAAGAGACTGCCATCTCGCTCATCACATTGTATATCGCCGGATTCTCTTCAAAAAGCATTTGCTTTATCACCGGCACCAAACTGAAAACATTCTATACACGCCGAGACAGAATCATCAACAAAATCCAGGAAGCTGACTTCTCAAAAACAGAGTTGATTATGACACTACTTAAAAACAGAAATACCTAACTATTTACTATTCAAGCTATTGACTCTGATTCTTCAACTCATGCAATCCGTTAATTTCAACTATCTGTTAATCAATATCTTACTATAAGAAAATATTCACGAAGAACGATTTTATTTTCTTCAAAATCATAAATAGCTGATAACCAAATCTATACAAAATCCTTCAGAGAATCTTTTTTAACGTCAAAATTTGCGATAAGACTCAAAATAGCCTACATTTGCACTCATAACAAAATATCCAAAATCCCTAAACCGGTTATGCCCATGACCTCAATCAAGTATATCATATCTACTGTATCTCTAATCGCTTTCGGTTATCTGAATACAGCAGTGGCATCTACAGATTCTAATCCAGTAATCAATTTGGATTTTAAAAAGAAGTCGGGGTCTACTTCAAGACCCAAGTTACCTTCACAAAGTATATGCTCTGCTACGTATGCCGATGGCTATATCACATTCTTTTTCACTAATCCGGAAGGTGAGTGCAAAGGAATGTTGACCGACAACCTCACAGGAAATATTGTATACTTATACTTTAATTCCGAATATCAAGAGCCTATAGAAGTAGGCTACCATCAGTCGGCATCTATCACCGTCACCACAGAAGCAGGTAACACTTACTATGGTGAATGGTAAGGACAGTGTCTCACATTCATAAACTATATATGTCTCTCCTATAGAAGTTGTTTAAACTTTTTTCAAGCGCAAGGTTAATTAAGATTTTGAGCAGGTTTCGGCTCTCGAAGAGGGAGCGATGCGGGCATCGCTCCCGATGAAGAGGGTCGAAAGATGCCAGAATATTAATTAAGATTGCGCTTGAAGAAAAAAAAATCCTTCATTTAATGTTTTTCGTAAAAAGTTTAAACAACTTCATAGTGTACGCGAAATGGGTAAGCGTTTGTAAAACACGATATCTTCACTCAAGTTATCTCGCCTTACCTACGGATACCCATTTCGTATACATTTCTCTAATATTAACACTTTTAATCTAAATGATTATGAAAACCAAATTATTCAACAACGTTCTCCATGAGGAGAATATCCCTGAAAAGGACTTAGTATCCTTGACAGGTGGTGCGGGCGGCGGATGTTCTGCCTTCATCTCAAATTGCAACTGCAATATCTACAATCCGTGCACCGTCAACTCCTGCACATGTAATTCGTTCTGCTCATCTAATTTTTCAGGCAAACAAACGAATTCATTCTCTCCTCTCCATAAGTGTTTAACATAAAATGCCGTCAGCTTTGCAATCGGCAAAGCTGACGGCTATATCGAATATGGATAAGAAATCAACATACACCCTGTCTATCTATACTCAGTGGTTTGAGGATGATGGCAAATTATATCTCTACAATGCTCAAACCGGCTTTTTTAGCGAGGTGCCAGAATCCACAATCACTATATTAGAAGAAAGACTATGGAATACTCTCTCCAAAGAAGAATTGGATACGCTTTTAAAGTATCATATATTGGATACGCTTTTAAAGTATCATATAATTGAGTATGATGGTTCAGAACTGGACTACTATAATGAGCGATCAGTAGAACTACTTTCAGCTCAATATGATCCGACCGTTCTTAATCTCGTTATTGTTCCAACAACCATGTGCAATTTTGGCTGTCCATATTGTTTTGAGCCAAAGAACAATCCTGCCACAATGACAGATGAGGTTATCTCAGATTTAATCCAATTCATTGCCTCCCGAGAGAGAGTCAAAGAATTGAATATCACTTGGTATGGAGGAGAACCGCTGCTCGCATTTGAGCGTATAAAAAAAATTCGTAAGGAGCTTCAACAAGATGGACTTCCTGACATCAAATCAGAAGGATTGATAACTAACGGATATCTGCTCACTAAAGAAGTGTGTGAATATTTTAAAAGTACTCCTCTGACTAATATTCAAGTGACTTTTGACGGCAATGAGACCTCACATAACAAAACTCGTTGCCTTAAAGGCTCAGGAGAACCTACATTTCATAAAATATATGAGAACCTCCTCAATGCTGCAATGATTTTACCGAACGTGCATATATCTGCAAGAATTAACATTGATAAAAGCAATATCAAAGATTTCGCAGACATGAAGAGAAAAATAGAGAACGATTTCTCTGATTTTCCCAATGTAGTGGTATATTTCGGTTTAATTCGACGTGATACAGAAGATGGATGTTCACTCTGTAGATCATCCATCAAACCCTCTGATTTAAATGAACTTGCAGCTAAACTAAATCACTATGGGTTAAAAGACAAGGTTCTCCCTAAAATTCAACCTAAAGGATGTATGATGCAATCTTCCAATCATTACATTATCGGTCCTGAAGGAGAGATATATAAATGCTGGAATGATGTCACTCACAAGGATAGAGTTATCGGGCATATTAAAGATAATTCAATTGCCAATCGAACTCGGCTTATGCGATACTTGCTACATACTTCAGGTCAAAATCAAGAGTGCCAGAAATGCAATGTTTACCCTATATGTGATGGTGGATGTGGACACTACAGATACCGTAACCTATTCGAAGGGGGAAAATTTAATTTGTGCATTTCATATAAAGATAAAGAGAACCTTAAAAAAGCTCTTTTAGAAGGCTATGTAAGGGGCCAAAATGCATAAAATGTCTATTATGCCCACACATAGAGTTAGCAACAAGTGTTAAATTGCATATTCAATTAAAAAAATAAATCTAACTTAAGATTAATTTTAATGAATTGTTATACTTTTGTTGTGATTTAGTTCTCTATTTTATTAATTTTTACTGACTTTGCATATGGTGTTACGTTTCCGTATTCCTCTTTCTTTCGAGCTCTGTTGCGACGCGAGGAGGTTGCTTTCCGCTTGTTTTGCTTTTTGTGGGGTTAGCTCCTTGTGCGCAGGGACTTTTGCTTCCCGCGCCAGTGAGATGCCAACTGATTCGGCGGCTCACGTAACTCAACATGAAATCAACTCTGAGGCTGAACTTTACACTAATGATGAGGAGCCTATTGGAGAGGATATAAACTCATATGATCTTGACGAGTTTGTGGTCACGGGAGATAACCAAATCGCCACATCCAATGGCGTGCTATACACTCCTACCGCCAATTCAAAAAAGATGGCTCACTCGGGTGTCTCTCTGATTTCGGCAATGGCAATACCCACTCTTAAAGTCAATCAGGTCACGGAGACTGTGACCACCATTTCAGATCAACCTGTAACTCTGTTTATAGATTATCTGGAGGCATCTCCCGAAGAGGTGAACGGTCTTAATCCGCAGGATGTGCTCAGAGTGGATGTGCTCAGCAGTCCGCAAGATATTCGCTTCAAAAATAAGGAGAATGTCGTCAATTTCATTATGAAGAAGCGCAATACAGGTGGTTATCTCAAACTCGGGGCTTCGCAATCTTTTGAAGTCAACAAGGGCATCTATAGCATCTATTCGAAGAATGCGTGGACCAATACCACCCTCGATGTAAATGCCGGAGCGGGCTACTATAACTCACATCATTCGGGTCAACATAGCCTCACCTCCTACACATTTCCCGACCAAAAGGTTGATGTCGAACAGACACCCGAAGAGGCAAAAGAGAAAGGGTGGAATTGCTACGTCAATGCGCGTCCGGTGTGGCGCAAGGATAATATTGTTATCTCCAACACTCTGAGCCTCACGGCCAAGGGGGTGCCAAATAAACATCTGCGCTCGCTCACAACCTACAATCCACAGCTCTTTGCAGATGGCGACCAGACCGACAATGAGAATAGCCGGCGACTCTATCTTGCATTCGAGGGTGAGTATCAGTTTATTTTGCCTCAAGGATGGAGTCTGCTGGTGCAGCCTTGGCTGAAGATGTCGCGTAACTCTCTTGACACCGAGCAATTCAACACCGATGATATTATATCGAATGATATCCGTGAAAATCGCTATTTTGCATTGGGAGATGTGCAGGCTGCCAAACAATTCAGCCAGAATCACGCTCTGAGTTTAGCAGCGCATGTGGAATATAGCGACTATCATCTCGATTACAGCGGATCGACCAATGCTAAGCAGACTCTTAGCAATGGTCTCTACCAGTTGAGAATGCAATACATGCTGAATCTCAACAACTTCAATCTCAATCTATCAGCCCATGCAGGTTACAACCGTCAGACATCGGGCATCACCGCCACTTCCGACTTCTATCGTGGCATCGAGGCTTTCGCCGGATGGAGAATTAAACCCGGACACTCTCTTTCAGCATCGGCGGGATGGTATAACCGACTGCCCGACATGGCGCTACTGAATGATGTGGCTTACACCACGGGGTTGCTCACCGGCACAAGGGGTAATCCGTACCTTAAAAGTACCGGTATTGCGATGGCAAATCTAAACTACAACTGGATTATTGCAAATAAGTTGTCATCCGCTTTCAATATCGGCTGGACCCGAACGGGCAACAATCAAGTATATGATTATCGACCGGAGTTAATCGACGGGCGTATGCTGATGGTGACTCAACCAATGAATGTAGGTTTCGTCAATACTCTGCGCTACGGCTATGGAGCATCAACCTCTCTGCTGAATAACTCTCTTTCGATATCGGGATTCATCGGTGGCTTGACCACCTTCAGCCGCTCAATCAACCACTTTGACCGTAATGTTCTCACCGGGTCAATCCAAGCCTCATATTCTTTCAGAAATTTCTATATTATGGGACACTGGGATTCAAGAAGTAAGTTGGTGAAGGCTGACTCCGAGGAGCGCCGACCTCAGGTATATTATATAGCAGCCGGTTATGGCACTGAGAAGTTCAATGTGTCGCTTACGGCTTATAATTTCTGCCAATCGAAGTGGTCGACCGGTTCGAAACGCATCGATTCAACCTATATGACATCTTTTCAGCAAAGCTTCGGCGACGACTATCATCGGGCTATATTTCTTGAGCTGGCATGGTATATAGGTTATGGCAAAAAGGTTGAGCGTAATGCAGTGCTCCCCACTGACAGCGATGACGGCGGCACCGGCATATTCCGTTGATATGTAAGAACAATTGAATATGAAACGATTATTACTCGCTATATTGGTTGTGGTTGTACCGCTGGTTGGTCTGGCGCAGTCGCAAGCGGAGGATCCGGACGTGCAGCGGCCTGACACGCTTACGCTGCAAGAGGTGGTGGTGAAGGCTTCACAGCCGGCTTCTCGACTTACTTCTGATGGCATCGTGACTGCTGTCGAGGGCACACCTCTGCAGGGAGTTGGTACACTCGACGATATACTGGGTTTTATGCCGGGCATCACGCGGTCGGATGGACACATTGAGGTCGTCGGCAAAGGTATGCCGGTCATCTACATCAATGGCAGAAGGGTGTATGACTATGCCGAGCTTCAACAAATTTCATCCGACAAAGTCAAGGATGTGACCGTAATCACCAATCCCGGTGCGAAATATGCCAACACCGCGAATGCAGTAATCCGAATCCGCACCCTGCGCAATTATGGCGATGGATTCGCGCTTGAGAACCGTGCGGTGGCCGGAGTATGCAATTATCTTTATGCCAAGGATATATTGGGCTTGAATTATAGGGATAATGGATTCGACCTCTTCGCTACTCTTGAATATGACTACTCAAAGTCGCGGGGGTCAAGCAAGATAACCCAGTCTGACTACAACTCAAGTGTGGTGAGAAGTGAGTATAATCAGCTGAGCAATAATGAACGCCGTCAGTCATATTCCGCTAAAATAGGATTCAACAAGGTCTTCGGTGCCGATCATTCTTTCGGGCTATATTACCAGTTCGGGGGGACTCCGGTGCGAAAGTTTACTGACTTCGACACGCAATATGATTATGGCAGCTTATCGATTGCAAGCGAAAATTCGCAGAAAGTTAAGAATGATGCTGCATCTCATCTGATAGATGGATATTATTCAGGCAAATGGGGTGGATTCTCTTCCGACATTTCGTTTGATATTCTTTGGCGCAATCAAGCGATTGATCTCTTTTCAAAGGGTATCGGAGGGGCGGCATCGGATGCGTCGTTCCATACCCGGGATATGCCTCACGGACGCATGATTGCCGGCAAAATCGATATGGGGCACCCCGTAGGCTACGGTTCTATAGATTTCGGCGCGGAGTATATCAATAGCCGCCGGACTGACATTTTCAGCAGCGATCATCCGCTGATTGCAGATGGCGACAACAAACTTGTGGAGAACAATATAGGTGTCTATATCGAGACGTCGCAGCAATTTGGCAACCTCTCGCTCAACGCCGGCCTGAGGTATGAGCATATAGATAGCGAGTATTTCAATTATGATGGCCAGGCATATAGTCAGCGACATCTCTACAACGAGTTTCTCCCCTCGGTGACTCTTATGATGCCATGGTCGATGAGCATTTGGCAACTGCAGTATGCCCGGCGCTACAAGCGTCCTCTATATTCTCAACTGAATTCCACGGTAGTCTATTCCACTCCGTATACATTCGAGAGCGGCAATCCCCTGCTGAAATCAAGCTATACGGATGTGGTTGACCTTAATTTCATGTGGTCGTGGCTGACGGCGATGCTCTCTTACCGTCATGTGAAAGACGACATCGTCGATGTGGTTACATCCTACGCCGGATCGCCTGATATCACCCTTCTTACCAAGGGGAATTCTCCCGATCCGCGCCATGAGCTGCAGGCGCTGGTGCAGGTGCAGCCGGGATTGATTGGTGGTGTGTGGTATCCGCTGGCGGCAGCAGGAGTAATCAGCCAGTTTTATGATATCTCTTTCTGTGGCCAGCCAATGCACATGAATAATCCTATGGGTATAGTAAAGTGGATGAATATTTTCATGCTCCCTCAGGATTGGCGTATCGGTCTCGACCTCTCATGGCGAAGTGAGGGTGATACGGCAAATGTGCATGTGGGGCAGGTGTGGCAAACTGACTTCAATATTTCGAAATCATTCGGTCAACATTGGGACCTCAAACTTGTGGCCAACGACCTGCTGAATACTTCAGCCACCCAGAAATTCAATATCTATAGTGGCAACCGCCTCATATCGATGTCGAGGCATCAATCCATGCGCAATATCGAGCTCAACATCACCTATCGCTTCAACATGCCTAAAACGAAGTATAAAGGGCATGGCGCGGGTGCAAATGAAAAATCACGACTCTGACGGCATCTGCCTCTGATATGCAGAGAAGTGATCGGCACCTCGAGAATAGCCTACCTGCGGCGGCGCCAGCCGTATCCTCTCGGGGAGAGCTCCGACTGATAGGCCTCAAGTGCCTCTACCCGCTCTTCAAGGCGCTGCAGACGCAGGCCGAACACCGGCTCCAGCTCATGGGTCTCGATATACAGCCGCGCGTCGCCTACATATTTGCGCAGACTTGTGCGATAGCTCACACGCCGGTAGCGCACCTCCATCCAGTCGGCGAGACGGTCGGCTATGTAAAGCATCAGTTCCGCAATCCGTTCCGGCTCGAAACAAATACTCATGAAATCTTTCAGGAGCTTGTTGAGAGCCGGCATGGAGGGGGTACGGCGCGAAATACCCTGAGGTGTGAAGAACTGTCGCTCCACAAGTTTCTCCACACGCTCCAATTCCTTGCCGGCATCCGGATCAAGCCAGTATTCAAGATATTCCTTGGCCTCCTTGCGCGCGTCGTATAACTCTGTGACCATCGTCACCAACTCATCTTTATCAAGCGCGGCAAGTGCTTTTTTCAACTTCGCTTTCGACATATCGAATTGATTTTAAGAACTGATTTAAACTTTTTTCAAGGTCAAGCTTTATTAAGATTTTGAGCAGGTTTCGGTTCTCGAAGAGGGAGCAATGCGGGCATTGCGACCGATGAAGAGGGCCGAAAGATGCCAAAATATTAATGAAGATTGGCCTTGAAGAAAACATTTTAAAACACTTTTTTAGTTTTCGTAAAAAGTTTAAATCAGTTCTAAGTAGCTCTTCAAATTAAAACGCTACTAAATTTTAAATAGTTGGAGTAGCGATTAAATTTGACCGGCAACTTAAGAGAAGAATATGTATGCGGTGAAGATGGCGGCCACGGCTCCTGTGAGGTCGGCAAGCAGTGCGTAGCCGGCTGCATAGCGGGTCTTGCTGACCCCTACGGAGCCGAAGTAGACGGCAAGGATGTAGAATGTGGTGTCTGTGCTCCCTCTCACTGCTGCGGCCAATTTGCTGACAAAGGCATCGGCTCCGTTGGCTTTCATCACATCGAGCATCATCGCACACGAGCCACTGCCGCTCAGCGGCTTCATCAGCATCGTGGGCAATGCTCCGACCCATTGTGTGTCAAGCCCAAGCCATGCCACCGCCCGCTCTACGGCACCGGTGAATATGTCGAGTGCTCCGCTGGCTCTGAACATCCCTATGGCCACAAGTATCGCCACAAGATATGGTATTATCCCCACGGCTGTGCGGAATCCATCCTTGGCCCCCTCGATAAAGACATCATACACCCGGATGCGCCGGCGTATGCCGCCGGCTATGAAGAGAATGATGACGCTGAATAGTATGAGATTGGCGCCAAATGTGCTGTAACGCTGCACATCATCGGCCGGCATTCGGCTGAAGCCCCAGGCCACTCCACCCACCACGAGAGCTATGCCGCCGAGCCAGCTCCATAGCACCCGGTCCATGCGGATGCGCTGGCGCAGACAGAGGGCCACAAGCCCCACGAGTGTGGCAATCCCGGTAGCCACGAGTATAGGTATGAACACATCGCTCGGATTGGCGGCGCCACCCTGCGCTCTGTACATCATGATGCTCACCGGTATCAGGCATAGCCCCGAACTGTTGAGCACCAGAAACATTATCATAGCATCGGTGGCCGTATCCTTGCGGTCGTTGAGACTCTGCATCTCCTGCATGGCCCGCAGCCCCATGGGAGTGGCGGCATTATCAAGACCGAGCATATTAGCCGATACATTCATGAAGATGGCTCCCATGGCGGGATGCCCCTTGGGTATGCCGGGGAAGAGCCTGCTGAAGAAGGGTGAGATAAGCCGGCTCATAGCCTCTATCACTCCGGCACGCTCACCTATCTTCATGATCCCCATCCAGAGCGTCAGCACTCCGGTCAGTCCGAGGCTCACCTCAAATGCGAAAGCGGCCTGACTGAATGATGAGTTCATTATCTCGCTCCAAACGTCAAGGTCGCCCCAGAATAGTGTGCGCCCCATGGCCATCAGAAAGGCTATGCCGAAGAAGGCTATCCAGATCCAGTTGAGTATCATCTTATATGGCGTATCATCATGTATCGGTTGGTTGGCTGCGGGGTGAGGTCAATCATTCTCTCCCTCGGCGAGATTGGCCGCGCTGTCTTCGCAGCCGGGCACATAGTGGTGCAGTGCATGGCAGGGCCGCAGATGATGGTCGACTATCAGATGACGATTGGCCATGCGCGATATCACCGACATCTCGTGGCTCACAAGCAATATCGTGGTGCGCCTGGCAAGCTGCTCGATTATGGAGTATATGCGGTGCTCGAATTGCTTGTCGACATACGAGAGCGGTTCGTCGAGCACCAGCACCTTGGGGTCGGAAATCACGGCGCGGGCCAGGAGCGTGCGCTGCAGCTGACCACCCGACAACTGCCCCACGGCCTTCTGCAGATACCCTCCGATGCCGCATAGCTCCACTACTTTTTCAAATCTCTCGGCTGCATCGCCGGGAAGCCGCCCAAACCATCCGCGCTGCAGCCCCGACATCACAGTCTCGCTCACCGTGATCGGGAAGCGGGTGTCAATCATGCTCTTCTGAGGCAGGTAGCCGATCGGGAGCCGCTTCACCGGCTCGCCGTCGTGCAGATACACCACCCGTCCCGTAGTCGGCTTGAGCAAGCGGAGCATCACCCTGAGCAGGGTCGTCTTTCCACCTCCGTTGGGCCCGGAAATGGCTATGAAGTCGCCTTCGCGCACACTGAGATTCACATCCTCAAGCACCCGCTTGCGGTCGAAATCCACATTCAGGTGCTCAAGGCGTATTATCTCTCCCCTCTCGGGGGCATAGCGCAAAGGGGCGCCATCACTTATCATGCCTGGATGGTTGATTCTTGGTTCGTGCATCATAGTTCATATGCTCGCTGATATCCATGATCTGCGTCATGAAATCATCGCCATTAAGATATATCGGCCAGGCTTCGACTCCGAGGGATGCTGCTATCTCGCGGGCCTGCGCCTCAGATTTGCCGCGCTCGTAGAAGAGTGCGCGCACATCGGCTGTGCGGGCATCCTGCAGGCGCTGTTCAAGCTGCCGGGGAGTGGCCTCTTTGCCATCGGTCTCGAGTGGAATCTGAGTCAGCCCATAGTCGCGGGCATAATAGCTCAGCGAGGGGTGCATCACCACGAAGCTCCCTCCGGCGGCGTTGCCGGCGTGAAGCATCGAGTCAACCCGGGCATCGGCCTGGGCGAGGCGCCGGTCGAGTGCGTCGTATCGCCGGCAGTATTTCTCGCTACTGTCGGGATTGAGCGCCACGACCGAAGCGAGTATGTTGCGGCTTACTATCCGCGCGTTGCGCAGACTCGCCAGCAGGTGCGGATCACCCTCCGGATGCTCATGAGCCTCTCCGGCCACCTCATGTGTGTGGGTCAGCACATCTATACCGTCGCTGATATCAATTACCTTCAGATCAGGATAATTGCTCCTCACCCGCTGCTTGATTGAGGTCTCGAAGCCAAGTGTGGAGGTGGTGAGATACACCTGCGCCTCCTCGAGCCCGCGCATGGCGCGCATATCTGGCTCGAATGTCTCGGGATCACTTCCGGCAGGCAACAGCACCACCGCATCGAAGTCATCGCCGGCAATAGCCTCCAGAAGATAACGCTGCGAATCAAAACTCAGCGCCACAACCTGACGCCCGTCGTGGCGCGCTCCGCAACCGATCATCACCACCGCCAAGAGTATCGCCATGACGGCATGCGTGAGTCGCAGGCGCCACATAGCCGGCCGACGCGTACAGCGATCTGCCACTCCCCGGGTAGCCCACGCGTGGCTATTCGAGTATCTATTATCGCGCAACTTCATCAGATTTTGCGGATACCCATTATCTCGCGCACATCCTTCAGTGTGTCGGCGGCATATGCACGCGCGCGCTCGGCACCCTGACGCACCACCTTCGAGAGGTACTCCTCATTGCTGCGGATGTCGAGGATGCGCTCACGGATTGGAAGCGTGACTTTGAGGATATCCTCTGCCAGCTGCTTCTTCATATCGCCATAGCGGATGCTCATGTCGGCATATGCGTCGCGGTAATGCTTCACTACCTCGGGATCGCTTACAAGATCCATCAGTGTGAAGAGGTTCTCTACCGGCTGACTGGGTGTCTGGTTGGGCTCTTTCGGACCCTCGTCGGTGACGGCACGCATCACTTTCTTACGCAGCGTCTTCTCATCGTCGATAAGATAGATGCAGTTACCCTCGCTCTTTCCCATCTTGCCTGAACCATCCAGACCCGGCACCTTCAGCGCCTGACCGCCGAAATTGAAGTTTACCGGCTCGCCGAAGTAGTCCACACCGTAGAATGAGTTGAAGCGGCGCGCAAAGCGGCGCGTGAGCTCGAGGTGCTGCTCCTGATCCTTACCGACCGGCACAAAGTCAGCCTTGTGGATAAGGATATCCACCGCCATCAGTGTCGGATAGGTGAGCAATCCGGCATTCACACGCGCCTGGCTCTTCTCATTGCCTATAATCTCTTTCTCTATGTCGTCGCTGTCGCTGGTGATGCCAAGACATTTGCGCGCCTTATCCTTGAAGGAGGCGGTGCGCATGAGCTCGCCGATACCTACGTGCATGTTGAGTAGAAGATACATCTCCGATATCTCAGGCACATCACTCTGCACATAGAGCGTGCTCTTCTCCGGGTCGAGTCCGGCAGCCAGATATTCGGCCAGAATATCCTTCACACTCTCATGAAGCTTCTTGGGGTCGGGATTGGTGGTGAGGGCATGAAGGTCAGCTATGAAGAAGCGGCAGTCGAAGTCATCCTGCATACGCAGAAACTTGCTCAACGCCCCGAAATAATTGCCGAGATGAAGATTGCCCGTAGAGCGTATGCCGCTCAATACTATTTTCTTTTTATCAGCATCCTGCGCGCCAGGAGCTGTGCCTGTAAGAATCTGTTCTGACATATCTATTGATCTTTATATTCTAAATTTATCTTTACCGCTTATCTTTACCGCAAAATTCAGCTTGATATTTCAAGTGCTCTGCTAACTAATACGGTAAATCTATTGTTATTTCAGTAGCTGGCCAAAGTCAGCTCTCTATTTCGAAGTTATCTGTTTCTTTAATGATAACAATGTCAAATGCAAATTTACTTAAAATTCGCGAGTCGGCCAAAAGCGCAAGTCGCTCCGCAGGAGCGGTGCGCGGTGCCGTTAGGCAT
>OFFB01001550.1_pt1 | contig 13423 bp, 8 predicted proteins | sample 1521281 | NCBI WGS metagenome assembly OFFB01 (sample SAMEA3504109, study PRJEB24116) | mouse gut metagenome | biome: mouse gut; feature: mouse-associated habitat; material: faeces | place: Denmark | collected 2011
CCCCCAACAGCCGCCGTCCGGCTGAGCGCAACAATGCCGCCAGCATTCCGGCATTCATCATGGGGCCGAACGTCAGCGCGACAAAGATCGAAACACCCGTTGATGCCCGTGCTATAGCCCCGACCGTGGCTCACACTATCCGGATCCGCGCTCCCAACGCATCATCTGTGCCTCCGGTCAGAACCAACTGATCGCCAATTCAATGAGGGTGGCTCCACACCCTGATCCGTAGATTTAACAACAAAACGACAGATGACATACGAAAAACTATTGATGCTCCTCGGAGCATCGGCCAGCATAGGAACGGCCACAGCTTCACAGAAAGCGCCACAGACAGCAAAGCCCAACATTGTCTTCATCATGTGTGACGATATGGGTTACGGCGACCTCGGATGCTATGGACAACCCTATATCTCGACACCTTGCATAGACTCCATGGCCAGAAACGGCATGCGCTTCACCCAGGCATACGCCGGTTCACCGGTCAGCGCCCCTTCCCGGGCATCGCTCATGACCGGACAGCATTCCGGTCACTGCGAAGTCAGAGGCAACAAAGAATACTGGCGCGATGTCCCGATGGTCAAGTATGGCGAGAATGAAGACTATTCCGTTGTGGGACAACACCCCTACGATTCCGCCCACGTGATCCTTCCCGAGATCTTCAAGGATCTGGGCTACACGACCGGGATGTTCGGCAAATGGGCCGGCGGTTATGAGGGTTCCCACTCAGTTCCGGAAAAGCGCGGCATAGACGAATATTTCGGCTATATATGCCAGTTCCAGGCCCATCTCTACTATCCCAACTTCCTCAACCGCTACAGCCGGTCGCTTGGCGATACGGCCACCGTTAGAGTTGTGATGGACGAAAACATCAACTATCCGATGTTTGGCCCGGACTACCGCAAACGCAGCCAGTACTCCGCCGATATTATCCATCGGGAAGCGATGAAATGGTTGTCGGCACAGGATTCGACACAGCCATTCTTCGGCATTCTGACCTATACGCTGCCCCACGCCGAGCTTTATCAGCCCGACGACTCGATCGTTGACCACTACAAAGATAAATTCACCGACGACAAGACATGGGGTGGTGACCAGGGGTCGCGCTACAACGCCAACACCCACACCCATGCCCAGTTCGCGGCCATGATCACTCGCCTTGATTCCTACGTTGGCGACATACTTCAGCTGCTCAGGGAAAAGGGGCTTGACAAGAACACGCTCGTGGTGTTCACCAGCGACAACGGCCCTCATGAAGAGGGTGGTGCCGACCCGACATTCTTCGGTCGCGACGGCAAGTTGCGCGGTCTCAAGCGTCAGATCCACGAGGGTGGCATCCGTGTGCCTTTCATCGCATTGTGGCCCGGCGTGATAGAAGCCGGAAGCGAGACAGATATGCCTGTCGCATTCTACGATGTCATGCCGACGTTGGCGGAACTGGCCGGAGTCAATGACGTTGCCGGAAGATATGGCAACCAAAATGCCGAGACCGATTATTTCGACGGCATCTCTTTCGCCCCAACCCTCGAAGGAAAGGATCAGAAAAACAAGCACGACTTCCTTTACTGGGAATTCGACGAGACGGATCAGATCGGAGTGCGCCGTGGCGACTGGAAACTGATTGTCAAGAACGGCCAACCGCATCTGTATGATCTGGCAACCGACATACACGAGGATAACGACATAGCGTCGGAACATCCCGATATAGTGTCGGAACTGACAGAAATCATCTTCCGCGAACACACTCCGAATCCGCATTTCAGTGTGACCCTACCCGAAAAGGCTGAATAAAAGCGCAGAAAAGCAACATATCCGGCACATTTTCACTATCTTTGCATACTAAAACGGGGACATTGACCGTCCCTATCCAATAACGAAATAAAAATCAAACACATATATGTCATTAAATTCATTTTTAAGCAAAATATTCGGCAATAAGTCGCAACGCGACCTCAAGGAAATCCAGCCGATAATCGACAAGATAAAACGCCTACAACCAGAACTCAAGGACTTGTCGGCCGACCAGCTCCGCGAGAAAATCAACGAGGTTCGCCGCGACATCAAATCGGCAACCGAAGCCGACGAGAACCGCATTGCCGAGATCCGCGCCGAGGTGGAGACACTTGAAGTTGACAAGCGTCAGCCACTCTGGGACGAGCTTGACCGCTGCGAGAAAAACATTCTCGACACCATTGAGGATAAACTCAACGAGCATCTGCCTATAGTATTCGCGACATTGCGCGAGACAGCAGCTCGTTTTGCAGCCTCACCGACCATCGAGGTGACCGCCACACAGCTTGACCGCGATCTGGCAGCAGCCGGCAAAGACTTCCTGACCATCGAGGGTGACAAAGCCATCTACAAGAACCGCTGGGTAGCCGGCGGCAACGAAATAGTGTGGGACATGGTTCACTACGACGTCCAGCTGATCGGTGGCGTAGTGCTTCATCAGGGTAAGATCGCCGAGATGGCCACCGGTGAAGGCAAGACCCTCGTGGCAACTCTTCCGGTGTTCCTGCGCTCACTCTCAGGCCGCGGCGTACACGTGGTGACCGTCAACGACTACCTGTCGAAACGTGACTCCGAGTGGATGGGTCCGCTCTATATGTTCCACGGCTCCACCGTTGACTGCATCGACAAACACGATCCCAACACTCCGGCACGCCGCGCAGCCTACAACTGCGACATCACATTCGGAACAAACAACGAATTCGGTTTCGACTATCTGCGCGACAATATGGCCATGACTCCCGGCGATATGGTTCAGCGCAAACACTACTATGCAATTGTCGATGAGGTCGACTCAGTTCTTATCGACGATGCCCGTACGCCGCTGATCATCTCCGGTCCGGTGTCGAAAGGCGACGACCAGATGTTCGAGACATTCCGCACCAATGTTGAGCACGTTGTCAACGCCCAGCGCCGTCTGGTGACCCAGATTCTCTCTGAAGCCAAGACCAAGCTCGCAAGCGACGACAAGGATGTAAGAAAAGAGGGTGCGCTGCTGCTTTTCCGCGCCTACAAAAGTCTGCCCAAGAACAACGCCCTGATCCGTTTCCTCAGCCAGGAAGGCATGAAAAACATCCTTCTCCAGACCGAGGCCTATTATCTTCAGGACAACTCGCGCGAAATGCCCAAGGCTACCGAGCCGCTCTATTTCGTAATCGACGAGAAGAACCGCAGCGTGGAACTGACCGACAAGGGTATCGACACTCTGACCGGCAATTCAGCCGACCCGAACTTCTTCGTTCTTCCCGACATAGCCGCAGAACTATCCGAGGCCGAGACCATCCAGGATCTTGCAGAACGTCGCCAGAAGAAAGACGAACTGATGCAAAACTATGCCGTCAAAGCGGAACGCGTACACACCGTCACCCAGCTGCTCAAGGCATATACGCTTTTCGAGAAGGATGTGGAATATGTGATCGACGATAACAAGATCAAGATCGTTGACGAACAGACAGGCCGTATCATGGAAGGCCGCCGCTATTCCGACGGACTGCATCAGGCCATCGAGGCCAAAGAGGGAGTGAAGGTAGAGGCTGCCACCCAGACATTCGCCACCATCACCCTTCAGAACTATTTCCGCATGTACCACCGTCTCGCCGGCATGACCGGTACGGCAGAGACCGAGGCAGGAGAGTTCTGGGATATCTACAAACTTGATGTGGTTACGATCCCGACCAACCGTCCGATCGCACGTAACGACATGAAGGACCGCGTCTACAAGACCAAGAAAGAGAAATATGCCGCAGTTATCGACGAGATCCAGAAACTTGTCAAGGAAGGTCGTCCGGTACTTGTCGGCACAACATCAGTTGAAATCTCCGAGCTGTTGTCGCGCATGCTGAAGATGCGCAACATCCCCCACAATGTCCTCAACGCCAAGCTCCATCAGAAAGAAGCTGACATCGTGGCACTCGCCGGTAAGGCAGGCACAGTGACCATCGCCACCAACATGGCAGGCCGCGGTACCGACATCAAGTTGCCCGAAGAGGTGAAGAAAGCCGGTGGTCTGGCCATCATCGGTACAGAACGCCACGAATCGCGCCGCGTTGACCGTCAGTTGCGCGGACGTGCCGGCCGTCAAGGTGACCCGGGATCCTCGGTGTTCTACGTGTCGTTTGAAGATCAGCTGATGCGTCTGTTCGTGACCGACCGCGTGATGCGCATGCTCGACCGCTTCGGTCTTCAGGAAGGAGAGATGATCGAGTCGAAAATGATCAACAACGCCATTGAGAATGCCCAGAAGCGAGTAGAAGAAAACAACTTCGGTATCCGTAAACGTCTTCTGGAGTATGATGACGTGATGAACAAGCAGCGCACATACATCTACTCGCGCCGCCATCACGCCTTGCTTGGCGAACGTATCGGCGTGGACATCAACAATATGTTCTGGGATGTTATCGAAAACCTGATCAACACCTACGATGCTCCGACCGATTATGAGGATCTGTCGCTTGAAGTGTTCAAGATTCTTGCCATAGAGATGCCGTTCACGGCAGAAGAGTTCCGCAGCCGCCCGAAAGAAGAACTGATCGAGGATCTGCATGGAGCCGCCATGGAAGCCTTTGAACGCAACAATGCCCGTATCGTCGAGATAGCCAATCCTGTTGTCAAGAACTGGGTTGAAGGTCACGGAGCAGAAGGTAAGATCATGGTTCCGATGACCGACGGAAAACGTGTGTTCTACCTGCGAGTAGATCTCAAGGAGGCTTTTGAGAGCGAATCGGCCTCGATTGTCAAGGAATGGGAAAAATCCGTTCTTCTTGTCTCGATCGACGAACTCTGGAAAGAACATCTCCGCGAGCTTGACCAGCTGCGCCAGTCGGTTCAGAACGCATCGTATGAGCAGAAAGATCCTCTGGTGATCTACAAGGTTGAATCGTTCCACCTGTTTGAACAGATGCTCAACAATCTCAATGTGAAAGTAGCTTCGGCACTTCTGCGTGGCCACATCTATATTCCCACACAGCAGCCGGCAGCAGATCCGGCACAGCGTCCGGCACCTGAGGTGCAGCGCGAGATGCCTGAGAGCGCACAGCCGAAAGCCAACTACCAGACCTCACGCGAAGGTCTTCCCGGCGAATCGGAGACACGCGCGGCAGCCTCGGCCCGTCAGGGCGAACAGCAGCGTCCGCAGCCTGCCAAGGCAGCACCGAGAGTAGGCCGCAACGATCCCTGTCCATGCGGCAGTGGCAAAAAATTCAAAAACTGCCACGGACGCAATCTCTAATTCCGTTTAATTCAACGAATTGATTTAGAAAAGAACAATGAACAAGAAGAATGTCTTTGTGATCATAGCCGCCGCAGTTGCGCTTGTGCTGATCGGCATCATTGTGTTCCTGACCTATACCGTTGCCGAGCAGAAACAGGCCAACATAGAGGCTCAGAACCAGATGGAGCAGCTTAAACTTGATAACGAAAACATGCTGATGTCGACGGAACTGGCTGAACTTAACGCCCAGTTCCAACAGCATGAGAATGAGGCTATCAAGCTTGAGAATGATTCGATTCTGGCAAAATACAACGATGCCAAGACGCGCGTTGAAGAGCTGGTGCGCCAGCTCAACGAGCAGAAGATCAAGGATAAGGCCGAGATGGATAAGCTCCGCAATGAGATCGGCACACTCCGCGGCCTGCTGCGTCACTATGTAGCCATGGTTGACTCCCTGAGCAAAGAGAACGCCGAACTGCGCACCGAAAACGCAGAGGTTCGCGGCGAGAACGAAAAGCTGGCATCGAAAGTCAGCGAAGTTTCGCGCCAGAACGAACATCTGTCAGAGCGTATGACCTTGGCAGAAAAGCTTAATGTGACAGGTGTCAGTCTGACCGCTCTCAACAAGAAAGGGAAAACGGAGAAGAATGTAACCAAAGCCAAGCAGCTTATGGTCACCTTCACAATCCCCCAGAACAATTCCACACCAGTCGGATCCAAGACAATCTATCTGCGTCTGACCGGACCGGAAGGAACACTTCTCGGCGCAGGAGGGACATTCTCTTTCGAAGGCCAGTCGCTGCAATGTACGGCAAAGAAGACAATCGATTATGCCGGCGACGAAATTGCAGGCATCAAGATCTACTGGGATGTGAACACAACGCTCAACCCGGGTGACTACACCGTAGAATTGTTTGCCGACAATTTCCGTCTGACCTCGCGTCATTTCACACTGAAAAAATAAACAACCACAACAATCGCACACACGCCCCATGGACGAACTCTGGCAGCAAGCATACGATGCGGTCAATGCAGTTGAAGTCACGACATTCTCGTCGGTCTACAAGCTTCTGCTGAGTCTCGTGCTGGGCAGCTGTGTGGGACTGGAGCGCAAACGCAAGGGACAGACCGCAGGCCTGAGGACGTTTGCATTGATATCGATGGGTGCGACGCTGTCAATGATCCTGTCGATCTACGTGCCTCAGGAATATCTCGGACTCAAGAACGGCGACCCCGGACGAATAGCAGCGCAGGTCATAACCGGCATAGGATTTCTCGGAGCCGGGGCGATAATCCAGGGTAAAGGCTCTGTACGAGGCTTGACAACCGCGGCCGGAATATGGATGGTGGCAGCCATCGGACTTGCCGTTGGAGTGGGGCTATATGCCGTAGCCACAGTGGCTACAGGGCTGATAATCGTGATTCTGCTCTATATCGAACACCTCGACAACAAACTCAAGCTCGGAGGCGAAATGCGTATAATCCATATCCGCATTGATGAAATAATCACCGACATCGATAATTACAAAAAATGTCTGAATGACCATCACGTGCATCTGATCGATGTCTATGTTGAATACGACTATTCCGTGCCACAGACTCGTCTGAGCCTTGTCACACTGTCGCGCGAAACAATTGATTTCATTTCGTTGTTCGATGACATAAGAGGGCTTAAACCTACCCACAGTATCTCGCTTGCCAATCAGGTGGCAGGATGAACAATTTCTAACTGACATGACACTCGCAACAATCATACTGTCGGCAGCCACACAGGCCGCCTCGATCAGCATAGAAAGTCTGATCACCGATCTCGCGCTGATCCTGCTTCTGGGAGCCGTTACAACGGTGTTTTTCAAATGGATCAAGCAACCCGTAGTGCTTGGCTACATCGTTGCCGGGTTTCTTGCCAGTCCGCATTTTTCCTATCTGCCATCGGTCACCACCGAGAGCAATATCGAGTTCTGGGCGCAGATTGGAATCGTGGTCCTGCTCTTTTCCCTCGGGCTTGAATTCAGTTTCAAGAAGTTGCTCAATGCCGGAGGATCGGCTGTGGTCACAGCCATGATCATAGTTCTTGGCATGATGCTCGCCGGATTCTGCATAGGCCATCTTCTTGGCTTCAGCAATATCAATGCACTGTTTCTGGGTGGTATGCTGTCAATGTCGTCGACAACAATCATCATCAAGGCGTTCAACGATCTTGGCATAAGTCACCGGAAATTTGCATCACAGGTGTTTGCCGTGCTAATCGTTGAGGATCTGTTCGCCGTGTTGATGATGGTGATCCTGTCGTCGATAGCTATCAATAACAGCGTTCAGGGATCAGCGCTGCTTCTGAGCGTCAGCAAGCTGCTGTTCTTCCTGATCATGTGGTTTGCGGTGGGGGTGTATGTTCTGCCAAGCCTGTTGAACCGGGTACGCCGCTTTCTCAACAGCGAGACACTTCTGATAGTGGCCATGGGTCTATGTCTTGGAATGGCAGTCTTTTCGGTCTACTGCGGCTTCTCTCTTGCACTGGGAGCATTCGTGATGGGGTCGATACTTGCCGGGACAAGCTTTGCAGAACGCATAGAGCATGTGACGGTTCCGGTTAAAGATCTGTTTGGCTCCGTGTTTTTCATTTCCGTGGGGATGATGGTCAATCCGACAATTCTTGTCGAATATGCCGGTCCGATACTGATTTTATCGGGCGTGGTGATCACCGGAATGATTGTGTTCGGGACATCCGGCATGCTTGTCTCGGGGCAGTCGCTGAAAGTAGCCATCGAATCGGGCTTCTCTCTTACCCAGATCGGCGAGTTCGCTTTCATTATCGCCACACTCGGCATGCAACTCGGTGTGCTGAATCCCACGATCTATCCTATCGTAGTTGCCGTTTCGGTACTGACCACATTCACCACACCATATTTTATCAGGATGGCAGATCCGGTGTATTCATTCGTTGAACGCCATCTACCTGAGCGACTTCATTTCCTGATCGACCGATATTCCAAATCGGCCGACAACGAGAGCGAGACAGGACGCATATGGCGCGATGTGATCAAACGCTATGCCTGGAAAATAATGCTCTACGCATCCGTGTTGATCGCTATATGCCTCGTGTCGCGTCAATGGCTTCTGCCCTGGCTGATTGGGCTGATGCCGAATTGGGGACGACTGATCTGTTCGGTGATAACTCTTGGCACGATGTCGCCGTTCCTGCTTGCGCTATGCTCTCCGGCATCTAAGAAAACGGAGCGACAGGTGCTCCGGCAAGCCAACGCCAACTATGATGTGCCACTCGTCGTGATGCGGTTGTTCCGGCTGCTGGTTGCCTTGGCATTTATCTGCTATTCCATCTCAACGATTTATACCAACCGTGTTGGTCTTCTGACCGGCGGCATAGTGTTCCTGCTGATCACTGTGGTTCTGTCCAAGCAGCTCAGACGCCGCATGAGGTCGATTGAGAAGAAATTCATCGACAATCTGAATGAACGGGAACTACGCAGATCGGGACGCAACAATAATATAATCAGCAATCTCCATATGGCCTACGTTACGATGGGATACGGTTGTCCGTTTGTCGGGATGAAGTTGCGCGAATCCGGGCTTAGAAGCGAGCATGGAATCAGTGTGGCCTCAATACAACGAGGCGGTTCGACAATTCCGGTTCCGGCCGGTGATGTGCGCCTGTTTCCCGGCGATACGCTGTCCATAATAGGAACGGAGGATGATATTCTGTCCATATTGCCCCAGATCGAAGCACAACCATCGGATGAAAGCACCGACAATGTGCGCTCCACGGATATGAAGCTGACTTCGATCCAACTGAGCGAGTCGTCGCCACTTATAGGGCACACGGTCATTGAATCACAACTCTCCACGGCCTACAGTTCGTTGCTCGTCAGCATAAACCGCGACGGACAGTTCATAGCCACCGACGGCAACACACAGTTCAAAGCCGGCGACATTCTGTGGCTTGTAGCCAATCCGCGTACGGTGGCACCGCTTAAATAACGGTGGCACCGCTTAAATAAGCGGAAATAGGCTATAGGAATGGTGTGGGATTCCGCATAATTTTGTAACTTTGCACTCAACAAATCCCATATTTTCCAACGACATCATCTCTCATGCAGGAAAAAATCATTATCCTTGACTTCGGCTCGCAGACAACCCAGCTCATCGGTCGTCGCGTGCGCGAACTCTCCACTTATTGTGAAATCGTTCCCTACAACAAATTTCCGGCCGACGATCCATCGGTGATCGGTGTGATCCTGTCGGGATCGCCGTTCTCTGTCTACGACGAGAAAGCGTTCCGCATCACCCTCGACGGCCTCAGGGGCAAGTATCCAATTCTCGGCATCTGCTATGGAGCGCAGCTGATGGCTCATCTGAACGGCGGAGCCGTAGAGCCGGCAGACTCACGCGAATATGGCCGCGCTATCCTTACGACTGTGGCAGCCAATGCGCTGACAAAAGATATCGAACCGGGCGCACAGGTGTGGATGAGCCATGGCGACACCATCACCTCACTCCCTGATGGATTCAACATCATCGCTTCGACCGACAAGGTGCCGGTGGCAGCTTATCAGGCAGAGGGGGAAAAACTCTGGGGCGTACAATTCCATCCCGAAGTGTTCCACTCCACATGTGGCATGCAGCTTTTGCGTAACTTCGTTGTGGACATCTGCGGATCCCGTCAGGACTGGAGCGCGGCATCGTTCATCGAATCAACCGTGGCGCAGCTGAAAGAGCAGCTCGGCGACGATAAAGTGGTGCTTGGCCTTAGCGGCGGCGTTGACTCGTCGGTTGCAGCCGTGCTACTGAACAAGGCAATAGGCAAGAATCTGACATGTATATTCGTTGACCACGGCATGCTGCGCAAGAATGAGTTTGCCGACGTGTTGCGCGACTATGAATGTCTCGGACTGAATGTGATAGGTGTTGACGCTTCCCAGAAGTTCTTCACGGAGCTTGCCGGAGTTACCGAGCCGGAAAAGAAACGCAAGATCATAGGTAAAGGGTTTATCGACGTGTTCGACGAGGAAGCCCACAAGATCAAAGATGTGCGGTGGCTCGGCCAGGGCACTATCTACCCCGACTGCATTGAATCGCTCTCAATCACCGGAACAACGATCAAGAGCCACCACAATGTTGGCGGTCTGCCGGAAAAAATGAACCTCAAACTCTGCGAGCCGCTGCGCTTGCTGTTCAAGGATGAGGTACGTGCCGTTGGGCGCGAACTCGGAATGCCTGAGCATCTGATCACCCGTCATCCGTTCCCGGGTCCCGGCCTTGCCGTCAGAATCCTCGGCGACATCACCCCCGAAAAGGTGCGTATTCTTCAGGATGCCGACCAGATATTTATTCAAGGTCTCAGAGATTGGGGATTGTATGACAAAGTATGGCAGGCAGGCGTGGTGCTTCTCCCTGTTCAGAGTGTCGGCGTGATGGGCGACGAACGCACATACGAACGCGCGGTAGCTCTCCGCGCCGTGACATCGACCGACGCCATGACCGCAGACTGGGCTCACCTGCCCTATGATTTCCTGGCCGATGTGAGCAACAAGATCATCAATAAGGTCCGTGGCGTGAACCGCGTCTGCTATGACATCTCGTCCAAACCGCCAGCAACGATAGAATGGGAGTAACACAACACCCTATTAACGAAATACTTAGCCCCATTTGCTCGCAAATGGGGCTTTTTTATTGGAATATCTGCGGTGATTCCGGATAGCGGAAAATAGAGCGAACGCGATTGGTGGAGTTACCAATCGCGTTCACGTATATTTTTATGTCATGGGGGTCGACGGCATCAGTCGCCCATGGTGCGGAGAAGCTCATCGTTACTTGAGGTGCGCTCCATACGGTCTTTGATGAATTCCATCGCTTCGATGCTGTTACGGTCGGAGAGGAACCGGCGGAGGATCCACATGCGGTTGAGAGTCTCTTCGCGCAGAAGGAGATCGTCGCGACGTGTGCTCGAGGCCATAATGTCGACCGCCGGGAATATTCGCTTGTTGGAGAGCTTACGGTCGAGCTGGAGCTCCATGTTGCCCGTACCCTTGAATTCCTCGAAAATAACCTCGTCCATTTTGGAGCTGGTTTCGGTCAAGGCTGTAGCTATGATGGTCAGCGAACCGCCATTCTCAATATTACGTGCCGCACCGAAGAATCGTTTGGGCTTCTGGAGCGCATTGGCATCGACACCACCTGACAAGATCTTACCGGATGCCGGGGCACAGGTGTTGTAAGCGCGAGCAAGACGCGTGATAGAGTCCAGAAGTATCACGACATCGTGGCCACATTCAACGAGGCGTTTGGCCTTTTCAAGCACTATTCCGGCAATCTTGACATGGCGATCGGCCGGCTCGTCAAATGTCGATGCTATAACCTCGGCATTAACGCTGCGGCTCATATCGGTCACCTCCTCGGGACGTTCATCAATCAGAAGAATCATGATGTAGGTCTCAGGATGGTTTTCGGCTATAGCATTGGCAATATCTTTCAGAAGAATGGTCTTACCGGTCTTCGGAGGGGCTACAATCAAGCCACGCTGTCCTTTTCCGATGGGGGAGAACATATCGACTACGCGAGTGGATATATTGGCGGAGCGGCCACTTGTAAGATCGAATTTCTCGTCGGGGAAGAGCGGAGTCAAGTGTTCGAAGGGCACACGGTCGCGGATGAATTCCGGAGTGCGACCATTGATACTGATAACACGACTCATCGGGAAATATTTCTCACCTTCCTTTGGAGGACGGATGGCACATTCCACCACATCGCCTGCTTTCAATCCGTTGGACTTGATCTGCTGCTGGGTCACATAGACATCATCCGGGGAGGTCAGATAGTTATAGTCGCTCGAGCGCAGGAACCCATATCCCTCCGGCATAATCTCAAGAACGCCACTGGTCTGCACAATACCGTCGAAATTGTATTGCGGCATGTTGGGACGCTGCTGGTTTGGATTATTATTATTGTTGTTGTTATTGTTATTGCCTTTATTCTTTTTATTGCGGTTCTTCTGCTGCTGCTTCTCCTGACGTTCCTGTTGCCAAGGTTCAGTGAGGTTATTGGAGCTGCGGCGGCAGCGGCGGCAGCCTCTTCTTTTTCTCGCTGGGAACGAGGGACAAATTTACGACCTTCGCTGCGTGGAAAGAAAGATGTCAAGGAAGAATCCTTCGGACGGAAATCGTTCTTCCGCTGCTGTTGCTGTCCTTGCTGCGGACGATTGTCGTTCACAGGTTCAGCAGTAACGTTATTTTCCGCTTTTTCCTCTACATTGCCATTGACCGGCATTTCTGCATTAGCCGCATCGACAGATTTAGCCGACGGACGTTCTTCAGGTTTTACCACCGCTGGAGCATCCATGCCTGCGACATTTTGTTCTGCCATGGTTTCAGCTTCAGGCTGCTGCTTTTTACGACCGCGACGCGAGGGCTTCTTTTCATTTGACTCATCCTGAATATCTGGCTGAGCAGGCTGCTCGTCCGCCTCAGTAACAGCGACGGTGGCTGCAGTTGCAGGCTGATCCACGACTGCATCGTTTTTTGGCTTACGCCCACGCTTCTTAGGCTGTTTTTGTGGTTCGTTGGATTGTTCCGCAGAGGCATCAGAAGCCTTCTCAGGAGTCTCCGACGCAGACTCAGCTTTCTTCTTTACGGATTTAGCCTTGGGCTTTTCCTGTTCGTCCTTAGAATCAGATTCGTCAGCCTTCCTCTTAGGAGCAGCCTTGGCAGTTTTTGCCTTTGCATCCTTTGGCTGACGACGTTTTCTGTCGGTAGCATTTGCCGCAAGATCAATTGCCTGCTGATCGAGGATCTTATAGACCACATCGTCACGGTCGGCAATGTTAACTTTCTTAATACCCATTGAATTCGCAACGTCAATCAATTGTTCATCTGACATCGCACTAAGGTCGGATATGTTATACATATTTGTGTGTAGGAAAATATTTCGGATATGAAACGCGGATAAACAAGAAAACGTAGATTTCTAAAAGGTAACTTCAAGCCAACATAGCTGAAGCACTAACCTACCGCATGAATTAAAAGAGAATCGCCTCTTAATTATTCTGAGCAAAGCTCAACGACGAGAGGCACACGCCACATTTTATTACCATACAAAGATAATATAAATCCACATAATAAACAAGAAAATCAATTGAAAGGTTTCCCAAATTATGACATAATAAACAAAAAAAGCCGCGGCTCTTTCGAGTCG
>OFFB01001554.1_pt1 | contig 13399 bp, 5 predicted proteins | sample 1521281 | NCBI WGS metagenome assembly OFFB01 (sample SAMEA3504109, study PRJEB24116) | mouse gut metagenome | biome: mouse gut; feature: mouse-associated habitat; material: faeces | place: Denmark | collected 2011
ACGTATGGAACAACCCCCGGCTTGCCGTCCTCTGTAGTATAGCCCGGAATCGCATTCCATGTACAGCTTCTCGGTGATGCAATACTGTTGCTGCTTGCGCCTGTCTCCGGTCCCTTTACATAAAACTTATCATTTAATACGCCTGCAAACAACTTGTCTGAATGATATTTTGCATCGTATGCCCCATCCGGAAACTCAACCCACTCAAGGTTTTTACAGCCGGCAAATGTCTCATCAGGTACAAATTTTGCGTCATCATTGGTTACGCTGTTGCCAAGCCTGCCCGGAAGTACGACCGTCTTAAGATTCTCTCTGCCTGCCAGAATGTATTTTGCATAATCCTGACCATTATCTATCTGATTCATATAAGACGGGAATGAAAAGTTTTCAAGTGCCCCGCCGCCCTGACTGGATGTCAGCGCAAAAATGGCGTCTCCCATCTTAAAGTTTGTACTCTCGCCTGCAAAGTTCACCTTTGTCAGCTTTTCACATCCAAAGAATGCATACGGTTCAATTGTCAAAGTCGCGTTCCTCAGACCACCCATTGTCATTTCCTGTATATCAGAAAGATACAGGCAGCCCGCACCAATTGTCTCCACATAGGGTGGAAAAATAATACTGTCTAGCGCCGTGTTATAAAAAGCCTGACATCCAATTGTCTTCAACCGTGAATTTTCGCTTGTAAAACTTATGGTTGCAAGACTCGGACACTGCGCAAACGCCTCATCAGCCAATATCGTCAGGTTCGTATCATCAATCGTAACATCCTTAAGAAAATTAGAATGTGAAAACGCCTGCACTCCAATAAACTCTACTGTAGCCGGAATTGTAATGGTTCCGACCTCTCTGTCTGTCCCCACAGGATGTCTGTTATTATCCGGAAATGATGTAACATCAAATGCTCTTGAAGCGATTCCCTTTATGTTTGCCTTTCCGCCTGCAAGATATCCCTCATCATCATTTTTCTGACCAGAATCAGGACCATTCGGGCTATTGTTTTTCGGAACATACACAACAGCGCCTCCTGGGCTTGTAAGTTTCTTCAGCACATACTTAACAAGATCTCCATTGGCATTTGAGGCAATCCTCTGGCAGATTGCATAATCCACAATATCAGGAAGGTCATTGTCATCCTCGTCCTCATCCCTTGCCTCTGCCCTCATCTCTGCAAAAGTCTTAGAAAATGTGGACAAACTTGCTGCCGAACCGTTTAATGTAGTAATATTGTTAACTGCCTCATTCCATTTTGTCTCGTCATCACGCGTAAGAGGCGTCTTGTCCTTTATGCCATCCAATACATCTGTATACCGCTTCATCTCTGTATTGTAGGCATCAATTCTCTCCGTATGGCTTTTTAGCAGTACCGGAGTGTATGTCTCAAAAATTTTAGGGTTGCTTGTCGGTGCCTTTATCAAAACATACGGATTTGAACCTGTCAATGTACTGTCCAAAGACCCTGATGCCGTATTGGTTATTGTTTCACTTGGTGATTCCGTTGATATCAGGTCATAACTAACTGCATTCAGGTTTAACGTAACATTTGCCCCGGAAGCGTCCGTTATTGTTTCCGTCCTCGCAGTATAGCTCTTGTGATCATTCGTAAATGTAAGGGAATAGGTCTCCCCATCAAACGCGTTTTCCACTGCCTTGAGATAATCGGCACTCATTTGAACATATTCATAATACTCCACCTCATGAATGTCAAACTTCTCCAAATCCCGCTCAAAGACACTTTCCGTAATCATCGCGTCCTCACTGCCGCTCTTTAACTTAATCTTAAAGGCATTGATGAAAGAATCGCCCTCAATATGCTGTGCCGTAACTTCGGTTCCTCCATAAGCACTTTCCTGTGAAGATGTCTCGTAATGCTGACTACGGTTCTCAAGATATGATGATGCGTTGTCTGCGAGATTGACTCCTCCATCCACCCCTGACGCCTGCATCGTACCATAATTCTCGACTGGTATCGCAGCCACGACAATAGCCATGATCATTGTGAGTGCAGCCACTGTCCGTTTTACCCGTCTCCTCAGCTTATAGTTCTTTTTCTTTCTACTCTTTGTCATGTTGTCTCTCCCCACTTTGTTATTTATATTCCCTATTACTTAATCTTTTTCGCCACTACGACAAATCTGCCTTTCTTCTCCTGATAATCACAGGTCGAAAGTGTCAAAAGCTTGTCGCCATAGCCTGCGGTAACTCCCGTATCATATAATGACAACGCTGCCATATCGTTTAGATAAGAGTTGAACTCCATCTCCGAAGCGGCATTGATAAATTGATAATACTTGAAGTTTACATCCTCCTCCGAGTAAACTTTTGACCGAAACACATACATCACCTGATACGTGCCCTTCTCATAAATCGTATCAAACTGTATTGTCGGGTGTTCCTCATAATAGGACTGGCTGCTGTATTTATTCAGTGTCCCGAACATTTTTCCGGACTTCATATGATGTCCGTACAGGATGATATTGTCACATCCCTTGATCACATCGCACTGGTAATCCATAAAGATACAGCCGTTCCTGTCCTCCTCCTGATTAAAGTTATGGTCTAAATAATATTCGTTGTTGACTGTCTGCATTACAGGATAGTCAATTATTGTATCGTCAATTTTCACCCATCCGATTAGCTTTTGGTTCTTCTGATGTATTTTTTCATATTCCGGAAGAATGTCCGGCACTGTTGTATCTTCGTCCGTCAGATGAATTTCAACTTTTTTACTGCCGGAATATGCACTCTGTGCGCCTGCTTCCTTTAACGCAGTCAGCTCCTCGAACTCCCTCGCACTCTTGGCTGACACTTGATAATATGCACCCAGATAGCCGAAACTGACGATGCACAGAAAGATACAGACCGCCGTCAGAATTCTTCGTTTTCTTTCTTTCTTCCTGCGAACCGCCATAATCTGTGCCTGCATATTTTTATCAAAATCTTCGAGTCTTGCCCTGCCCTCAGGTTCTTTCTGCTTTTTAGAAGGCTTTACATATTTCTCTATCTTTTGAATCTGCTGCTTTCTCTTTTCTTTTCGTGCAGCTTTTTCTTCTTCTGCATTCTTTTCTTCCCGCTTAATTTTCTGGTACAGTTCATAGATATTATCATCAAACTGTCTGCCCACTATGGATTCAAATGTATATTGTTCCTTTTTCAATTTCAGATACAGTGTTTCAATATCCTTTGGATGATCCAATCTGAGATTGCCGGTAATGGAATCGATGCGTTCTTTGTCCCTTAGAGCCGCCTGATATTCCTCTGCGTTCCGAAAACGTCTGCCCTCGACAGTCCATTTTATTTCCGCCATTCTATCTTCCTTTCTGTCTAACAAATCCTTTCAACAAGCCATTATGCTTTTATTAACATAAGATTTCTATTTAAACGGTTTACATATATACTATTATTTTACTATATTTTCAGTTAATTTCAAGTCTTTTTCCGATTTTTATGACAAAATATTAGAAACAGCACCAATTTAGCGTGCTGTTTCTAATATTTGAACAATTCATTCAATTATTTTACGGTAATTGTCATATTCACGGCAGCAGGTTTTGATTCAGAATCTGCATCACGGAACGTGACAAGACACTTTATTTTGTACTGTCCCTTCTTGATACTGCTCTTATCACCTGCCAGACCAAAGCTGACAGTACCATTTTTGCTGATATTGTTGACCAGTAAAAATTTGTCCGCATTGCTCTTATTACCACTTGTGTCAATCTTGATTCCGGTTATGTTGTTAAGGTCAATGCTGCTGTTTTTCAGTGACACCGAAACGGTATACTTATTATTGTTGGTACTGTACAAATTACACTTTGCAGGAGAAAGCACAATCTTTGGCAGCTTATTGACCGGCTTAATTTTCACGTTCGATTTCACTGTATAACCGTTGTTCAGCACAGACACAATCGTAACATTATAGGAATCCTTGACAGACATACTCCGACCTGCTTTGACCTTCACTTCCACCTTATTGTCTTCATTGAGGAAAGCGGTAAAGCATTCTGCATGTTCACTGCCCTCGTCCACGCTTACACTTTTAATAGAAGCATCAATGCCATTGACCTTCGGCGTATACACAACAGATGTATTTGCCCTGTCTATCAGATTAATTTTCCCCTTGGGCGATACAAGTTTTACTTCTGCCGCACCTTCTTCAGTAAGCTTGATTGTCAGTGTTGCCTTCTTAATCTGAACTTCTTTCATCTGATCTGGCGCACTTATATCCGGCACATTGATTGTCGCATACAAATTTAATTTGTAAGTTCCTGGTTTCACCGCTCCCCGCATTCCGGCATTCAGCCCCAGATGAATACTCTGATCCTTTGATCTAAATTCAAAATCAAGGTAACCAGCCGTCTCAATCAGCTGTTTCGCCGTTCCGTCGTATGTCATTTTTGTTATTGCAGTATTACTGCCGCTTACAGACACAGGTATTGTGTTCGTCCCATTGGCTGTTATATTTGTCGCCATATTCAGGGTCAGCTGTTTGCTTCCCAGTGCAAGGGAAAGCTTATCAGGCGACTTAATATATGAAACCTTGCCATTTACATTGACTGCCTGTGTCCACTCGCTGCTGGCAACCTTGGCTGTATACGACAGATTCTTTGTTCCGGCGTATGTCAATGACACTCCACTGTTGTTTTTCTTAATCTCTGCTTCTACAGAACCGTCCGCAGGCTTAACAATTTCAAATGTCATCGGGACTTCATTCATTGATATCGTTTCCTTCGTCTTGGAATTTATGACATTTACAATGCCTTTTGAGATTCCCGGACAAGTTACCATTCCCGTCAGTCCAAGCGATGGCTTTTTATTCTCTGTCGCAACCGTGATTTCCAACGGCTGCCACTCCCTGTAATCTGCAAATGTAATCTTTAATTTCACCTTCAGCCGCGGCGATTTCTTCGCTGTAAACTGCCCCAGTGTATTGCTGTTGAGCGTTCCCCTTGTATTGAAGCGAATGGTGTTGGTGTTTCTGTCATAAACAGGATAAAACCGTTCGCTTTCTGTACTTTCCGTAATATCCTCAACCGACTGGATTTCATATTTGCTGGAAATCGTATAAACCGCTTCTGCGTCCGTGTAGAATAAATTCGCTTTTGTTTTTAACTTTACCGTCGCAGAAGGCTTTGTGACATCGGTTGTCACTTTCAAGGGATATTTGTATGTACCTTTATCTGTCACGGTTACAATACTGCAATTGGATACCGTCTTTTTGACAAATCCAAGCGCCGGAGCACCCGTCTTAAACTTCAGTGTGGATATGCCCCCTACCGGAACACTCGCCGAAAAATTCTGTGATTCTGACTCCCCTTCAAGGATTCTTATACTTTTAATCCGGTTACCGTTCTGTTCCTGAAAAGCAAATTCCGTCCCGTTATTACAGTATTTGTTTATTGTCACATTCGATGCTTCAAGCACTGGCGAATAATCCATAATGTCAACAGTCAATGTTCCTACGCACTTGCCTTCATCCTCCGCAATTGCCGAAATCTTCACGGTTCCCGCCTTTTTAATCGAAAGTGTCACCGTGCCTTTTTCATTCTTTCCGACTGTTGCAATGGTACTTTTATCTGTTTCCCAACGAAACTCAACATTTTTTTTCGGGATTCCGTTGACAGCAGCCTCTGCCTGCAGTTCGACAGAATACTTTGACGTCTTAATATCATTTTCATCAACTTCCATTCTGTCTTCATTTTCAAAATACTCAAAATTCTGGCCGCTTGCTTTTATCGGTTTCACTTTTACACTGTTTATGCAGTCCGTCAGCGGAATCTGAATCGAAAAATTCTTTGCAAACAAGTTACTGCCTTGGTCTATTCCATTGTCAATCGCCAGCGTCAGCCTAAAATCAACGGTTCCGCCGCCTGTCTCATCTTTTGCCGCAATGACCATCTTATCCCACTCCAAGGATTCCACTGCTGCAATATCATCCTCGGATGTCCGGACACAGTTTACTGTAATCCTGTTCCTGAACTTTGGTGTATTGATGTCTGCGCCTGCAAACTGATAAGTAATCTTGTAGGTTTCTTTCTGTCCCTGATTAATCAGCGTCCTGCCTGTCACATCAATGCCTGAAATGCGTGTAACCGCAACGGGCAGTCTTGCTCTAAACGGCTGATATCCTTCCTCCTTATATGTTGCCCAGCAATATTGCAGCTGTTCACTTGCCGTCAGGACAAGATCGCCATTGTCCCATGTCCATCCCTCCGGCAGTGCACAGGATGACAATGACTGGTCAATCGACTCAATATAGCTGACAATCCCTACTTCTTTAATCTTAATTTCTTTTTTGTCATACAGCGGAAAGGAATCTGTGACAGAAACCGTCACCGCCACCGTGTATGTAGTCCCTTCCAACGTCGCCCGCAGAACAGCTGTTCCTGCTTTCAGTGCCGTAACATTTGCAGTGGTATTCGTAAGCTTCCTTACATATAATATTTTGCTGTCTGATGACGTGAAATTTACAATCTGCGTCGGGTCTTCTGCGCTCTTTGGCAGAATGTATGCCTCTGCCACAAAAGAGTCGCCAACCTTCATGCTGCGGTTTGCCGTATTTATCGTTATGCCTGACGCGCTTCTCGTAACCGTGACAAAGATGCTCTTTTTGACACCGTCTGCAATGACTGTAATGTTCGTTGCTCCCGTGCTTTTGGCAATGACACGTTTCTTATTTGGATTCGGACTCTGTACCCCCGTACTATCTGAAGTTTCTATGTAATCTTCCAGTTCGACAACAGTATCGTCCGAAACTTCAAATACAGGTTTCTGTGTGTTGCCAGTCACGGCAATGATTGCTGACCGTCCGCTTTCCGGACCGTCAATGTATAATGTATCGCTTGTTATTTTTAAATCAAAGTCATTTACCGTTGTTTCATCTTTGTATCCGATATTTATTCTTGCGTATGACCTTCCCCAGTTCTCGCCATAGTCCGAAAGCGTCATGTCATACAGCCTATCCTTGTTTACAAAACTGTCATAAAACTCTTTTGTAAAATAATAGTAATTTCCCTCTATCGTTGAAGGGATGGTTAACTTACTGATTACCTCCGTCGTATCTGTCGCATAGATTGTCAGCGTTGCCGGAAGCGCCAGATTCTGAATATTAATACCAATTACCCTGTTATTTGAATAGACCGGCAGGCCTTTGTTGGAAGATATGGACTTCTTCTCTCCTTTGTCCTCGTCCGCATAAAACTTTTCAGTCAAATTGGACATCTTGACGGGATGACCAAACTTCTTGTGGGTTATCAGCACAAAATATTCTTTAAAGGCACTGCTCTTACTCAATCCGGTAATGTTCATGAAAACACTGTCCGTATATCTGTCCGTCACCGTCGTAGTTGTTTCTGCAGGCTCCCTGTCATTGACACCCATCAGTTTTATATTAAAGTCATCCGTGTCCGCACAGTTTGGCGTTTTCATATATACCTGAATTGTATTGTCATCAATCCAAGAAAGGGAATATGTGTCAAGAACAAACTTATCATAATCAGCAGCCACCACCTCAAACGCATAGCTGCTGAACGCATTGCCGTTTCTGGTAATCCTTACTGTATGCCGCCCGATCGACAATTTTCTTGTCGGAATCCATACCTGAATGCGCGTTCCTTTGGCACCATCCTCGCGTGCCCATTCACTTGCGTAGAACGCAACATCTGCACTATAACCGTCTATTGATACAGCCAATTCATCATTCCTTATTCCGGCCTCGATGGCACAGTAATAAAAATCGTTCCGCTCTGCATTTTGTGATATGACTGCGGATGCCTCCCAATGATTGGTGCTTGGCGTTCCCTGATTCATTTTGAATTCTTTATAATACACATTTCCGCTTGCCTTAAGCTCTACACAGTATCTGCCGCCCCTCTGTAAATTTTCAGGACTTAAAGGCGTCAGATAAGCCAGACTCTCCGTCAACGACCTTGATGTAACTTCGCTGACGATATTCTGGTGATCCGCTGCGTCGACGATTTTGAAGCTGACAGCCTTTCTATTCAAATCTGTTGTGACACCAACTTCTACCGCACTCAGTACGCTGTTGTACTCTGCATAATAAATTCCGCTCTCCAAAACCGCATCAAATTCATTCTGCGTGAAATCAATGTTTCCGGATTTCTTGGAAATCGTAACTTTTATTTCTTTTCCTGCCTTATCCCAGTTTCCCTCTTTCCGGAACTTAACAATATACCCCGACTGTACTGTTTTGTAGTCGATGCGCGTGGTGGATAATATCGCCGACGACGCCTCATCCATGAAGTCAAACCGTACCTGAGAGGGATTAAAGCCTGTACCCTGAATATAAAGATATATGAGGTTGCTTGTATTGTCATAATCCATACCAAGAACGCACTTGGTAACAACAGCCCTTGACGAAACCACCACAGCATTGGAAATCATTCTCTCAGTGCCGCCCACAAGTGTCAGACGGATATCATAGTTTCCAATCTCAAGTGCATTTTTTTCAGTGGGCAAAACCCATGTTGTCTTATGCAAAATCGTGTCCGGATACTCGTAGCCGTTTCCGATTCCCGTGTAACGCGGGTCTTCGACCTGACCTACCGCCGGACTCCTCTGTCCCGAACGTGCGACTACATCTCCGTTCGCCGCCGTAATCTGCACCGACTCAATATCGTCCGCCGGATTATAAAATGCCACTTCTATGGTATCGTCCGCAGAAGATATATAGTATTTGTCCGCCTCTGTAAAAACATTGTCAACTCTTTCGATTTCAAATGCAATGTCGTCTCTGCTTACCAAATACTCACCGTCCGGAACACTTATGTCTTTCAGTTTGACTGTCAGATGGTGCGTCCCCTCCGAAAGCCCTGCCGTCCCAAAAGAAATCACATAATAATCTCCGCGTTTCTCATAGCTTACAGGCTGTTCATTCGCATTCGCAGGGTCACTGTCGATATAGAACTCTATTCCGACACCCGTTTCCGGTATTTCGCATCCCTCTAGCTTTACAAAAATTTCTTTTACATTGTCATAAAAGTAATATTTGTATTCTGTCACGACGGAAAGCAGCTTCTTGTAATCCGGCAGCTCATCGGCAGCCATCATGATTCCCTGTTCGGTTACTTCCGTCTCCTCTGTTTCGGTAACTTCCTCTATGTCCGTAGTCTCTGTCTCGATGGTTTCGCCTGTCTCTGTCCCTGTCTCATCATAAGAGTCTCCGCTTCCAGCCGTATCCGGTGTCTCCGCTGTGGCAGAAGTTTCAGGAACCTCTGATTCCTCGGATATATCTGAGTTTTCCGTCTCAGACGGACTCTCAATTGTCCGCTCCTCACGTGATGTCTCGGTCATGTCCAAGGATTCAGGTTCCTCCACAGAATCATCTGTAAGATTTTCACCCGCATCCTCCGACACAGCTGATACAGCATCCGTTCCGGTTTCATCCTGTTGTGTTTCATCTTCAGCTACAGCCAGTTCCCCGCTGTCATAGGTCTCCGTGGTTTCCGAAACCTCACTCGCCACTGTCTGCACAGGCACACTTTGAAATACCATGGCTGCACATAATATTCCCGCCATCACTTTCCATCTTAGTTTCGTTGACCTCATGTTTGAAATCCCCCTTATCCGATTGTGCCCGGCACGTTCATCGCAACATGAATGACACCGAAACACTCATATACATATTTATGTAGAAATATAGCAAACGGCAAATATCTTCCTCGTTTCACTATGCATTATTTTTTATTATACAATGTTTTTTCAAAATATTCAATGAATTATCTGATAAAATCGTGCAATTGAATGAATCATATCCGTTATAATTTTTTTCATTCCGCTGGAACACATTCTGCATTCTGTCATATAGTATAGAAAAAAGCTTCTTCGGAGGTACTCAATCATGAGTGAATTATCAGCAAGCCATTGCGGATGCAATCAGACAAATAACATTTCAGAATGTGGATGCGGCAATAACGGCTGCGGAAGCTGGATTTGGATTCTTATCCTGCTTTCCTGCTGCTGCGGCAACGGAGGCGGCATGGGCCTCTTCAACAACGGCGGCTGCGGATGCGGCTGTGGATGCGAGAGCGGCAACAACGGCTGCGGAAGCTGGATCTGGATTCTCCTTCTTCTGTGCTGCTGCGGTGGCGGCAATGGTGGATGCGGCTGCGGATGCTAGTCTAAACATTTCAGGTTTCATCCATGAGGGTTCGTGCAATGCGAACCCTCTGAACTGTTGCAATACGAATAATGGTTCGTATTTTATCATATATATGATTAAAAATACTTTACAGCAAGGAGGTTGATTATGGAGGATAATGATTACGTGCTGGCGTTCGACCATTTCTACACCACGAATCACATCCAGATATTAAAGTCCCTTTTGCCATTTATGGACAATAAAAATTCCAGCATGATGCCTGCCTTGATCAAATATATGGAATTAAAATATACGCTCTCACTGATAAATAAAGGAACTTCAGGTTTTGACAGCGGAATCCGCGCATGCGGCATACCGTCCGACGGAAAATCCGGCACTGAGCCTGTCGAAAACATTGAGCATATCTACAAGGCAGTCCGCAAATATCTTGCGCCAGGCGAGGAAAAGGGCTTCCAGCAGATAATTTCTGTCATAAACACAATGAAAAATATGCGCGAAATGCAGCAGATGGTAGAGCTTTTCCAGAATATGAATCCCGATATGGATTTTGGTGCCATGGCAGACAGCATGTCTCCTGGCGGTGTCGGGATGAATGGTATGGATATCAGCGAAATAATGGATTTTATGAAAATGTTTGGAGGAAATGATAATGGAAACAAACAATAAATGGATGCAGGATCCGGAACTGAAAAATATTGACCGTGCAAAGCTGGACTTTCTTGATAAAATGTTCGTCCAGAGCGCTTCCGTCAACAAAGGAAACCAAAAAGAAATGATGTCATTCCTGCTTTCGCTGGGCAAGCTAAGCCGAGATAACAACATTTCTTTTAAGAATGAGGAGGTCGAGTTGATCTTTTCTGTCTTGAAAAAATACTCAACCCCCGACGATATTGCTAAGATGCAGAAAATTTCTTCTTTCTTCCGTTCCCGGTAAGAACCAGAAGCGCTCCAACAGAAAACATTGCACATACAATAAGCATACGGTATTGTAAAGGATCTCCTGTTTTTGGTGTGGAATCCTTTATATGCTCTGTGCTTCTGGGCGCACTTGCAGAGGTAACATTTTGTTTCGATGTTGTCTTGGTGCCCTGTCCTGCTGATGCGGACGAGCCTTGTGAAGCCTGTGCGCCGTTTTTTGACGGGACATAGGTATTATTTTGACCTGCATCTGTTCCCTGCGTTATAGTAGTTCCCGGACTTACAGGCGTTACTGTCTGCGCAGGCGAAACCCCCGTGCCTAAGCTGCCCGCCCCAAGCGCTATAGAACCTGATTGCGGTGTGCCGCCTGTGGATGCAGATGGTGTTGTACCTTTTGAAGAACCTGCATTTCCGGAAATAGCTGCCCCGAGCTTGATGCTGCCAGACTCCGTTGTTGTGACTACAACAGAACTGTCAGATGAACCTGTGTCCTTATATACCAAATGGGTATATTGATTTGCCAGACCTTTTGCCACATTCTTCGCCTTTTCTGTCTTTCCCGTAATCGTGATGTCCTTTGATATCTTCTGTACTCCGCTGAATGCATTATCCTTTACATCAGAGATATTGTCCGGCAGCGTAATACTTGAGATCCTGCCGACGCTCGAAAAGGCATCCGCGCCGATAATGGTTACAGAGTTTGGTATGGTAACATCTGCCACACTGCCACTATATTTATATAATACATTGCTTGACGCATTCATTGTAAATCCCGATGATGTATAATACCATTTCTTATATAATGTCAAGTCCCCTTTCAGTGCTGCACTGCTCTGCGAATAGACGGTAAGCCCTTCCTTATCTTTGTACCAATTGGAATCTGTTGAATAATTGGAATACTTAAAGCTTGCCGACGAACCGCTTTGCGGGTAATCAGAGGATGTGATTCCCTTTCCGGCAGTAATTTTGGTCTTCAGGCTTGCTGTATCTGTGTAGGACGTCCCATTATAACTTCCTGTAAAGCCTCCGCCATTCATATGAAATACTACCGTATAACTCTTTTCCTCAAATTTGGCATAAAGGGTCAAATCCTTTGTCACAGGTTCTCCCCATGACTTATATTCTGTTGAGGTATCATCCGCATCTGTATACCAGCCTTTAAAGACCTTATTTTTTATGGAAGGTTTCTTGGAAGGCTTCTCTAAATTCTCATCCTCATACAGTTTTTGCTTCTCCGGAATGTTTTCGGCGCTTTCATAACCTTTCGCAGCCGCGAATGTCACATAAAAATACGCCCTCGTCTGTTTATCCCACTTTGCATAAATTGTCGTGTCACCCTCTATCACATCATTGTCAAAATCCCATTCCTTTGTGAGGTCTTTGTCTTTAAACCAGCCTTTGAATATGTAGGTTATATCCTGTTTCCCGTCATCCCTCTCAATCCGGTAATCATCTTTTCTCAAAATCTTAGGCTGAGCGCCATCGACCGAAACAAGCTCCGATACGGTACGGTTGCTCAGCACTTCACGCTTTTCCCCTTCCACGTCTGAAATACCTGTATCAAAAGTAACTGTATACTTTGTATCCGGTTCTACCACAATCACAGTGGAGGATGATTCTTCGGTCTCCGTTTCCGTCTCGTCTGTCCTGCTTTCTTCTGTTGTATTTTCCTCTGTTGCACTTTCTGACGGTTTATTTTCTTCAGATGTACTTCCTGCAGAATTTCCGTCCTCCGCTTCATTTTCTTCTCTGCTTGGTTCTGTTGTGTCTTTTTCTTCCGTTTTGTCTTCCTCTGTCTGGTCTGATTCCGATTCGCCGTTTCCTTCCGTTTCTTCGGACTTTTCCTCATCTGCCGTATCGCTCTGGTAATCTATACCTACTATTTTCTCTGTATTTTCGACATCAAGGTACTCACTATATACAAGCTGTTCATATTCATTTGCCAGTTTCTTCCCATATTCTATCGAATCCGTACTTCCGGAGTCATAGATATAGATAATACTTCCGTCTGTCAAACCACTAAATGCATTCCCTTTGACATCCTGAATTCCTGCCGGAAGGGTAATCCCGCGCACCTGCTGCAGATTGTCAAATGCCCCTGCCGCTATTGTGATTACCGACTGTGGTATCTGCACATGCTTTTCATCCCCATCATAATGATACAGGATTGTTCCGTCGGCACTAATATGAAAGCCCTTGTCTGCCTGTGTCGATCCATCCGAAGTAATCCGATACCATTTTTTATACAGCGTCATGCTTTCTTTCACCTGACTGCCCGCGTCAAACTGGTTCAGGCATTCCTTATCTGTATACCACATATTGTTTTCTGTCTGACAGCCAGAATATGAAGCAAACTTGTCGTCC